>JACCDN010237308.1_pt1 | contig 154229 bp, 146 predicted proteins | sample 7441691 | NCBI WGS metagenome assembly JACCDN01 (sample SAMN15323439, study PRJNA562643) | freshwater metagenome | isolation source: river surface water | place: USA:Blue River Watershed | collected 2017-08-16 | reverse complement strand
CGGCTTTCTTTAGCGTCTCCTGTAAAGGCGAGGTAGATAAAGAAAGCGATAACCGGTAAACAACCGATGATAAAGGCATCGTTTGTATCAGATCCGAGGAAATTTCCTGGAATTAAATAACCGAGGACGCCAAAAGCGAACATTGGTAAAACGGTGTAAGATAGGATTTTAACGGTTGTCATGTCGCCATCCTGAACGGGTTTAACGACATCGACATGCTTGATGTGCTTCGTGCCAAGTAAGAACACGCCTACACCAATGAGCATACCAACGCCCGCTGCTGCAAAGGCGTGACCCCAACCGTAGTTGATGCGCATGTAGGCAGCCACGAAGTTGCAAATGAAAGCACCGATGTTGATGCCCATGTAAAAGATGTTGTAACCTGCATCTTTTTTGTCTTTCATATCGTCAGACGAATACAAATTACCAACAAGGGTAGAAATATTTGGCTTGAAAAAACCGTTGCCCAAAATAATCAATAGCAAAGCGATGTAAAAAGAGGTTTCACTGTGCAAGGAGAGGGCAAAGTAGCCGGCAGACATCATTAAGCCACCGATAATAATGGAACGGCGGTAGCCAAGAATTCGGTCAGCTAATAAACCACCAATAAAAGGTGTGAGGTAAACAAGACCTAGGTAAGTTCCGTAGATATCAGATTTTTTCTGGGCATCAAATCCCATTCCTCCGTTATTCCATCCATCAATCATGTAAAGGGAGAAAATCCCTAACATTAGATAGTAACCAAATCGTTCCCACATTTCAGTTCCAAACAAGTACCAAAGTCCCGTTGGATGCCCATTCTTTTTTGTATTTTCCATAATGCAATTTTAGTTTACATGCCGAATATACTAATTTTGCCGCGAAAATGAACAAAATGACAAACTGGTTAGAACGCACCGAACTTTTGTTGAGTGCAACGAGCATGCAGCAACTTAAAGAGGCACATGTATTGATTGTTGGTCTTGGTGGCATCGGTTCTTATGCTGCAGAATTTATTGCCAGAGCAGGTGTGGGGCGCATGACTATAATTGATGGTGATGATTTTGACGCCTCCAATAAAAACCGTCAACTGACGGCGCTCGATGCGACTTTAGGATGCAACAAAGCGGTGGTTTTGGCCGAAAGGATCAAGCAAATCAATCCGGAATGTCAATTGACAGTTATTGAAGAATTTGTGTTGCCCGAACGCGTTTGGGAAATTTTGCAAGCAGACCGCCCAAGTTATGTGATGGATTGCATTGATTCAGTAACGCCCAAGCTCGAATGGATCCTAGCCTGTAAGCGTTTGAAAGTAAAAATCATTTCTCATATGGGGGCAGGTGGCAAAACCGACCCCACACAGGTGAGAGTCGGTAATATGGAACAACTTTCGGGCTGTAAGCTGGGTGCGCACATTAAAAAACGCATGAAGCGCAAAAATGCATCGTACCGTGGCGTAAAGGTGGTCTTCTCGACAGAAGTTCAGCAGCCACATTCTTTAAAAATGACCGACGGCACGCGCTACAAGAAGAGTTTTTATGGAACAGTTAGCTACATGCCAGCCCTTTTTGGTCTGATGGGTGCGGCAGAAGTGTTGCGATATTTGTCGAAAGTAAAAGCATAAATTAGTTTTATTCAGGTCATTTTCATAACTTTTGGCTCTCAAATAAGCTAAACTATGAAAAGAACCGCATTCTTATTAATGGGTCTACTCAGTACCCAACTGGTCTCAGCCCAGCTTTTTTCCGATAATTTTGACAGCTATGCATTAGGGTCTTTTATTGGGCCACAATCCAATAACTGGACTACCTGGTCAGGTGCACAAGGAGGAGCTGAAGATGCCGCTACCACCAACAACCAAGCGGCAAGTGCGCCACATTCAGTTTACTTTGCGTCTACTGCAGCCAGCGGAGGTCCGCAAGATGTTGTCCTTACATTTGGCCAACTTTACAACTCAGGTATTTTTACCTTAGCCGCAGATTTTTACGTTAACAGCGGCAAAGGTGCCTATTACAATATTCAAGGCGCCACTACTATTGGTAATTTATGGGCGCTCAACGTCCACATGGACGCCGGTGAATTAGCCATAGACGACGGTCTTTCTCCTAATTTGTGCCTCACCGCTTATCCAGAAGCAACTTGGTTCAATTTAAAAATTGAAGCCAACCTAACGTTGCACGTTTGGAAGGCTTATGTCAACAACCAATTAGTGGGTACATGGGTGAATGGCGTCAACAGCGTAGCTTCGGCCGACTTCTTTCCGCTGCAAAACAACCAATTCTTCATGGACAACGTGAGTTTTGATCACCAAACCTATACGCTCCCTGCGCTCAATGCAATGGTGGGTTCGTTGGATATGGGTGGCAGCATCGCAGGTCAGAACGTAGCACCTAGTGTATCTATCTTGAACGCGGGTCAAACAGCCCTGACTTCTTTTGATGTCAACCTCAATTACAATGGTCAGAACTACACTCAAAATATTACGAGTGTCAATGTAGCGAGCATTGCAAGCTATTCCGTAAACATTCCAACCCTCACCTTAGTGCCAGGGCTCAACAATGCGGTAGTCACCATTTCTAACATCAATGGCGGCAACGACGACAACGCAGCAGATAACACGCTCACACAAGAAGTAGATCCAGTTGTTCCGGCGGCAGGTAAAATTGTGGTTGGTGAAGAAGCGACAGGCACCTGGTGCCAATGGTGCCCGCGCGGTGCGGTCTTCATGGACAAATTTGCAGCTGACTACAACGGATTCTGGGCAGGTGTTGCTGTACACAACGGCGACCCAATGACCGTTACAGATTACGATGCAGGTATTGGCGCGCTGATCGGTGGTTATCCAAGTGCACTTGTAGACCGCGTTGGTGACGTAGATCCTTCACAAATGAGTTCTGATTTCTTCACCCGTTTGCAAACCGCTCCAAAAGGAGTGCTTACAAATGGTGCTACCTGGGATCCAGCAACGCGCGTACTCAATGTTTCAGTGACTACCGAAATGCTGCAAGCTACCACAGGCGCTTACAAAGTAGCTTGTGTCTTGACAGAAGACGGCGTTACCGGAACGGGTTCTGGTTACAATCAATCCAACGCCTATGCTGGTGGCAACAACGGCGCAATGGGAGGTTTTGAGAGCTTACCCAGCCCAGTTCCTGCAGCACAAATGGTCTACGATCATGTGGCGCGTGCTATTGCACCTAGCTTTACAGGGCAAACAGGTGTGATTGCTGCCACTACAACAGTAGGCGACAACTACACCGCAAACTTCAGCTTTACCTTACCTACAACTTGGGACGAAACCCAAATGCACATTGTAGGGATGCTCATCGATCCACAAGGAAAAATTGACAACGCAGGTTATACCAACATCAATGAGGCTGTTCAGAATGGTTATGTCGGTCTGAGCGAGCTCATTGGCGCTATTAATTTAGAGCAAATGCTCACGGTTGCGCCAAACCCTGCAACTGATTTTGCAAACATCACGCTGCATATTCCGACTGCTGCGCCAGTGAGTGTACATGTACTCGACGCCAAAGGCGGTATTTTGCAAGCGCGTCAGTTTGGTAGCCTTCAAGGTGACTTCGAAATTGGTCTCAATACGAGTAACTATGCACCAGGTCTATACATTGTAGAGATGCAAATGAATGGCCAACGCGTTCAAAAGAAATTGGTGATTAGATAAGCTGCTCATCAAAATAGATTCAAATAAAAGAGCCGCAAGTTGCGGCTCTTTTTATTTTGTAGCAAGCACTTTAATGGCCGCTTTTACTTTTTCGGCGGTTTTGCGGACGTCGTCCATATGGGCAGCACTGATCGTGACGTGCCCCATTTTACGAAAAGGTTTGGTGTGGCTCTTGCCATATAAATGTGGGTGCACACCAGGTAATTTCATGATTTCTTCGAGCCCTTGGTAGTAGACAGGGCCTTCATGGCCTTTTTCGCCAACGAGGTTGAGCATGGCGCCTGCACTATGAAGTTGGGTATCGCCTAGCGGAAGGTTGAGAATGGCGCGCAAATGCTGCTCAAATTGAGAGCAGCGTGCAATTTCTATGGTGTGATGCCCGCTGTTGTGGGGCCTTGGTGCAATTTCGTTCACCAAGAGTTCGCCATCTTTGGTCAAAAACAACTCTACGGCAAGCAAGCCAACCATATCGAGTTTTTCTATGATGTCGATGGCAATTTGCTGTGCTTTGGCTTCAATTTCAGAAGAAACAGCAGCTGGCGAAAATAAAAACTCAACCAAATTTGCCTCTGGGTTGAACTCGCACTCTACAAGCGCAAAGCAATTGGTTTGGCCAGCTTCATTGCGCGCCACAATTACGGATAATTCTTTGGTAAAAGGAATACAGGCTTCAAAAATAGAAGGCTCTTTAAAACTTGTATTCAATTGACTTGCATCTTGAATGATGTTGACGCCTTTACCGTCGTAGCCTCCTGTTCGCAGCTTGTGAACTACCGGAAACCCGAAGGGGTTTTGTAAAGGCAGAGAAGCTTCACAAAAAACAAATTGTGCAGTAGGGATACCGTGATCTTGGTAAAATTGTTTTTGGGTGCCTTTATCGCGAATGAGTTCTAAAATGTGTGGTTGAGGAAAGACTTTTACGCCTTGCTTTTCGAGTTCGCGCAGGGCATCGGTGTTGACGTTTTCGATTTCTACGGTAAGAAGGTCTTTATTTTGACCAAAGGCCATGACGGTGTTGTAGTCGGTGAGTGCACCTTGTTGAAAGCTATACGCAATTTGTGCGCAGGGTGCAGCTGGATCGGGATCGAGCATGTGCAATTGAATGTCCAAACTATTGGCTGCTTGGATGAGCATGCGCCCTAACTGACCCCCGCCGAGCACGCCAATTTGTAGTTCCCTACCGTACCATGTTTTTGTCATGCCGCAAAGATACGTTTAAAATTGTACCTTTGTACGACGATGCGTACAGTGGTTCACATACACGACCTTTCTTTCGCGCCCTTCATTTCGGAAACGACAATACAAACGCGCATTAAAGAATTGGCAAGTCAGTTGGATACTGACTACACAGGCAAGGATCCTATATTCCTAGCGGTGCTCAATGGTGCGTTTATGTTTGCCTCCGATTTGTTCAAGCAATTGGAGTGCAAGCCAGAGCTTACTTTTGTCAAGGTGAGTTCTTATGTCGGTACGCAGTCTAGTGGGAGGGTAGACGAACTCATCGGCTTGCAAACCGCCCTCAAAGACCGCCATGTCATCATCATCGAAGACATCCTCGACACCGGCGTCACCATGGACAAAATTTTTACCTTGCTTCAGACCGAACAACCCGCATCAATGGCTGTTTGTGCGCTTTTGCTGAAGCCGGAATCCTATAAAGGAAAACATCAACCCCAATATATTGGCTTTGAGATAGAAGATCGCTTTGTGGTCGGTTATGGCCTCGACTACAAAGAACACGGTCGTGAACTTCCAGCTGTTTATCAATTAATCAATTAGTTATGTTAAATATTGTACTTTTTGGCCCTCCAGGAGCAGGTAAAGGAACCCAATCCGAAAGACTCATCGAAAAATATGGTCTTGTACATTTATCCACCGGCGATGTCTTTCGCGCCAATATCAAAGGCGAAACAGACCTCGGCAAACTCGCCAAGAGCTACATGGACGCTGGGCAACTTGTGCCCGATGAGGTCACTATCAATATGCTGCGTTCAGAAGTTGTCAAGCACGAGGCCCCAAAAGGTTTTATTTTCGACGGTTTTCCGCGCACCAACGCCCAAGCCCAAGCCCTCGACGAATTTTTGGCCAGTCTTCAAACTGAAATCTCTTTGATGCTTGCCCTAGAGGTAGAAGAAAACGAACTCAAAACACGTTTGCTCAAAAGAGCCGAATTCTCTGGCCGTCCGGACGACGCTGACCCAGCAGTCATAGAAAAACGCATTACCGTATACAATAACGAGACCGCCCCAGTAAAGGCATTTTACCAAGCTCAAGACAAATTTGTTGCCATCGATGGCATTGGTAGCATCGACGATATTACTCAACGATTATTCTCTGCCATAGACACAAACAACTAAATGGCTTCAGATAACTTTGTTGATTACGTAAAAATTCACTGTACCTCCGGCAATGGTGGTGGCGGTTCTACCCACTTCAGACGCGAAAAATACATTCCAAAAGGAGGTCCTGATGGAGGTGATGGCGGTCGTGGTGGACACGTCTATCTACGTGGCAACAAACAACTCTGGACGCTGTTGCACCTCAAGTTTAAAAAACACATCAAAGCCGGACACGGCGCCCATGGCTCAGGCAACCTCAAAACAGGTTCGCAAGGTGAAGACGTCTACATAGAAGTACCACTTGGCACCCTTGCCAAAGACGGCGAAACCGGTGAAGTCCTCTTTGAAATTACCGAAGAGGGCGAAGAGCGCATCATTCAGCGCGGTGGACGCGGTGGCATGGGTAACAACCACTTCAAATCCCCAACGAATCAAACGCCACGCCATGCCCAACCTGGTGAAGAAGGCATTGAAAGCTGGAAAATACTCGAGCTCAAAATCTTGGCCGACGTCGGTTTGGTAGGCTTCCCAAATGCGGGTAAAAGTACTTTGTTATCTGTACTTTCTTCGGCCAAGCCCGAAATCGGCGACTATCCATTTACAACTTTGCGTCCTAATTTAGGAATTGTCTCTTACCGCGATTTTCGCTCCTTCATCATGGCCGATATTCCGGGTATTATCGAGGGTGCGCACGCAGGTAAAGGCCTCGGTTTGCGCTTCTTGCGTCACATCGAACGCAATTCACTATTGCTCTTCATGCTGCCTGCAGACTCCGACGACATCCAAAAGGAATACGGTATTCTCTTGAATGAACTCAAACAGTACAACCCTGAATTATTGCACAAAGAACGCTTGTTGGCCATCACCAAATCTGATATGCTCGACGACGAACTCAAGGCAGAGATCAGCAAAGACCTACCGGCTATTCCACACGTATTTATTTCTTCCGTTGCCCAACAAGGCCTCACGGAGCTCAAAGACCTGATCTGGAAGCACCTCAACCATGATTGAATTTCTACAGCGCATCGATAATGGCTTACTTTTGCGCATCAATGATTTCAATGCGCCATGGCTAGATCAATGCATGTGGGTACTTTCTTCTAAATGGATCAATATTCCGCTTGCCTTTTGCATCGTTTTGTTGCTCAAAAGTCAGTTTTCTTGGAGAAAAACGAGTCTTTTATTTTTATTGGCGCTCGTGGTTGTATCCTTAACAGATGTCATTTCAACACAACTCTTCAAAGATTATTTTGAAAGATTGCGGCCTTCTCACGACCCAATTGTAGGGAATTATCTGCATTTTTATATGATTGGCCCCGACAATCCTTATTTGGGCGGAAAGTTTGGTTTTGTTTCGTCTCATGCCGCCAATTTGGCCGCCATGTTTGCCTTTGTGTTCCCTTACCTGAAAAAGTATACCTATTCCATTTATCTACTTGGTGTTTACGTTTTTTTGGTGGCCTACAGTCGCGTTTATCTTGGCGTACACTTTCCATCTGACGTGTTGTGTGGCGCTTTGTTAGGCCTCTTGATGGGATGGCTTTTTAGGCGACATTTATTTGCTCAATTGATCTCAAAATGGGACTAAAAACGGTATTATTGGTTTTTGTAGGAGGTGGCTTGGGTAGCATCTTGCGTTGGTTTTTAGCGCGCGTCTTACCGATCGACAAAACTGGTTTTCCGTGGTCTACCTTGCTGAGTAATGTCATCGCTAGTTTGCTTTTAGCGGTCCTCCTATTTCAATTCAAGGACCATCCAAAATGGACAAGCCTTCAACCCCTCATCGTAGTAGGTTTCTGCGGAGGGTTGTCTACGTTTAGTACGTTTTCCTTTGAGAATTATCAGCTCCTACAACAAGGGCAATTGGCCTTGTTTGGACTCAATATCTTTGTTTCTCTGACTTTGGGTCTGCTTTGCTTTTGGTTCTTGGCGCGCCTTTGAGGGCCGCACCAAGGTCTCAATAATTTTCTGGCCTTCGCTTTTCCCTTTTGCACTTTTTCGGATGTCCCAGAGAAATTTACGTTCCTCTTTTCTTGCATCTTTCGGATCTACAATAGGTAAGGGGTAATCTCTCCCTAATTTGAAGTGGTACAGTTCCATATCCATCTCGGTCATTTTCCACGGCTCATGAATATAGGGCAGCGGAAGTTCAGCGAGCTCAGGTACCCATTTTTTGATGAAAACCGCATCTGGATCGTGTTTGTAGCTATTGTGAACAGGATTATACACACGAATGGTATTGACGCCTGTGGTGCCTGCCTGCATCTGAAATTGCGGGTAATGTATGCCGGGTTCAAAATCTAAAAAGAGATTAGCCAAATGATTTACGCCATCTTTCCAGTTTTGCAGCAAATGATGACACAAAAAAGAGACCAGCAAGGCCCGCATTCGAAAATTGATCCAGCCGGTTTGCTGTAAGCAGCGCATGTTGGCATCTACCAACGGAAAACCAGTTGTTCCGCTTTTCCAGGCGGCGAGTAAGGCGTCGTCTTTGGGATAGGTCAAGCCCTCATATGCTTTGTTGATGCAGTGTGTAGCATACGTGCAATCGGTTTCAAACTTTTGAATAAAATGACAATGCCAATGTAGGCGCGTTAAGAAAGCGTCGAGGTTTTGTTTGTTTTGAGGCTGTTTGAGGTACGCGGAGCTGGCTCGCACCACTTGCCGAATCGATAAATTGCCCCAAGCTAAAAAAGGGGAGAGTCGGCTACAGCTTTTTCTACTCATGGCGGGTTTGGAGATTCCTTTCTGGTAGAACCAGCTTCTTTTTTCTAAGAAATCAGAGAGGTAGCGAAGCGCATAGTAAGGCCCGGCTTTTTGAAAGCTATCGGGGTATTGTTCCAATTGTGCTTGTAGCTGTTCAGGTAGGCTGAAAGGGTGATCCCAAGCTATAAATTTGTTTGCGACATTTGGTGTAAAATGCAAGATGGGGCTGTTCACATAGGCAAACCATGATTTGTCCCAGTTTTTGCGGTTTTTAAGGCCGCGTACGATGCCGTCTCGCTGAAATTCTGTCCATTTGATGCGCTGTTGCTTGAAAAAAGCCTGCAACGCGCGGTCTCGGGTAAAGGTCCTTGGCGGACCCGATTCTTGGTAGCTCCAAACTGCTTTGATATCGTATGCTGCATGCAATTCTTCAAAAACTGCAGTGGCTTCACCCATACAAATGTGGATATTTCTGCCAATTTGAGTCAATTCTTTGTTGATTTGCAGTACAGATGCATACTGAAATTGCCAATGCCGCAAGGCGTTTTCAGGAGCAGTCCATTCTGTTGGTTCTATTAACCATAAATAGAGCAGCGGTAATTGGCTTTGCTCTGCTGCGCACAACGCGGCGTGGTCGAGGAGGCGCAAGTCTCGCTTGAACCATACCACACCTAATTCAGTTTTCACGGCGCAGGTGTTTTTGAACTTTTTTCCAGTAATTGAAAAATGACCCTGGTTTTTCTGCGCTCAGTGCCCACAGCCAATCTCTTTGGTCTATATTGACTCCGTATGCTGCTGTAAGAGGGTGTTCTTTGGTGAATACGCGAGTCAGGTCTAGGGTTTGTTGGATGCTTTTCCAATCACCAACTACCACCTGTAAATCGGGAATTTGCAAGTGGGCTAATTCATTGATCCAATTGAAGATATTTTCGTTAAATGGATAGTGCTGCCACTGCTCCAAATCCCAAAAAAGTATTTTATTGGCTTGCTGCTCATTGCGCCAATTGGGGTCAAGGTGATATGGAGTGTAGAGTAAGGTTGGAAGATCAGCTTGAAAGTGGTTGATCCCTGCAACTTCCGGAATAAAGGTTGAATTCGGATTGGCCCACGTGCAGGCGATGTGAAGTTGGGGTAATTCTTCATAGGAAGTATCGAGAGGGGTGCCTTTTTGCTCACTTCCCGTATATTTATTGATGTTGTCTTGGTTGGCGTAATATACTTTGGGTGCATTTGCGCCACAAACCCATTGCCAACTGAGGTGATTACTCGCCGCATCGGCGTCGCAGAGCTGCCCAAAAAACCATTTGGCAGCCTTACGCCAATGTGCACCGTAATGGTTGCAGACGAGTGCAGCCAAATACATGCGCAGGTGGTTGTGCATGTAACCTGTGTCTTTGAGCTCGCGCAGCGCGTGATCAATAGCTAGAATACCTGTGTTGGCTTCTAGAATGGCTGTTGGAAGTTGTTGGTCGTTGTGGATATAATGTTGTGGAGCACGCGCTTCAAGTTGTGGGTCGTGGTGCTGCCAAACCCTTTGCGAATGGTCTCGCCAACAAAGTTCCATCAGAAAAGCTTCCATTTCATACAATGAAAAGCCCCTTTGGCGCAAGCGTTCATAAATTTGGCGCGTGGAGATGACGCCGCGCGAAATATATGGAGACAACTTGGAAACGTTCCCATTTTGGTAATTGCGTGACTTTCCATAGCGAATTGGATCGAACTGATCAATGAGCGCATAGATTTCGACAATGGAAAGCAAGGGCATCATACGCGCAAGCTAGAAATACCGCCGTCTACATGCAAAATTTGTCCGCTGATCCAAGATGCATTGGCGCTCAGTAAAAAGGCTGCCATTGCGGCGATATCAGCGGGCTCACCCACACGTTTGAGCGGATGCCTGGCTCCGTTGGCTTCTTTTTTAGCGTCGGAGTTGAGCAGGTTTTCAGCGAGTGGGGTGTTGGTGAGTGAAGGTGCAATGGCATTCACGCGAATTTTAGGGGCAAATTCTGCAGCGAGTGCGCGTGTGAGGCCTTCAATAGCACCTTTTGAGGCAGAAACCAAACTATGAAACGGCAAGCCTTGCTGAACTGCTACTGTCGAAAAGAGCACTACGGATGCTTGTGCGCTTTTTTTAAGTGACGGAAGCGCTGTTTGAATGCTTTGAATGGCACCCAAAACCTGGAGTTGGTAATCGGCTTGAAAATCTGCAGGACCAAATCTGTTGAATGGTTTCAGCGAAATAGTACCCGGGCAATAAACCAATCCGTCTAAAATATCGGGAAATTGAAGCGCAGTAGGTTCCAAGACATTGTAATGCACCCAAGTTAAATTCGGATGCGTAAATGTAGGACTGGTGTTTGCATAGGTGGCAAAAACGTGGTGACCTGCTTCGAGTAGTTGGTTGGCTAGGGCAAATCCGATGCCTTTCGATGCGCCAATAATAGCGATAATTTTAGTTTCCATGTTTTTGTAACAAATTTGCACTACCTTGGTTTAGAATTGTTAAAAAAATCAAGATGAATTTCCTTAAACACCACTTCGCAACCTTCCTTATCTGTGCAGCAGTCATTATTACCGGCCTCATTTTAGGAAAGTCTTATATGTCAAAAGGCAAGCCCGACGACACCGTTTCGGTTATTGGTTTGGGGGAAGAATCCTTTGATTCAGATCTGATTGTTTGGCGCGCTTCTTTTTCTCGCAGAAGTATGGAGCTCAAAGACGCATATGCCCAACTCAATGCAGATATTCGAAAAGTAAAATCTTACCTCAAATCTCGCGGAATTTCAGACGAAGAAATGGTATTTGAGGCAGCGGATATTTCCAAAGAATGGAGCAATATCTACGACGATGAAGGCAATGTCCGCCAAACGATTTTCGACGGTTATTCGCTCAATCAGAGTGTCAAAGTAAGCTCTAAAAAAGTAAACGTTGTTGAACAAACTTCGCGTCAGGTTTCTGAACTGATAGACGCAGGTATCGAACTCAATTCATATGCGCCAGAATATTACTACACGAAGTTGGCGCAATTGAAGCTCAAAATGATTGAGGCGGCTACCAAAGATGCACATGAACGCGCGGCCAAAATAGCCGAAAATGGCGGTGGTAGTTTAGGTAAACTGATGTTTGCCGACATGGGAGTATTTCAAATTACAGCGGAGAACTCTTCTGAAGAGTACGAGTGGGGAGGAAGCTTCAATACGAGTTCTCGCCGCAAAACGGCGAGCGTCACGATCCGCTTGAAATATGAAATTGATTAGATAAACTGATTTTTATCGAGCTGTAGCCACTCTAAGGTCGCATTGCAGAAAATATCTTCCTTGACTTCAGTACTTAAGCTGCTGTCTTCAATGAACTGACCAATTTCTAAATCGCCAAGCGGGAAGGGGTAGTCACTGCCTAGGCAAACCCGTTTGGAACCCTGCATTTTAAGAATGTATTCGAGTGCATCGATGTCGTGTGTAATGCTATCTACCCAGAATTTTCCTAAATAAGTACGCGGGTTGTGCGGGTTGTCTATGGCCACTAAATCTGGGCGGCAATTGAAGCCGTGCTCGATGCGTCCAAGCGTTGGCAAAAACGAGCCGCCTGCATGTGAGAAGCAAACGCGTAAATTGGGTAGGCGTTCCAAGACGCCGCCAAAAATCAGTGAACAAGCTGCACGCGAGGTTTCTGCTGGCATGCCAACCAACCAAGGTAGCCAGTATTTTTTCATGCTGTCAAAGCCCATCATTTGCCAAGGGTGGATCATGACTGCCATGCCGAGGCGTTCGCAGGCCTCAAAAATTGGAAAGAACTTGTCTTCTGATAAATTTTCGTCGTTGATATTAGAACCAATTTGGATCCCGACATGGCCTATTGATTTGGCGCGTTCGAGTTCTAAAATAGCGGCTTCGGCATCTTGCATAGGTATAGTTGCCAGGCCGATATAGTTTTTAGGATAGCGTTGTACGAGTTTGGCGATATGGTCGTTGAGATATCGAGATAACTCTAGCGCGTCGGCCGTTTTGGCCCAATAAGAGAACATGACCGGGATCGTGCAAACGACCTGAACTTGTGTATGAAAGGGTTTGTATTCTTCAATGCGCAGTGGTGCATCCCAACAATTTTCCACGATGCGTCTAAAAAATTGCCCGCCTTGCATCATGTTGGCGCTGCCATCGGTATTGGGTTCGAGGTGAATGAATTTGCCGTAACCAAATTTTTGCGTCCAATTGGGCATGGTTTGCGGCAAAATATGGCTGTGCATATCGATTTTGAGCATGGGTAATTTTTTTAGGTTTACGAAGATACAAAAAAGCTCAGAGCTGTACTTCCATGATGTAGTCGTCCATGACAAAACCGTTCCCGATATCGAAAACAGCTTCTTCTCTTACTTGAAAACCCAATTGGAGATAGAAGTTTTTGGCTGGATTGACTTTATTGACCTGCAGAAAAATGGCTTCACAGGCAGTTGCTAAGGCGCGCTCAGTTGCTTTCTCCACCAAGACTCGGCCTGCTCCTTTACCTTGAAATTCAGTCAGGACATACAGTTTATTGATTTTCAGCTGTCGTTTGAAAACCGCATGCGCCTCATGGACCCATTCCAGGGCAATAAACCCGATGTCGTGGCCGTCAAGTGCTAAGATGTAAAATTCGTGACCTTCGGCCTGTTGCTTTTGAAGCGTCTCACAGCTGTACATCCAGTTGAGCATGAATTCAATTTGAGCCGGGCTAATGATGTTTGCGTAGGCCTGGGGCCAAATCTGTCGTGCTAAACTTTCTAGAATAGAAAGTTCGCTTGGGCTTGCAAGGCGGAGTTCCATATTAGATTTTGACGAAAGGTGCTTGCTGTATGCGTCCGTTCTGCTGCAAACGCACGTAGTAGGTACCTGTTGGCAGGTCTTGAACTGACATTTTGCCGTTGTCAATGGCAACCCAATAGCGTTTGCCATCTAGGCCGATGATTTCTGCAAATTCGGGCAGCTCAACGATGGTAAAGTGTAGGTAGTGCTGGACGGGGTTCGGATAAACCGACCATTCTAAGATGGGAGTAGCTTCTAAGAGACCTAGGGTTTGAACAGCGAGCTGAACGGCGGCGTAGGCGTTGATTTTGCCAGCGCCCCACTGCGGGCTGCCTTCTGTCGGGATGACGCCCGTGTAGTTGTCTTGGCGAGCCGTTTGCATGATGATTTGCTTCACTTGTGCTGCTGATAAATATGGGTTTGCTTCGAGCATAAGGGCCACCACGCCAGCCACCATTGGCGAGGCCATTGAGGTTCCAGAGAATTTGGCAAAACGATAAGTAGTATTATTGAAATCGGTTGTGGCTACACTTGTGTAAGAGCCATCTGTAAAAGAGGAAATAGCGGAGGCAATAGCAACGCCAGGTGCGGCGATGTCGGGCTTCATGGCGCCATCATAGCGCGGACCTTTGCTAGAGAATGAGGCCAACGCACCTCCAACTAAAGAACCGGAGCTCGTGGCGTATTGGGTGGCATAAGCCCCAACGCTGATGACGTCGTCTGCACAAGAAGGCTCGCTGATGCCATTTTGGTTGTCGCCGGCTGTGGTGCCGCTACCTGCTGCTAAAAAGGCCATGCCCCAGTTGCCGACATCGGTACTGAGCTCAGTGACGTTCCAGTAATGAACGGTGCCGCTACTCGCTTGCGATTTGAGTTGAATGCGCAAGCTGGTATTTGTGTTTTTGATGCGCAAGCGCATTTGCGGTTTGCCGTTGAGCGGATGTGCTGCGTCGGCAGAAATGTTGTACCAAATGGTGTCTTGATTCACGACCAAGAAGGTGTCGATGTAGCCTGTAGTACTTGCGGTGCTGTAGTAAGGGCTTTCTGCCAATTGGACGTTAGCGCTATTCGTAACAACAATACCATTGGCAAAGCTTTGGTTGGCCTCGCCCCAAGCATGTATGCTCTGGCCCCACATATTTGGGTTGGCTGCGTAGTCATAGAATTCAATTCTGGACTTGAGTTGATCGTTGTTGAAGGTTTTTTTGAGGTGGAAGTTGACGTTGCCGTTATTGCCTCCAGAATTGACAAACACAACCCCTAGGTTGCTGAAAGCGGTAATAGCCTGACTCAAAATAGAGGTGCCGTCTAGGGTACCGAAATGGTAGAGCCCCCAACTCATGTTCACCACCAAACGCTTGTCGGCTGCCAGCGCTTTTTGATACATCCATTGCCAAGCGTCAAGCACGGCGCCTTCGTCAACCAAAAAAGTCACAAACAAAAATTGTGCTTCATAGGCCACGCCGCGATACGGACTCGTTGCGCCTGCGCCTCCGGCAATACCGGCAACGTGTGTGCCGTGCGTCCCGTAATTATAGTTGTTGGAAGTATCTCCGCCCGCTGCTAATAGGCTTGGGGTGTCGGCGTATTCGGTTCCGTAATTGAAGCCGTTGGGTGCGGGGCCACTGGTTTTGAATTGATCCCAAGCGGCGTAAATACGGTGCTGCTGGAGCAAGGTGTCGTAAAAAACGGGGTGCGTGTAGTCGAAGCCCCAATCTGTAACGCCAATGAAGACATCTTTACCCGCGTAGCCTTGCGGGAGACCTATGCCAGCGTGTACGGAGTCGGCATGGAGGTCTTTGACTGCTTTGTCTAGGTTTGGATTGATGCGCCCCGCGATTTCGAGGTAATCTATGCCTTTGAGGGCTGCTAGGCTAGCAAGTTTCTGGAGTGGAACTTTAAGTGAAAGCAGGCCCGCAATAGGTTTTTGAAACAAAATGCGCTGCCATTGGAGTTCTTCTGCTTTGAATTGGGTATTGCAGCGCCCGAGCATGGATAAATACCAGCGCCCGTCGATGTTGTAAATAGGGTAGTTGGCTTGAAGCTGGGCTGAAACAGCGCCTTTTTGGCGCAATAGCTCGTTTTGAATTTGCTGGAGCTCGTGTTGGTCCGCTTGGCTCATTTTGGGAGCCGACCACGCCTGAAAGCTAGTTAAGCAGAGCGCGAGCGTTAAAAACAGTACAATTCGAGACATCTTCAAATATAAGGAAAATCCTTTATTTAACGAGTGCTGAACAACGAATTTTTTGCTCTTCTGACTTTTTTGAGTGTCTGGTAATGGTCATCTGCCGAACGCTTGCCAATTGGGCAGAGCAAGACGCTGTGTAGGCCCTGCGCATTGAGGTCGAGGAGTTGGTCTAGTGCGGCAGGGTCAAAGCCTTCCATAGGTGTAGCGTCGAGCTTGAGTAACGCGCAAGCGGTTAGCAATTGCCCCAACGCGATGTATGCTTGCTTAGCATTCCAATTTTTCACATCAGAGGCTGCTTTTTGACCAATTGCGCTATGTAGATGGTTTCTAAAGCCTTTAATTTGCTCTTCAGCCATTGCACGGGTGTCGCGCATGTTGTCGGCATGCTGGTCGAGGAAGGTGGTGTCGAGGTCGTTTTTGGCGCAAAGTACAAGTACCGCTGCTGCATCTACAATTTGTTCTTGGTTCCAGGCAAGGGTTTTGATTTGTTCGCGCAAGGCATGGTCCTCAATCCAGATAAAATGCAGGGGCTGAAGTCCGTAACTTGTTGGTGTAAGTTGCAGCACGCGTTCTATCGTTTCTTTGTCGTTGGCGTCTAGCTGTTGGGTCGCGTCAAATTTTTTGGTGGCATAGCGCCATTCAAGTGCTTGGATAAGTTGGTCTTTCATGGCTTTAGTTCATTGGTACTTCAATGACAAGTATTTTGCTGTTTTGTTCCATTTGGATGTCAATCAGTTCGGTTTCGCTGATTCCTATTGCATCTCTTTGTTGTAAGCGTTGCTCTCCTATCTGAATGGCGCCTTCAACGACCATGAGGTAAATACCGTTTTTTGCGTTTTTGATGGCATATTGAGACTGGGTTCCGGCACTGAACTCGCCTAAAGAAATCCAGGCATCTTGATGGATCCAAGTGTCTATGTTACTTTGTTGCGGTCCAACAAGTTCGGTAAAAGTATTTGCTTTTAAGTCGAATTTCCTTTGTGCGTAACGCGGCGTCACTTGCTTTTGATTGGGGAAAATCCAAATTTGAAAAAGGTTCAGTTCTTCACTTGGGCTCGGGTTGTATTCGCTGTGGTAAATACCGGTTCCTGCCGACATCACTTGTACCTCTCCGGCGTGAATGACTTCGCTAAAGCCCATGCTGTCTTCGTGCTGGATAGCGCCGCTTAAGGGAATGGTAATGATTTCCATGTTGTCGTGGGGGTGCTTGCCAAAGCCCATTCCGCCTGCAACGATGTCGTCGTTGAGTACGCGCAACATGCCAAAATGAATGCGCTCTGGATTGTACCAAGAGGCAAAACTAAATGAATGCTTGGCGTTGAGCCAGCCGTGGTCGGCGTGTCCGCGAGAAGCAGCAGAATGAAAAACGGTTTTCATGGTATTTTTTGTGCAAAGTAAAGGATAGAACGGTGCTTCATTCAATAACACATGTTAATTCTTTTTGTTGGGAGTTGTTGGTCATTGGTAGAAATTGTGCAATTTCGTTATATGGTATTGAGTCGTTTTTGGCTGGTCATTTTCATCAGCTCTATTTTATTTGTCCTTTTTGCTGTGTTCTCAGGGCAGTTTTACAGTATTGATTACGTCTTGAACGGCAAAAAAGACGACCCCATTCTCATCAAAGAGACCTATCATTGGAAATTACCTTCTTCCTATGTAGATCTCATGGCTCGTGCCGACAACAATACCTTCATTTTAGATAAAAACCCTTCGGACCCAGACACCACTTACGTCATGAAAGAGAAAACCGTCATGGTTTATTCGGGTGTCCAGAAGTCAGACGGTTTGTTGGTGACGGCCAAGAATAGCTTATTTGAGCTGATTTTACCCTTGATGGCCTATTTGGCTTTTTTTGCGGGCATCATGCAACTGCTCATTGATTCTGGAGCCACCGAACGCTTGGCCAAGCGCCTGAGTCCGTTTTTTTCTAAAGTGTTTCCGCAGGTGCCTGCAGGGCATCCGTCGATCACCTACATGACCATGAATTTTTCGGCTAATTTCCTCGGCCTAGACTCCGCTGCCACGCCTTTCGGCCTCAAAGCAATGGAAAGCTTGCAAGAGCTCAATACAGAGAAAGAAAAGGCCTCTGATGCGCAAATCATGTTTTTGTGTCTGCACGCTGCAGGGCTCACACTCATCCCGACTTCCATTATTGGTTACCGCGCAGCAGCCAACGCCGCCAATCCTGCGGATGTCATGTTGCCGTGTATCATTACTTCCTTTATAGGCACTTTAGCAGCCTTCTTTATTGTGGGTTTGCGCCAGCGCATTTCCTTCAAAAGCGGTTTGTTGTTGGGTGTCATAATGGCTATTATCGGCGCCATTTTTGGCTTGCTTTTTTATGTAGGCTCCCTCAATTTGGTCGAAAAAAACTACTTCACTGGAAACTTTTCAGGCATTTTACTCTTTGCAATCATCTTACTGACTTTGCTGTTTGCGTTTAAAAATGAAGCGCGTTTCAAAGAAAAAGACACCACTGTTTTTGATGCATTTGTAGAAGGTGCGCGCTCTGGTTTGGATACTGGTGTTAAAATATTCCCTTATGTGCTCGGCATGCTCGTGGCCATTTCTGTCTTCCGAAATTCGGGTCTATTTGAACTCATTGCAGGTGGTATTTCTGAAGTTTTTCGATATGTGGGTGTGAGTAAAGAAATTACTGATTCCTTGCCAGTAGCCTTATTGCGACCTTTTAGCAGTTCGGGTTCAAGAGGTTTCATGCTCGATGCCATGAACCAGTTTGGGCCAGATAGTTTGGCAGGAAGGCTATCTTCTATTTTTCAGTGTTCGGCCGAAACTACATTTTATGTCATTGCCGTGTATTTTGGCTCTATTCAAGTGCGCAATACGCGCTATACTTTAGGCACCATGCTTTTGGTAGACCTCATTTGTGTACTCACGGCTATTGGCGTTGCCCTCTGGTTTTTCTAAACAATGAAGGCGAACACACTTTCTTATCCTTCACTCGTGATCCTTGCTTGGGCTAAAGCGGTGGACGGTCATGACACGCTGCATAATTGGCTGCAAGAGAATGGTTATCCCGAACTCTGGATGGCCACCCAAGCCATTCGGCTACACGACCCTGCACGGCAATGGTTACTCAAAAATGGTTACCCAGAACTCATGGCCATGATCAGTGCGGCAGAAGGAAACGAGAAGGCACAAAAATGGTTGCAACAATTTGGCTACGAGGTGTTGTATCATATCGCTATGGCTGTGGAGCACGAGCAAGAGAGCTGGTTCTGGCTCAGAAAAAACACGAGCCCAGAATTGATTATTTTAGCTAAATCGATACAGGTCATCAAGGATCGCATTGAGGAAAACCACAATGATGTCCATGCCATTCACAAAGATTTATAACCAAAAAAAATACGTGCATTTGTGGATGCACGTACTTTTAGTATTTCAAGAAGATCTTGTCTTAATGGAGTAAATACAGAAACAGCTTAGAGCAACATGGCAGCTGGTTGCTCCATGTAGGTCTTGAAAGTTTGTAAGAAAGCAGCTCCAGAAGCACCATCAACAGCGCGGTGATCACAAGATAGCGTCACTTTCATGACGTTTCCTGGCACAACCTGACCGTTCTTCACAACTGGTACTGCTTTGATGCCCCCAATTGCTAAAATACAAGCGTCTGGTGGGTTAACAATTGCTGTAAAAGATTCAATGCCGAACATACCGAGGTTAGAGATGGTAAAGGTGTTGCCTTCCCAATCGCTCGGTTGTAATTTTTTGTCTTTGGCTTTCTGTGCAAATTCTCTAACCTCAGCAGAAATTTGGGTGAGGCCCTTGCCGTCTGCAAAACGCACAACAGGAACAAGTAATCCGTCTTCTACGGCAACCGCTACGCCAATATTGACGTGGTCATTGCGGCGAATGAAATCACCCATCCAGGCGCTATTGACAGCTGGGTGCTTGCGCAAGGCCATTGCCACAGCTTTGATCACCATGTCGTTGAAAGATACCTTCACGCCATCTAGGCTGTTGAGGCCTTTGCGGATAGCCATTGCAGCATCCATATCGATGTCTAAAGTGAGGTAGAAGTGAGGTGCTGTAAATTTGCTTTCTGCCAAACGGCGCGCAATGGTTTTGCGCATTTGCGATACGGGCTCGTCTGTATAAGAGACAGTTCCCATAGGAGCTGCGCTATACGCCGGTGTGTTTGCGGCAGGTGTATAAGGAACGTAATGATCTACATCGCGCTTCACGATGCGGCCGTTTTCTCCGGTGCCACCCACAGCATGGATGTCGATGCCGCGTTCTGCTGCCATTTTTTTGGCTAATGGAGAAGCAAATACACGGTCAGAATGATTGGCAACAGCTACAGGAGCTGCAACAGGAGCTGCAACTGGCGCCGCTACAGGAGCCGGGCTAGATGCAGGTGTACTCACAGGAGCAGGTGTAGGAGCAGCAGCTGGAGTGGAAGTTGGCTCAGGTGCACCAGCATTCGCTAAAATGCCAGAGATGTCTTCACCTGCTTCACCAATAATGGCAAGCACGCTATTGACGGGTGCAGTTTTTCCTGTTTCTACACCAATGTGGAGCAAAACACCATCGTAAAAAGACTCAAATTCCATAGTGGCTTTGTCTGTTTCGATCTCGGCGAGTACTTCACCGGATTTCACTTCATCACCAACTTTTTTAGTCCAGGCGGCAACAACACCTTCTGTCATGGTGTCGCTTAATTTGGGCATGTATACTACTTCAGCCATGTCTTTTTATTTGGGTTTTTAGTATTCTTTGATGTAAGGATAATCTGCTTGTGTGTAGACGTCCTCGTAGAGTTCGTGCGCTTCTGGGTAAGGTGAGTTTTCTGCAAAAGCTACAGATTCTTCTACTTCTTTTTTCACCCAAGCATCGATGTCTGCGAGTTCTTTTTCAGAGAGCCATTTTTGAGCATTGATCACGCGAAGGCAGTGTTCAATTGGGTCTTGCTCCATCCATTCAGCAACTTCGTCTTTGGTACGGTATTTTTGTGGATCGGACATTGAATGCCCCTTGTAACGGTAGGTGCGGATATCGAGAAGAGTAGGACCTTCGCCGTTGCGAGCACGGGTAGCTGCTTCTTCGATGGCTTCGTGCACAGCTTCAGGACGCATACCGTTCACAATTTTAGAAGGCATTCCGTAAGAAAGTCCAATTTGAGAAAGGTCGGTAACGTTGGTGGTGCGCTCTACTGAGGTACCCATTGCGTAATTATTGTTTTCAATGATGAAAATGACTGGGATTTTCCAGTTCATGGCCATATTGAAGGTTTCGTGGAGCATTCCTTGACGCACAGCGCCATCGCCCATAGAAACAAAAGCGACGTTTTTAGTGCCTTTGTACATTTCTGCAAAAGCAACGCCTGCGCCCATACCAATTTGAGCACCCACAATACCGTGGCCACCCATGAAATTTACTTTTTTATCGAAAAAGTGCATAGAGCCACCTTTTCCTTTTGAACAGCCTGTGGTACGACCATAAAGTTCAGCCATGAGTACACGTGGGTCTGTGCCCAAAGCAATTGGATGCGCGTGGTCGCGGTAGGCGGTCATGTGTTTGTCGTCTGGGCTACAAGCACTTGCCGTGCCCACTACAATGGCTTCTTGACCGATGTAGAGGTGGCAGAATCCGCCAAATTTTTGCTGTATGTAAAGTTGACCTGTTTTGTCTTCAAATTTGCGGATCAAGAGCATGTCTTTGTACCACTTGACATAGGTTTCTTTCGAAAATTTAGGCTTCTCTGAACTTTTAACGGCTTTTGCGCACATAACTTCTTTTTTTATCGGTCACAAATATACAAATGATTCACAAACAATGTTCAAAATGTCAATTTTACACTAAGTATTGCTTTTTTTAAATTTCTCGCTTCAAATAGGGCTTTATTTGACGCAATGGCATACTGAATGTAATGACACCATTTGCATAATTACTCACTTCGTAAGGATTGTAAATAAAAGTGATTTTTCCTTGACTGATTTCGAAGTTGTCAGGTAAAACAAATCCCTTTTCAAACCAATAATCAGTTTCCGAGAAGGGTTTAGTAGCACTGATCCCCACTGATCGGCGAAAAGCGGCTTCCGCCAATTTTAGGAATTTCGCGTCTTTGCGAATGAAATCAGAAAGGTTCAGCGTTTTTGCACTTTTTTTATCAAAATGCGTAACACCGACGCCATACATCCCATGTGCACCTCCTGTGTATAAACTCGATTCATTTTTTATACTTGCAAAACCAGCATGTGACGCATCGATTTCATAAGAATCTTCGATATTCCATACCATACCCATTTCATCTTCATAGCGTCGGGCTTCTTTTTTAAACGAAAGAAGCGATTGATGGATGAGTTCGCCGCTTAAAAGAGCTTTATAAGGCGCTTGTTCTTCTGGTTTATAAAGACCCTTGCGAATGAAGTTATTGATGGCGACCTGCCAATTAGCTAAGGGTAAAGCCGGGTTGTAAAATTGATAGGTAACCTTGGACCATTGTTTGTCCCATTCTTCGACAACCTTTCTTTTGGAAATGAGCACGCTGTCTGCACCTTTAATGAGCAATGCACCTTTAATGAGCAAGCTGGTATCTTTTGGATTGACTTCTTTGGCTTGAACCAATGTTTTTACCCCTTCTTTTACTTTTCGAGCTTCTTTTTTGCCTTGAGGTTCTGTCTGGCAGGCGAAAACCACTAAAAGTGCGAACGCAAATAGAGAAATGATATTAAGCTTCATGTATTGATTTTTTAGTGGCCTTCATAATCAAGTAAATTCCTGCAATGACGAGTGGAATACTGAGGAGTTGACCGGTGTTGAGTGGCAAGGTGTAGTCACGGGCGGTTTGGCCGAGTTTGAAGAATTCGCAAAAAATGCGCGAACCAAAAATGAGGATCAGAAAACTGCCAAAGACAAAGCCCGGTTGCTGCCACTTTTTGAGTTTCCAATACAAGTAAAGCAAGACGCCAAACGAAATGAAATAACAAATGGCCTCATAAAGCTGCGCAGGGTGGCGCGGAGTAGGGTCGTAGTTGCCTATGGCTTCGTTGTAGAAATACACGAATTCAAAAGCCCAAGGCACATCGGTAACATAACCTACCATTTCGTGGTTGACCAAATTACCCAAGCGGATAAAAGTAGCTGCAATGGCAATTGGTGCAGCAATGCGGTCTAAAATCCAGATATAAGAACGATTTGAAACTTTTTTGGTGAAAATAAATAGCGCAATCAAAATAGCAATTGCTGCTCCATGGCTGGCCAAACCGCCTTCCCAAATCTTGATGATCTCGCCAGGATGCGAAAAATACCCTGTTTCTACAACTTGCCCATGTTGTATTTTGTCCCAATACGGGCCATAAAAAAGCACATGGCCAAGGCGCGCGCCAATAATAGTGGAGAGCACCATGTAGGTGACGAGTGTGTCTAATACTTTGTCTTCGATTTGTTCTGCCCTAAACATTTTTCGGATCACAAAATAGCCCATCACAATTCCCGATACAAAGAGGAGACCGTACAGATTTGGGGTGCGCCACCCATCAATAAGTTGTGAATCTACGGCCCAATGGATAAAAAGTATCATGTGTTTTGGTTTTGGAGCGCTTGGTCAATCAGCGCTTGGGGTTTTTCTTGGTGGCCCTGGAAGGGCAGTGCAGCAGAGCGACCTTTTTTGAAGATGAGGTTGCTTTTGTTTTGGCCTTTTCTGAGTTCTTTCTGGACCTCTAGTGGAAGATGAATGGTATCCAAACAAGTCTGGCTGCAACAATTTTCCATCCTTTCCTTGCAGGCCTCACACTGAATAAATAACAAGTGACAGGCGTCATTGACACAATTGGTATGGGTGTCGGCAGGGTCTCCGCATTGGTGGCAAACTGCGATGATATCAGGGGTAATGCGCTCGCCGCGGCGTTCGTCAAAAACAAAGTTTTTGCCGATGAATTTGTTTTCGATTCCCTGTTCTTTGCAGTCGTTGGCATATTTGATAATGCCGCCTTCGAGCTGGTGCACGTTGGCAAAACCGCGGTGCTTGAACCAAGCTGAAGCTTTTTCGCAGCGCACACCGCCGGTGCAGTACATCACAATATTTTTGTCTTCGTTGCCTTTGAGCACCGTTTCTTCAATAAACGGCAAGGATTCCCTAAACGTGTCTACGTCGGGCAATACAGCACCTTTGAAATGGCCAACTTCCCATTCGTAATGATTGCGAAAATCGATCAGTAGGGTATTCGGGTCGTCGGTGAGGGCGTTGAAAGCGGCTGCATCGAGGTGCACGCCTTTATTGGTGACATCAAAAGTGGTGTCGTTCAGACCATCTGCTAAAATTTTAGACCTAACCTTGATTTTGAGCTTCAAAAATGGAAATTCGGCTTCGGCGTCGTCTACGGCAAAATTGAGTCGGATGCCATTCAGAAAATCAATTTGGTAGAGTTCTTCTCGAAAACGTCCCAAATTGGCTGTCGGGACTGCAATTTGCGCATTGATACCTTCTTTGGCTACGTAGGTTCGCCCCACAATGTCTAGTGCGGTCCACTCCAAGTAAAGTTTGTTTCTGAATGCCTGTGGATCTAGAATGTGGGCGTATTGGTAAAAAGAAATAGTAATGTAATCGTGGCCAATCGCTTGCAATTGCTTTTCTAGCGAAGCCCGATCGAGTGTATTCCAGAGTTGCATTTTTTCATTCATTAGACAGCGACATTGTGTTCGCGCAGCGCATCGTTGAGCGAGGTTTTGAGGTCTGTAGAAGCCTTGCGTTTGCCGATGATGAGCGCGCAAGGAACTTGGAAGTCTCCGGCGGCAAAAGATTTGGTGTAAGAACCAGGAATAACAACCGATCTTTCTGGTACAAAGCCGTTGAATTCAATAGGTTCTGGGCCCGTTACATCAATGATTTTCGTCGATTTAGTCAGTACAACATTCGCACCAAGTACTGCTTCTTTGCCCACGCGCACGCCTTCTACTACAATACAACGCGAGCCAATAAAGGCGCCGTCTTCAATCACTACCGGGGCTGCTTGAAGTGGTTCCAAAACGCCGCCAATACCAACGCCGCCGCTCAAATGGACGTCTTTGCCAATTTGTGCGCAGCTGCCAACAGTTGCCCAGGTGTCTACCATGGTATTGCTGTCTACGTAGGCGCCAATATTGATGTAAGAGGGCATCATGATGACGCCAGGGGCAACATATGCGCCATAGCGCGCAATCGCATGTGGCACCACGCGTACGCCCAAATCTTTGTAGTTGCGCTTGAGCGCCATTTTGTCGTGGAATTCAAAAGGGCCTACTTCAATGGTTTCCATTTGGCGGATCGGAAAATAAAGCACAACTGCTTTTTTTACCCATTCGTTGACCTGCCATGTGCCGTCGTCTAGCGGTTCGGCAACGCGTAAAAGGCCTTTGTCGAGGTCTTCGATAACGTGTTCAATGGCTTGAATAGTTGCTTTTTCACTTAATAGTGCGCGGTTTTCCCACGCGGCTTCAATGGCTTGTCTCATGCGCTTGTTGTTCTGTTTTGGGGATTCTGATCAATAATATGAGGCCTAATGCAAAAAATACGACTAAAGCGAGAATGGAGGTTCTGATGTCTAATAAGCCTTCGATGAGCCCAAAAGTGAGCGTACCTAATGCCAAGCCTAATTTTTCTGCTAAGTCATAGAAGCTGAAGTAAGAGGTGAGGTCTTTGGTTTCAGGTAATAATTTAGAATAAGTGGATCTAGATAAAGATTGAATCCCGCCCATTACCAAGCCCACGCCGGCAGCAGCAATAAAGAATTGCCAAGGATACCATACAAATTGGTACACGTAAATGCAAAGGGCGATCCAAATGACAATAGCACCACCGAGGGCCTTGAAATTGCCAATTTTTTTAGAGATAAACGACATCAGGTAGGCGCCGCCAATTCCGATAAACTGAATAATGAGGATCGAAATGATGAGGTCTTGCAGTTTGATGCCAATCACTTCCTTGTTGGCAAAAGCCACTGCCATAACCATGATGGTTTGCACGGCCATGTTGAACATAAAATATGACCCTAAGTATCCTTTGAGTGTTTTGTTCTGCCTGATTTGCTTCCAGACACCGTAAACCTCCGAATAACCTTTTCGAATGAGGTTTTTGCTGTCTTTTTGCGTGGCGCTCGTCTTGGGTAGTCTCGAAAAAGAGAAGGTAGCAAAGGCAATCCACCAAAGGCTCACTAAAGGAAAAGCCCAGCGAATAGGGAGCACTTTTGTAAACACAGTCAGTATCAAAATGATGATCAGTAGGGTTGAGCTCCCTAAATAACCCATTGAGAAGCCGCGCGCAGAAACGCGGTCGTGGTCGTTGGCTTCGGCGATATCGGGCAAATAAGCGTTGTAGTAAACCAAACTGGCCCAAAAGCCGATAGAACCAAAAAACAAGGGCAAGATGCTCCAATTGATCATAAACGGGCTGTCGTCGGCCGGAGATGCATGAAAAAAGTAGAGCAGTCCGCTAGAAATGGCACCCATGTAGCAAAAAAACTGCATGAAAAGTTTGCGCTTTCCACCCGCATCGGCAATGCCAGATAAAAGCGGTGTCATGAGCGCAACTAAAATATAGGACAAGCAAATGACATAGGCGTAGAATTCGGTGTTGTGGAATTCGCGTCCTAGGAAGCTAACGGTGTCATAGACCGTACGGCCAGCCTCATTTTTGAGGCTTGTTTGGGTCTCGTAAAGTATCGGAAAAATAGCCGAGCTAATGATCAGCGGATAAACCGAGTTGGCCCAGTCGTAGAAGACCCATCCGGTGATGGTGCGTTTGTTCCCTTTTTGCTGCATGATTCAAAATTAGGGAAATATCTTTAGTGTTGGATGTTGAGCCCGTATTTCACTAATAAACCGGGAAGTTGGGCAAACTGAATTTTTGCGCCTTTCATGGAATTGAATTCGGGATCTAAGGTCAATTCAGTTACACCCGTTAAATCAGCTCTGCTGAGGTCACTTCTTTCAAAGTGGGCGCTCAGTAAGTGAGAGCCTTCAAAGGAAACGCCCATTGCTTTTACTTCTGTGAATTCGACGCCTTCTAAATCGCAGTTCAAAAACTTGCAGTTTTGAAGGTTCATCTGGTAAAAGCTCGCGTGTTTGAGCAGGCAATTGTCGAATTGACAGGAAAAGCCAAAAGCATTCGCGTATTCAAAATGCAGTCCTAATAATTTACAATTGTAGAACGAAACACCATTCAGTACGGTATCTACCAAGCTACAATTGGATAAATTGCATTCTTCAAAAGTGCAATCTAAAAATTTGGATTGGCTTACTTTAACGGCCATGAAATCTAAACCAATGAATCGACATGCTTCATAACTAGATTTTTCCTGAAAATCTTCAATAGTTGTGATGTCGAGATCGTAAAAATCTTGGTTCATTCGAGGCCTGCAAGATAAGGTTTGAGGTAGGTAAACGGCTCGTTGAGCTCGCCTGATAGCGTCGTTTGGGTGCCGCGGAAAATAATTTGATCAGGATCTGGGCCAAGTAAAACCGGGAACACCGCTTTGAGTAGTTCGGAGCCGAAGTCTTCGGCGGCATCTTTGGAGAGTTCGCAAGGCAAGTTGTCTACAGCCATGACGGCAATAGCACCTGGCTGCAGCATGTCTACTTCTGTGCCTGTTTTTGGGTCGTAACCGTACATGGACGCACCAATTTTACTTGGGCGAATAGTACAGGCGATGGGGCCGTCGATGTCGCAAGAAACGTCGGCAACTACTTGTAGTGCGTTGGTTGGGTCTTGCAGCATTTGTTGGGTCAGGATAAACGGCGATTTCGAAGACCAAAAATGACAAGGAATGTACACATTGCTCTTTTCTGCATAAGCCCCAAAGTTGCTTTGATACAATTCGGGTTGGGTGTAAAACTCGCTTTTGTCAAAGCCTGCATCTGACTTTCTGCAGAAGTATTGGTGCGTGTCTAGGTGCGTAAATACGGCTTCGTTTTGTTGCTCTTGAAGATAGGCCTCCGGATCAACTTCTTTTATTGGCAATAGTTTGACAATTTCTCTGGCACCATTTCCTACGCGACCATAGCCGGTAAGGACCAATTTGAAGTCAGCTGGCAGCACAACTTTCTTTAATTCAGCTTCTACTTCTTTGCGGTCATGACACAAGTGCGCTGGTTTGAGGTTGTAAGCACCGGTTTTAAGCCCGTAGGTCAAAAAGGCATTGTATGCCCCAACCACACCCGCATAGCGACCAAAACCAATGATGCGTTTGTTGTTGGCGTCTTTAAGTACTTCGTAGTCGATCAGACGAATTTTCTTGTCTAAGATTTCTTGTAGCAAGGCTCGGTTGTACGGTTGCTTCTTGAAAGTATGCGAAAAGAAAAGGTAGGTTTTGCCGGCAATAAGTTGATCTTTTGGAACTTCTTTTACGCCCAATAAGATGTCGCAATGGCTGAGGTCTTCTTGAACGCTTAGGCCCAGTTCGGCGTATTTTTCATCTGAAAAGCAGCGAATAGGCGAGGTTTGTACCGTGACTTTCACGTTCTTGTATTGCTTTTCTAACTTCAGGCACTGTGCAGGGCTCAGCGGCACCCTGAAATCGGGTGGGGTTTTGCCTTCGCGGATGATACCGATATGAATGATGGACATTTGTGAGTTGAAGTTGATGGAAATATAAATCTTTAGCTCAGGTAGTTATCTATGAACTCGCGCACGCAAGCAGCACCACCTTTGCGGCTCAAGACAATATCTGAAATGCTTTTAATAGAGGCCACAGCCGATGCAGGGCAAACTGCCAAGCCAACCGCTTTCATGACTTCGGTGTCGTTGCGGTCGTCGCCGATAAAGGCCACTTCTTTGGGCGAGATGTTCATTTCTTTACACCAATTCTCTAGGATGCTGAGTTTGGGTTCACGGCCCACATACACGCGCTCAATGCCCAAGAGTGCAGCGCGGTCCTGTACCATGTGTTCGGTAAAACCCGAAGAAATAATCCCGAGTTCTAGTTTTTTACTTTTGCTGAGTTCGAGCAGCGCCAGACCGTCGTGGGTATTGTAGCGCTTCATTTGATCTCCTTTTTCACTGACGTACATGCCGCCATCGGTCAGGACACCATCGACGTCGAGGATGAGCATTTTGAGCCCTTTGATTTTTTTATCGAGGCTCGCTTGCGAAAAAAGTGGTTTGAACAAAAGTGCTTGCAAATCGATTTCGTACTCTTCGCAAATTGCTTCGAGGTCGTAGATGGAAAGTTCAAAGACGTTATCGGCGTCGAGGTCTGCTAGAAAATCGTCAAATTCGATGCCGTTCGTTTTGCAAAGACCTTTGATATTGAGTTCAAGTAACATGTTTAAATAATTTGATAGCCAACACTTTGCGCAACTTTTTGAATGTCGGCGTGCAATTTTTTGAATTCAGCGTAGTTGAGCTGTTGAGAAGCGTCAGATTTGGCCACTTTGGGGTTCGGGTGTGCTTCAATGAGCAAGCCGTCTATGCCCATGGCCACACAAGCACGCGCTAAAGGATTCACGCCATAAGCGTAGCCCATTGCGTGAGATGGATCGAGTATGATAGGCAAATTGGTGTGTTCTTGTAACCAAGCCACGCCACATAAGTCGAGCGTAAAACGTGTGCCGGTTTCAAAGGTGCGGATGCCGCGCTCGCAGAGCACCACATTTTCGTTGCCGCCTGACAACACAAATTCTGCTGCTTGTACAAATTCTTGAAGCGTTGTACCAAAACCACGCTTGATGAGTACTGGTTTTTTGATTTTGGAACAGGCGCGCAAAATGCCTTGGTCATACATGGCTTTGGCGCCAACCTGAATGATATCGGTGTGTTCGATGATTTCATCGATGTGGGTGGCATCGCGGGCTTCGGTAATCACGTTGAGGCCGTAGTCTTGGCGCATTTTGGCTAAAAGTTGCAAGCCCTCTAAGCCCATCCCTTGAAAAGAGTAGGGGCTCGTGCGCGGTTTGTAGGCGCCCCCTCTAAGGGTGGTGAGGCCCATGCCCACGAGTAATTCAGCCGAACCGCGGAGCTGCTCTTCCGATTCTACAGAACAAGGCCCGCCAATAAGAATAGTGTTGTTGGTCTGGCCACCAATGCTGACATTTCCGAATTTCACTTCGCGTTTTTGGTCCTGGAATTTGCGCGAAGCCAGCTGTATGTCGTTGGCAAAGACCCAATGGTTTTGGGCGTGGTCTTGCAGCGCAGCAGGAACTTCTTTGACACCACTTCCGGTGATGAGGTAGTCTTTCCCTAAATAAAGAATGTGAAAAGCTTGGTGTGCTGCAGCGAGTGCAGCTGCGTTGGTGTTGTTTTTGAGTTCGATGATCATATTTCTGCTTTGATCAGGTTGGAGAATTGAACGATGCCTTTGAGTTGTTTGGCAGCGTCTATAACAGGTAAGTAAAGCACCGCAAAGGGGCTATTCTTGATGAGTTGCAGGAGTTCAACAACGCTTGCATCTTCATTGATGCAAATGGGTTGCGTATTGATGAGGCTCTTTGCATCGAGCGCATTTAAATCAGCGCCGTTTTTGAGTTGCTTTAATAAGGCTTTTCGGATATCGGCACTCGATACCAAACCGATGAATGCGTTGTGGGTACCAATGGCCATAGCCACACCCATTTGACCTTCTTCAACGGTTTGCAAGATGTTTCTTAAATCTAAATTTTCAATACTGAACCTTGGGGTTTCGTGCAAGGGAGTCATGAAATCGGCCACCTTGAAGGCGGAGCCAATGCTGCGCTTGGTGAGGTTCATGAGCGCATTGCCCACGCTGGCTTCTTTAAAAAGATAAGAGCCCGAAACGGCTGTACTGACGCCCATTTGTCTCAAGATAAACGAGACTTCAGGATTCACGCCGCCATCTACATGTATAGATTTATTGGGGTAGCGCTTTCTGAATGATCTGATTTTGTCAAAATTGAGTCGGTCAAAAACACCGCCAGACTGCCCTGGAATAGTGGCCATAATCAGGATGAAATCGAAGTGTTCGAAGGGTTCAAAAGCTGAAATTGGCGTCGGGGTAATGAGGGCTAGACCTTTTTTACCGGTAATTGCTGCAGGAATTTGCAGCTCAGTTGTTAAGTCTTCTACTTGAAAAGTGAGGTACTCAACGGGGTTTTCGAGTAGGTAAGGGTAAAATTTGCTCGGGTCAGGGGTAATGATGTGCAAATCGAGTGGGAGCGTGCACCATTCGCGGATTTTTTTGATATCGTCAAAAACGCGGAGGTCGTCGTTGCAATCGATGTGGAGGAGGTCTACTTGATGGGCTACTAGGTCAGCAATAACGGCTTGCAATGGGCGAGCGGCGTCGGAATAAATGGATGCTGAAATTTTCATGGTAGACACAAAAAAAGATGGGGTAAGCTACTTTTATCGCACCGCTACAACCTCTTACCTTTGCTACATTCCTGTCCTGGAGGATTCAGAGGGAGCTGGTCGTAAAAGACTTACCCCATGCAAAAATACGAATTTCTTGTGATTCTAAGCAATAATTGCGCGGTTCAATAAAGAAATCATGGCTAAACTCACAATAAAGAGCTGGGTGGCAGTTTCTTCTGAGAGGGCAGATCCGTCTTCATCTTCTTCAGAAACTTCCATCGCCATGAATTGAGCCAAGAATGGTTGGTCACAGAAAGATTCAATGATTTCTTCGTCTTCGCTTTCAAAATATTGATCGAGCATGTCAAAGAAAGGCTCTTCAAGTGCATCAATGTCTTCTTCGGTAATAGTTCTTAGCTCCACACCATCTTGTTTGAAAGCTTCAAGAACCAAGCAGAAATAGTAAATCAACAAGCCTTCAAGGTCATCGTTTTTGTATTCCTCAGGCGCAGTCATGACATACCCTAAAAGGGCTTCTTGTGCATCGGCATAGCGCTCCGTGATGTTTTCGAGTTGTTCGTCGGTGAGGTTGTCTACGACCTCTATGGCCTTTTCGATGGCCGCTAAAGAAACTTGTTTCATTACAATAATTTTGGCAAAGGTAGGCTATTTCTGCTGAAAGCACAGCTTTGTAACATTAGCTACAGATGAAAAGAATGAGAACGATTAATTTTGTCCTGTAAATGAAAAAGATACTTCATACCGAAAAATACTTTACTGCCATTGGCTACCTACTTGGTGCTGTTCTTGGTTATGTATATTTTATCCAGTTTCCTTGTACCACAGGTTGTGCCTTAAGAAGTACGCCTTATGCAACAATTTTACTCGGATTATTGTTAGGAGGTACTGTTTTTCAGTTCATATTTGAAATAATCAACCCAAAAAATAAAAAAGATGTCAAAAACAATCATTGATGTGCGCACGCACGCTGAGTTTGCTGGTGGCCATGTCGCTGGTTCAATCAACATTCCACTTCAAGAAATTACGGCTCATATCGACCAAATCAAAGCGATGGCTCAGCCGATTATTTTCTGCTGTGCTTCAGGTAACCGCTCGGGTCAGGCTACGCATTATTTCCAATCTATTGGTGTTGACTGTGAAAACGGTGGCTCTTGGTTAGATGTCAATTACTTAGTTTCTCAACAATAAGCGATGTCTTTATTCAAGAAATTATTTGGCGGAACTAGTGTAGATTTTGCAACGCTCGTCAAGCAAGGCGCCATGATCATCGATGTGCGTTCACCTGCAGAGTTCAAGGGTGGGCATGTCAAAGGGGCGGTAAACATGCCATTACAGTCTCTGCAAGCGAACATGAGCAAGATTCCTAAAAACAAAGCCATTATTACTTGTTGCGCATCTGGAATGCGCAGCGGTAGTGCCAAAAGTCTGCTGAAGGCAGCTGGCTACGACGTACACAACGGCGGTGGCTGGATGAGCCTCAAAAGCAAACTCTAAGTTTTATAATAATAGCAAAAAAGGCGACCAATTGGTCGCCTTTTTTGTTGGTTACAAATGGAACTATTTGTTGTTATCAATGATGTACATTAATACCTTTTCCATTAAATGTGCGCGGTCTATTCCGCTCACATTGTGTGGGTGCATTGGGTACACAAAGTAATCAGCTTGTACGCCGTTGTCGATAAAAGACATTAATAAAGCTTCGTTGTGTTGCATTACCACGACGTCGTCTACCGTACCATGAATTAAGAGCAATTTACCTTTCAAATTCTCGGTGTGGTGCAGTAGTGAATTGGCCGCATAGCCCTCAGGATTTTGTTCTGGGCGGTCCATATAACGCTCACCGTACATGATTTCATAAAATTTCCAGTCAGTAACAGGCCCGCCGGCTACTCCTGCGTTAAAGGTGCCCGCTTGGCGCAGCATTAAACTTGTGGTCATGAAACCACCAAAAGACCACCCATGGACCGCCATGCGCTGGCCATCGATGTAAGGCAAAGACTTCAGGTAGTCAACACCTGTGAGCTGATCTTCCATTTCTACAGTGCCGAGTTGGCGGTGAATTTGGCTCTCGAAAGCAAAGCCGCGTTCCCCAGAACCTCTGTTGTCTAGCGTAAACACAATGTAACCTTGATTGGCCAACCAATGCATCCAAAGATTGGCACCCGCCAACCAGCTGTTGGTCACCATTTGGGCATGTGGCCCGCCATAGACATACACCAACACTGGATATTTTTTATTTGGGTCAAAGTCAGCAGGCTTGATCATCCGGTAGTAAAGCGCCGAACCGTCTTTCCCTTTGATATTGCCAATTTCGGTACTGCCGATGTTGTACTCAGCTAATTTATCTGGTGAATCTTGGAGGAGTTTGGCCATTTTTCCATTTAAGGTCATGACGTATTCTTTGTTGGCTACTTCAACACTGCTGTAGCCATCGTAATAATAAGCGCCTTTTGGTGCCAAAGCAAAGCGGTGCGTGCCTTCTGCTTGCGTCAGTTGGCGTTGGTTGCCTTGTAAATCTACTTCATAAACTAATGTATTACACGGATTGGCGCCCGTTGCCGAAAAGTAAATTTTACTGCCGTCTTCATTCGCTTCGAGGATATCCTTTACAACAAATTTGTTGGAGGTGAGCGTCTTGATGATTTGTCCGTTGATGTCTACGTAATAGAGGTTGTTGAAACCATTCTTTTCTGAAATCCAGACGAAGTTATCTAATGTTTTAGACGGGAAAAATGCTGGATGCTCGGGCTCTACCCATTTGTCGTTTTGCTCTTCCCATAAAGTGCGCACTAACTTCCCTTTTAGGTCATAGAGGTATAGCCACATGTGGTTCTGGTCACGGTTGACTTCTGCAACCAAAAGGTATTTTTCACTTGGTGTAAATGCCACATTGGTGAGGTAAGAATCGGCTCCTGATAGTGGGCTAATGAAGACCGTTTTCTTTGTTTTGAGATTGTAGATGCCCACGCGCGGTTTTTCAGAAGCTTGGCCAGCCATTGGGTACTTGATGAACTTGACCGCACCAGGCGTTTGGTTGATGTCCAGGAGCGGGTAGTCGTGAACCGCACTTTCATCTTTTTGATAAAAGGCGAGTAAAGCCCCTGAATTGGACCAGAAAATCCCTTCGGTAATGCCAAATTCGCTGCGTGCGTAGGTTTGTCCCGACACGATGTTCTTGTCTTTGTTTTTAGTAACCGCTCGGCCATCTACATACAAATTGTTGTCTATGGTGTAGGCCAAACGCTTGCTACCACTATGAAAATGTGCATTCTCTGCGCCATCCGGAACTTTTTGTACAGATCCTGTTTTGGTGGTTGTATTGTACAACGCATAAACGCTTCCGCCGTCAGAAACCTCTAGCACATCTTTGCTCACCCATTTTGCAAAGGCGAGGTGCGCAAAAGAAGTACCTAGTTTTTCATTGATTTCTTTGACACTTGTGAGTTCAATTGATTTTTCGGAGGCAACAGCGCTTTGTTGTAGGCTCTGCCAATCTGCACTGCAAAAAGTGTAAGTGTCTGATTCTGGAATCCATTGAAAGTTATTGAGGCGAACCGGCGACAGCGCTCTTTGCTTCAAAACAGACTCCTTGAGGTCGAAGGATTTCTTTTGACCGAAACTAACGAAAGCCAGTCCGATGAATAGGATTTGAAAGAAGTGTTTCATGAACGTTGTATAAATTGATTGAAAAATAATTCGAGTGGGCGCCCCGTTTGGTAACATTCGAGCATGATTTGATCGAGCTGTGGGTCGAGGAGCGTTTCTGCCTCAAATGTACTATAAAAATAAAATTGCTTATTGAAGAGAAGAGGCTCTTTAGCGGCCGCTTCCTGAAATACCTTGTCTAATTTCTTATTCTTTTCCCCATGGATTTCACCAAACAACGCTTTAAACTTCTTGTCGTTATATAAATCCTTAAATGCTACTGCGTTATCGGCGATGCCTTCGCGGAGCGCATACAAATCGTCCTTTTCAATTTCATAAACACCACCATAGGCCCTCACATGTTCTGGACCAAACTCAAAATAAATCCCGTGAATAGAACTGCTCTTTTTGCCTTGCGGCGAGATGACAGCCGAACACTGCGTCTTGTAAGGCGTTTTGTCTTTGGAAAAACGAATGTCTCGGTTGATCCGAAAAATGCAATCGGAGGCCTTGAGATCCTTGAAAACTGGCTCTGTTTTGGCCAGTTCATCGATGAGATGCTGTGTAAAAGCCTTAAATGGTTCTTTTACGCTCTTTTCATAGCGCTTGCGGTTGGCATCAAACCATTCTTTGTGGTTGTTAGCGGCGAGCTCTTGAAAGAATAGCAAATAATCTGCGGTGAAAAAGGACATGGGGTAAAGTTAAGAAAAAAGCCCTTTTCGGTGCTTTTTTGCTTAATTCTTGACCATTTGGATGGGTTGCTGACTGCCAATTTGCAACCAATATGTACCTCTGGCGAGGCCCTCACTATCGATGGAATTGATCAGTCCATTCAATTTTGCTATTTGAATGATGCGGCCATTGATATCTAAAATATGCATGTCTTGATCAACAAGTTCGCTTGTGATTTCAACATTAAATTGACCGTTGTTGGGGTTGGGATACACGTTTATCTTGTCATTAGAATCGTTTGCTAGCATTTTGGGGCTTTCTATTTCAGGCATTTGGGTATTCACGAGTGTGAGTTGAGGTGAATAGCCGGCACATCCAAACGTGTTTGTAGCTCTCACTCGATACGTGCCGCCAATAGAGGTTGTATACGAATTTGAATTCGCGCCAGGAATTGAAATTGGAAAGTTGCCATTGAACTTTTGCCACTGATAAGTATTACCAGTAACAAATGGTGTGCTCAGTGTAGCGCTGGATCCTGGTGCTATAAGTAAAGTAGTAGCAGTGATTGTCGGAGTCGGACTAGGATTGACAGTTACCGTAATCGGATTAGAACTCACTTGGTTATTTGGGCATGAAGGGTTTGATACAACAACTGTATAAGTTCCCGCCTGTGTGACGCTGTAAAAAGTATTGGTTGCACCAGTCATATTAATCCCGTTCTTTTTCCATTGATAACTTAGACCATTCGATGTGGAATTCGCGATTAGAGTCAAGGAACTACCGCTACAAATAGTTGTTGACCCCGTAGCAATGATGTTTACAGAAGGATTGGCAAGGACTTGTACTTGAATGTTGTTGCTACTCAATAAACAGCCGCCAGGAGTTAAAATATTGACACTGTAAATACCGCTGCTAATAACCGTATAGCTCGAATTGTTCGTAAAGTTCATTGCGGCATTTCCATTTTTGACCCATTGATAGGTGTAGCCAGTTCCTGTTGATGCTTGCAATACAACGGATGAACCAGGGCAGATTGTAGTTGGCCCAGTTGCACTCAAAATGGCTTGTAAAAAACTAATGGTAATGCTGTTTGATGTACTTATGCAGCCGTTTATATTTGTGACCGTAACGGTGTAGTTGCCAGGCTGAAAAACCACAAAGCTTGCCGTATTTCCGTTTGACTGTGGTAGGCCATTCTTTTTCCATTGAAAAGTGCAACCTGGACTAGAGAGCGCCGATAAAATAATAGAGCCTCCTGGACACAATGCAAGTGGTCCGCTGGCCATAACAGTAACCACAGGTATCGGATTTACCGTCAATACCACCTGATCGCTGGTCACACAACCGTTGGTTCCGGTAGCGGTGGCTGTGTAGATAGTAGTTCCAATGTTATTGGCCACAAAAGAAACGTTGTTCTGAACGCCATTGCTCCAAGTTGTTGTGGGTGCATTGGAAATTGCATTAAGTGTTACGTTGGTTCCTTGACACACCGTTTGGTCTGGCCCGGCGTTGATGGTTGGCGGGGTGTTATTTACAGTTATCACGACTTGGTCTGTTGCCGTGCATCCGCTGCTATTTGTAACGGTCAGGGTATAAGTGGTGGTTGATGTTGGATTGGCAATAGGATTCGAGCTATTTGAGTTGCTCAAGCCGGTTGTCGGGCTCCAAGAATAAATTGATCCTGGTTGTGGTGCACTACCTATTGCAGCGCTAGAGGTCGTGCTTGAACAACCTATAGAAACATCTGGGCCCGCATTGGCTATGACGCTGTTCCCGCCAGTGATAATGGTGTTAATGGTTGAAGACATGCAGCCGTTGAATCCTTGAAGAACTAGGCAATAGTTTCCAGGTGAATTGACGGTAATGCACTGTGTGGTTTCTCCGGTGCACCACATATAGCCAACAAGTTGGCTTGTGTTGGCGCATAGTGTAACGCTTTGCCCTGGGCACAATGCAAGCGGTCCGGTGGCCGTAACGGTAGCCACAGGTGTTGGATTTACGGTCAATATTACCTGATCGTTGGCCACACAACCGTTGGCTCCGGTAGCGGTAGCTGTGTAGGTAGTTGTTCCGACGCTGTTGGCTAAAAAGGGCAGGTTGTTCTGAACGCCATTGCTCCAACTAATCGTTGGCGCATTGGAAATGGCATTGAGTGTCACGTTGGTTCCCTGACAAACTGTTTGGTCAGGCCCAGCATTGATGGTTGGCGGGGAATTGTTTACATAGACAACAACTTGATCTGTGGTCGTACAGCCCATGGCATTCGTTGCTGTTAGGGTGTAAGTGGTAGTGGTTACGGGTTGTGCAATTGGATTGGCGCTATTCGGGTTGCTCAAACCAGATGCCGGACTCCAAGAATATGTAATGCCTGCGACAGCCGCTGAGCCAATTTGAGCCCCAGAGGTGTTTTGCGTACAAGATATTGTCGCATCTGGTCCTGCATTTGTACTCATAAAGATGTCAACAGGAATGCAAGCGATATGAGAGCAGCCAGTCAAATAGTCTGTGACGACTACACAATAAGTGTCAGGATAAGAAACCGTAATACAATTCGTGATGGATGCGTTACTCCAATTATATGCCCATGGATATTGATACGGAACGCAAAGTGTAACACTTTGTCCTGCGCATAGCGCTGTTGGCCCCGAGGCAGTGATGCTGAACTGCGGCTGTGGATTCACGAGTACCACCAAATTGTCAGTAGCGACACAACCATTGGTGCCAGTAACACTTGCTGTGTAGGTTGTGCTTCCTGTTGCACTAGCAACAAAAGGGATGTTGTTCTGAACACCATTGTTCCAGGTAATGGGACTGGCATTGCTTGTGGCGTTTAATGTCACGTTACTGCCCTGACAAACCGTTTGGTCTGGCCCTGCGTTGAGGGTAGGTGGTGTGGTATTTACCGTTATAGTTACCTGATCAATAACAGCATTTCCATTGGCATCAAAATCAGTTAGTGTGTAGGTTGTTGTAAGAGATGGATTCGCAATTGGGTTGGCAATATTGGGGTTGCTGAGTCCGTTAACAGGGCTCCAAGAATAGGTGTGCCCAGCATTTGGAGCAGTTCCTAATTGATAGCCATTGGTATTTTGATTGCAATTTATAGTGGCATCTTGACCCGCAATTGAATAGAGCGTTGTAGGATTGATGTAATTCACACAAATGGTATTGCTGCAACCTGATAAATCGGTAATCCAACAGCAATATTGCCCAGATTGGAAGGCGTAGATACTGGAAAGAACCGTACCATTAGACCACATGTAAGTCACAGGACTTGTTGAGTTGACGGTTAAGGTGATGCCATTGACTACCATAGTTGCGGTGGGTATTGCATTGACCGTAACCGCACTGCTCGACGAATTGCTGAAGGCACCGCTAGAAACCGTACAGGTGTATGTTGTATTCGTACTTGGACTAACTGTAATACTGGGTGTAGTAGCGCCCCCGGGCATCCATAGAAAAGTTGCTCCGGGTGCCGCATTGGTACTGGCGTTTAGTATTATTGAATTCCCGTTGCATATACTCGGATTGAGCGGTGAAATAGCAATACTTGGAATTTGCGCGAAGAGTAGACTGCTAGCGAAGCAGTAAAGGCAAATTAGTAAGGTTCTCGACATTTGTACTAGCGTTGGTTATCAATGAAATACATCTTAAAAAGTAAAGCTAAGCTTTTTGGATCACTTAGTAAAATAGAGACGTATGGAACTTGTAAGAGTGGTGGCTATAGATCATTATTTAGCATTTTATTTATCTTTTCCGATATAGTAAAATGTACAATTACCAACGTAAATGTGCAAATATTACAACAAATTTAGTAATGATTAGTACTCATTTATTTGCAGCTTTGCGTCATGGAGCAACTTATTGGTGCACAGATTCGTAATGTATTGGAGAAGCGCGGAATGACCGTTACGGAATTTGCCAAACGCATCAATAAATCTAGAGAAAATGCGTACTCCATCTTTTCGCGAAAAACGATTGATACTGGCTTGTTAAAGCTGATCTCCGAGGTGCTATCGCATGATTTTTTCAAGCAATTTAGCACAGAATACATGACCTTACTGACAACCTATGAGCATACCTTGAAAGAAATCGAGATGCTCCGCGACTACAATCAACTGCTCAGAAAAGAGCAATAGGCTTCTAAAAATAGGCTAGAGACTTGTAAATTCGCTTATTCTCACTATCTTTGCACCCCAAATAGTATATTAATTAAAGTTTAACCTTATGAATTCTTACGAAACTGTTTTCATTTTAACTCCCGTTTTGTCTGATGAGCAGGCAAAGGAAGCAGTACAGAAATTCGAAGGCGAGATCACCTCTAAAGGAGGTAAAATCAAGCATTCGGAGAGCTGGGGTTTGCGCAAATTGGCCTACCCAATCCAGAAAAAATCAACAGGATTTTATTTCCTCGTTGAATTTGAAGCTGAAGGCAACGTTGTTGCAGATTACGAATTGATGATGAAGCGCGACGAGCGTGTACTCCGATTCTTAACTGTAAAAATGGACACCGATCACCTTGCCTACGCTGACAAGCGTCGTGCAAAAGCTGGAGCTACTGCCTAATTTATTGTCAAACCCATTAAACAACGAGACATGTCAAACGATATCCGTTACCTTACTCCGATCAACATTGATATTAAAAAGGAGAAGTACTGCCGCTTCAAAAAGAGCGGTATTAAATTCATCGACTACAAAGACGCTAACTTCTTATTGAAATTAGTCAACGAACAAGGTAAAATTTTACCGCGTCGCATTACCGGTACTTCACAGAAGTATCAAAAACGTGTCAACAAAGCCATCAAGCGTGCGCGTCACCTCGCGATTTTGCCTTACGTTGGCGACATGTTGAAATAAGTCATTGTTGAACGATATAACTGAGAAATCATGGAAGTCATTCTAAAGAAAAATGTAGATAAACTCGGTTACACCAATGAGGTAGTAACTGTAAAGCCAGGATACGGGCGCAATTTCCTTATCCCACAAGGGTATGCTATTCTAGCTACCGCAAGTGCTAAAAAAGCACACGAAGAAATCATGCGTCAGAAGTCGCACAAAGAATCTAAAATGTTGGCTGAAGCACAAGAAGTTGCTGCTAAACTTGCAGATGTTACTTTGAGCATTGCTACTAAAGCTGGCGAAAACGGCAAAATCTTCGGATCTGTCAATACCGTACAAATCGCAGAAGCGCTTCGCGAAGCAGGTTTCGATATCGATCGCAAATCTTTGAAAATCAAAGATGAGCCTATTCGTGACCTCGGTACTTTCGAAGCAGAAGCTAACCTTTACAAAGGCGTGAAGCAAACTTTCAAAATTGAAGTAGTAAGCGAATAAGCGACCTACTCATGAATTAAAAAAGCCCCGCAATTGCGGGGCTTTTTTTATGCTTTAAAATCTTAGCGGTTTTTATTTTTGACTTACTTTTTTAACCTATTTCTTTAACGAGATATTCTTTCACATAATTACTCACGCCCTCTTCTAGGCTGTGAAACCCTCCAGTGTAACCCGCGGCCAATAGTTTACTCATGTCGGCTTGGGTAAAATATTGGTATTTGTCTCGGATGTCGATAGGGGTGTCTATGAAGGAGATGTTGGGCGCAAGATCTAGGGCTTCAAAGGTGAGCCGCGCTAAATCGTAAAAGGTGCGGGCAAGTCCGGAGCCAAGATTATAAAGGCCGCTTTCAGGGAGTGTGTCTTGTAAGAACTGACAAACTTTGGCCACGTCTTTTACATAGACAAAATCGCGCAGTTGTTCGCCGTCTTTGTAGTTGGGATCATGCGATCTAAAAAGGTTCATGGCGCCATTGGCCTGAATTTGTTTGTAGGTGTGAAATACCACACTTGCCATTCGGCCTTTATGGTATTCTTTGGGGCCGTATACGTTGAAGAATTTGAGCCCGTACCAGTTGGGTGGCGTTTGGTTTTGTGCGAGTGCCCAGATGTCAAAGTCGTTCTTGGATTTGCCGTACAAGTTGAGAGGTTGCAATTGGCTGCTCAGGGCATGCTCGTCTTTGTAGCCGAATTCGCCAAGGCCGTAGGTGGCTGCAGAGCTTGCGTATACTAAGGGAATTTGCTGTGCTGAACAAATGCGCCAAATGGCTTGGCTGTAGTGCAGGTTGAGGTGATCAAGTGCTGCTTGACTTTTTTCGGTGGTATCGGTGCGCGCACCAAGGTGGAAAACAAATGAAACGGAAGCTGCGTTCTCTTCAAACCATGGCAAAAAGGCCTCGCGGTCTATGCATTGATCAAAGGCGAGGTTGGTCCAGTTTGGTTTTTTGGCCTCTACTGAAAAGTCGTCTACTAAAATGAGGTCTTGCTGTCCTGCAGCATTGAGCGCTTCTGCTAAATAGCTGGCAATAAAGCCGGCTGCTCCGGTAACGACAATCATGTCAGAACAAGCCGTTGATTTCGGCGTCAATTACATTGATGATTTTTCCGAGGTCTTCTTGGTTCTCAGGAAAACGGTTGTTGTCGACGTCAATGATGAGTAATTTTCCTTTGTCGTAGGTAGAAATCCAGGCTTCATAGCGCTCGTTGAGGCGCTTGAGGTAGTCTAGGCGGATGCTTTCTTCGTAGTCGCGGCCACGTTGCTGGATTTGCGAAACCAATGTGGGAACGCTTGCACGCAGGTAAATGAGTAAGTCTGGTGCAGATACGAAAGAATCCATGAGGTTGAACAACGAAAAGTAGTTTTCGAAGTCGCGGGTAGTCATGAGGCCCATCGAGTGAAGGTTGGGTGCAAAGATAAAGGCGTCTTCGTAAATGGTGCGGTCTTGGATGACGGTATGCGTAGATTCTTTGATTTCCTGGATTTGCGTAAAGCGGCTATTGAGGTAATAGATTTGCAGATTGAAAGACCAACGCTGCATGTCGTGGTAGAAATCGTTGAGATAGGGGTTTTGATCGACGTCTTCGAAGTGGGTGTCCCAGTTGTAATGTTTTGAAAGTAAATTGGTTAAGGTGGTTTTTCCGGAACCGATATTTCCTGCGATAGCGACGTGCATAACTAAAAATTTAGAGGGCTAAAGTACGACATTTACAGTGAAACGTCAAAAATTGCGCCCTACATTTTCAGTCTAAAAACCTTGATTTTTTGTCCTTGTTGAAAATAAAATAAATCTTGTAAAACTTGAAGTTGCTGATAGCTTGGAGTGGGTAGTTCAATTCGACCTGAATGGATACTCGGCTTTAATTTTTCAATATAATTTTGATCCTGCAGCCAGATTTCATTTTGAAAGCCAAATAGCGTGAGCCCTGGCGCTAACGTCAGTTTTTTGACCAAGGTGAGGTTGCGGTCATACTCAAAATAGCGTCCGTCGCTGAGTAGGCAAATCAGGTTTTGTTGGAATTCAAAAAATTGTACAATTTGTGCGTCCTTGCTGTCGCCAAAACAGTTGTCTACAATCTGAATCACTTCGGCTTGCTTGAAATTATACAAAATCAGGCGCTCGCGGTATTGGTCAAAAATCCAAATAAAATCTGGTCTGGAACTTGCAGCGATTTTTGAGACTGAAGAAAAATCAAGCTCATAAAATGCGATTATTCCTTCTTGTAGTTGTAAAGTATTGTCAACAAGCCCAAGCATTTGTTGGTTTTCTGAAAACAACAAGCCACGCAAACCATTGATAGGCTGGATGTCGCTGATGTCTCCGAGGATTTTGTACGTTTCTTGAAAAGGCTGCTGATTTTGCTCGTTTTGCAACCAAACGGTGTTGTCTTTCCATTGGTAGAGTTGTCCCCATTCGTCGCTGGTCCAGTGGTAAGTGCTGTCTTTGAGCATGAGTTCTTTTTCTAAAATCCATGTTTGAGCCATTGAATGAAATCCAATCAAAATAAAAAGTATGGGGGCAAGGATATTCATAAAAGGCCTATAATTTCTTTTAGCAAGATGTCAGCATTTTGCAAGCGCGGCACCTTGTGCTGCCCACCAAGTTTGCCTTTTTGCTTGAGCCAGCGGTGAAAGGTTCCTTCTGGCGCCAGGGTAATTAACGGAAATCCGATGTTGATATTGCCTTTGCGCTTGGCATCGTAATCGGCATTGCCATTTTTAAGCGCTTGGTCTAAGGTCTCGCAAAATGCGGCGTAATCAGTAGGGTTTTGTTCAAATTCAATCAGCCAATGGTGACGGCCTACTTGAGTGTCTTCTGAGAAATCGGGTGCCACGGTGTAGTCGCGTACTTGCACGCGGTGCGCATGACAAGCTTCGCTTAGGGCTTGCTCTGCGTGCTCGATGATGAGCTTTTCACCAAAAGCATTGATGTAGTGTGCGGTTCGGCCACTGACCACAAAGCGATAAGGCTGGGTTTGCGTAAAGCGAATGGTATCTCCTATGATGTAGCGCCACAAGCCAGCAGAGGTTGAAATAACTAAAGCGTAGTCGGTATCTATTTGCACTTCTTCGAGCGGGTAGACGGCTGTCGAAGCGAGTCCTTCAAAACTTGACATCGGAATGAACTCAAAGAAAACCTCAGAATTGGTCAGTAAAAGTAGGTCTTTGCTGTCTTTTTGGTCTTGCAGGCCAAAATAACCCTCAGAGGCGTTGTAGTTTTCGACGTAATTCATGTCGGTTTTGCCAATGATATTTTCAAAGGCTTGCCGATAAGGCACAAATGAAACCCCGCCATGGATATAGAGCTCTAAGTTGGGCCAGACCTCGGCTATAGTTGCTTTTTCGCTTTTTTCCAAGACCTTTTGCAAGAGCAAGAGCGTCCAGCTCGGCACTCCTGCAATGATGCAGATGTTTTGGTCCAGGACAGAAGCAGCCATGCGGTCGAGTTTTTCTTCCCAGTTTTCTAACAGTGCGATTTCTTTTTTAGGTGTGCGGCGCAGTTCTGTCCAGATGGGTAGGTTGTTGATGATGATCGCAGAGAGGTCGCCTATAAAGACGCCGTGGCTGTGCTGCTCAATTTTACCGGTCCCACCTACAATGAGGTGTTTGGCGTTGTAGAGTTTGCGTCCTTCAAAATTGTGGTAATACTGCGCGAGTAAGTCCTTGCCGCCGGCATAATGGTTTTCTAGTAACGAACTTTCGGTAATGGGCAGTATTTTGATGCGGTCTGCGGTGGTGCCAGATGATTTGGCAAACCATTTGGTGGCGCCTGGCCAAAGCAAATCGGTTTCGCCTTCTATGGCGCGGTCAATGAAGGGTTTAAGTGTGCCGTAATCAGAAAGCGGCACCTTATTTTTGAAATCGTTGTAATTTGCTATGTCAGCAAAATCAAAGGATTTGCCATAATGTGTTTGAGCTCCTTCGAGGAGTAAAAAATCAAGCGTGCGCGCTTGATTGACAAGGGCTTGATCGCGGTAGTCGCGAATGCGATCCATACGCCGACCAATCCACCATGAAAATAAGGTGTTAAACGGCATATGTTAATGGAAGTGGCCTAGCCCCAAATGAGGATAGAAACGATGACGCTAAGAAGTGCAATGGTAACTAGAGTACCAACAGCAGCGGTAGATCCTTCGAAAAAGTTATCAGACATAAGGTTGTTTTTTTGAGTTTCAAAAATAGCAAATCTTTTAATCTCGGTTGCCCAAAAGACGCAATAAAGACAAGAATAAATTCACAAAAGTTAAATACAATTGAAAACCAGCGAATAAAGCCAACTTTTGACGCAAGGTGCCATCCATTTGGGCTTGGTGAGCCATGTTTTTGATCATTTGCATTTCGTAGGCTACTAAGCCCGTGAAAATGAATACAGACACTAAAGAAATGATGTAATCAAAGCCGCTGCTGCCTAAAAACATATTCACCACGCTCGAGATGATCACGCCAAAAAGAAGCATGTAAAGCAAGCTGCCAAACTTAGTGAGGTCTGTTTTGGTGGTATAGCCCAAGAAAGCCATGAAGCCGAAAGAACCTGCAGTTAAAAGGAAGGTGGTGGCCAACGTTCCGGTGGAGTAGCTCATGAACAAAATAGATAAGCTCATGCCCAATAAAACAGAATAAATGACAAAAAGCGCCATTAAGGTGCCAAATGAGAATTTATTGAAGCCTCCTGCCATAGCGAAGGAAATCAAAATAGGTGAAAACAAGATCACATAAAAGAACATGGAAACACCGCCAGACGCCGTCATGAAAAGTGAACTCATTAACGCGGTGTTGGTACCGATGATATAAGAAATAACCCCGGTAATGGTGAGGGCTGCAAACATGTAGTTGTAAACGCTTTTGATGAAATCGCGGGCGTAGTCTTGGCTGAGGGAGCCTGGGTTTTGGTAATTGAGATCTTCCATGGTTAATGAATTTTTGCTTGTACTAAATTAATAAATTCTTTGCGCGTGGCGTCGTTGGTCATGAAAATTCCGGTAAACGCACTCGTGGTGGTAACCGAATTTTGTTTTTGCACGCCGCGCATTTGCATGCACATGTGCGAGCACTCAATGACAACCGCTACACCTAAGGGGGCGAGGGTGCGCTGAATGCAATCGCGGATTTCAATGGTGAGTCGCTCTTGGACTTGTAACCTTCTAGAAAACGCATCAACGACACGTGGAATTTTGCTCAAACCAACAATTTTACCATCTGGGATATAAGCGATATGCGCCTTTCCAAAAAACGGCAGCATGTGGTGTTCGCACATGGAATAAACTTCGATGTCCTTGACGAGTACCATTTCTGAATAAGCTTCGTGAAAAATAGCTGATTCAATAATGCTGTCGGGCTCCTGTGTATAGCCGCTTGTTAGAAATTGCATGGCCTTGGCCACGCGTTCAGGTGTTTTGAGCAAGCCCTCGCGGTTGGGGTCTTCGCCGAGTTGTTCGATGACGCCTTTGTAGAGGTCTTGCAAGTGCTTATTTTCCAAGTGAAATGTTTTAGTAAGCTAAGTGATAGAACTAAAATGGTTCTTTTCCGCCGTAGTATTCTACGTAATTGTTTTCTGTCTCGACGAGTTTGATTTTGGCGAGTTCTCCACCGTTTTCGAGTACGAGCGGCGCGAGGATGTCCCAGATGGCAATGGCCATGATTTCGGTAGAGGCCATTTGGCCCGCCAAAAAGGGTACGTCTAGGTTCAAGTTTTTGTGGTCGAGTGCTTCGATGATGTGCGTCTTGACCAATTGGCTCAGGAGTTTGAGGTTCATGATGAAGCCGGTGTCGGCGTCTGGAATGCCTTTTACGGTTACCCAGAGCTCAAAGTTATGGCCGTGCCAGTTGTGGTTGGCGCATTTGCCAAATACTTCCCAGTTTTTTTCGTCGGACCACTCTGGGCGCCAAAGTTTGTGGGCGGCATTGAAGGTTTCGCGACGGGTGATATATGTTGTTTTCATGACAAAAGCCTAATTACAATACAAAGTTAGTAAGAATGTGGCATTTCATGAGGCCATCGCGGTCAATTTCTGTCAATTCTACGGCTACAATTTGATTGATGAGCGCTTCGTTAAATGGTGTCTTGACCTTCACGTAGTTTTCGCTGAAGCCATAAAGCCAACCTTCGTTTTCTTCTTGTTCAAAAAGGACCGCTTTTTGTTTGCCTACTTGGGTCTGGTAAAAGGCCATTTTTTTGCGATCGGAGAGCAAGTGTAGTGTTTTGCTTCTTTCGCGTCGGGTCTCCATTGGTACTTTGGTTCCGAGTTTAGGGGCACCCGTATTGGCTCTTTCGGAATACGTAAAGACGTGCAGGTAAGAGATGTCGAGGTCCTTGAGGAAATGAACTGTTGCCAAGAAATCTTCGTCGGTCTCGCCGGGGAAACCAACAATGACATCTACGCCAATACAGGCGTCGGGGTTGGTTGCTTTGATGCGCGCAACTCTTTGGGCATACAGACTCGTTTTGTATTTGCGGCGCATTTTGTCGAGAATCTCGTCTGAGCCACTTTGGAGTGGGATATGAAAGTGGGGCGCAAATCGTTTGGAGGACGTCAGGCAAAAGTCGATGATGTCGTCTGAGAGTAAGTTGGGTTCAATCGAAGAAATTCGAAAGCGCTCAATGCCAGCTACTTCATCTAATGCTTTGGTCAATGCAAAGAAATTTTCTTCTCCACCTTGTCCGAAGTCACCGATATTGACACCCGTGAGCACTACTTCTTTGACTTCAGTTGAGGCGATTTTTTTGGCTTCAGCAACGGTTTGAGTTATAGATGCATTTCGGCTTTTGCCCCTTGCGAGCGGTATGGTACAAAAAGTACAGAAGTAGTCGCAGCCATCTTGTACCTTTAAAAAGGAACGGGTGCGGTCTCCGTAGGAATGTGATGGGATGAAGTCGTGGGTGTGCTTGATGTTGTCGTGCACAACTTTTACTTCGCTTTTCTTTTCTAAGTGAGCGAGTACATTGAACTTTTCATTGGCGCCCAAAACGAGGTCAACGCCTGGGATACGGCTGATTTCTTCTGGCTTGAGCTGTGCGTAGCAACCCAAAATGATCACCATAGATTCGGGTGAAATTTTCTTGGCGCGCTTCACGAGCTGTTTACATTTTTTGTCGGCGTTCTCCGTTACAGAGCACGTATTGATGACAAAAACATCGGGTTTGTCTTCGAAATCGACTTTTGCAAAGCCGCCGTCTTCAAAGAGCCGCGCTATTGTGGAGGTCTCTGAAAAGTTAAGTTTACAACCAAGTGTATAAAATGCAACACGTTCGAACTGATTCATCGCTGCAAAAGTACAAAATCCTTAACTTTGCATCAAACTAAAGTTATGAAGTACGATATCGCGGTTATAGGAGGAGGAATAGTTGGCGCTGCCACTTTTTACAAGCTTCAAAAAAAATTCCCCAACCTCAGCATCGTCCTTTTCGAAAAAGAAAAAGTACTCGCCGATCACCAAACCGGCAATAACTCTGGCGTCATTCACTCCGGTCTCTATTACAAACCAGGTTCGTTAAAGGCGCGCAACTGTATTCAAGGCCGCAAAGAACTCGTTCAATTTGCAAAAGATTACAACATCGCCCACGACGTCTGCGGAAAAGTGGTTGTGGCAACCGATGCTTCTGAACTGCCCAACATGGATAAAATCTTCAATACGGGTCTAGAAAACGGCATTGAAGGCATCGAAAAAATCACCGCTGCACAAGTCAGTGAAATTGAACCACACGTCAAAAGCATTGGCGGCATTTGGGTTCCGGTCACCGGCATCATCGATTTTCGTGGCGCCACCCAAAAAATGGCCGAACTCGCTTTGGCAGCCAATCCACAAAGTGCCATGCATTTGGAATGCGAAGTACAAGGCATCGAAAAAGGGGAGGCGAGTAGCACAATTTTTACCACCAAAGGAAAATTTGAGGCGCGCTACCTCGTATTTTGCGGCGGTTTACAAGCAGACCGCTTGGCGCGCAAGGACGGCGTTGGCCTCAAAGAACAAGTGGTTGGTTTCCGCGGAGACTACTACGAACTCACCCCAGAAGCCAAGCATAAAGTCAAGAACCTTATTTATCCGGTCCCGAACCCCGACTTCCCATTCTTGGGCGTGCACTTCACCCGCATGACCGACGGCGAAATCGAATGCGGCCCCAACGCTGTTTTCACCTTCAAGCGCGAAGGCTACGGCAAAACCGACTTCTCCCTTCGCGACACCTACGACGCGCTCACCTACAAAGGCACCTGGAAACTCTTCTTTAACAATATGTCGTTTGGTATCAATGAATACCGCCGCGCTTTCTCTAAAAAACTTTTCCTTAAGACGCTTCAACGCATGATCCCTTCACTCACCATGGAAGACATCCATCCAGGACGCTCTGGTGTACGTGCGCTCTTGCTTGCCGAAGACGGTGACACCCGCGACGACTTCCGCATCGAGTATCACGGCAATTCCATTCACGTGCTCAATGCACCATCACCTGCAGCAACAGCTTCTTTGGCCATTGGCGAATACATCGCTTTGGAGGCGCAGCAGCATTTCAATCTATAAAAAGTTAAAGGATTTGACCGAAGGAAGGTCCGAAAACGGCGCCTTTTCAACTTCGGATTTACTGCCGACTCAAATTCCCAGCCTTCCAATCTTGGATCAGCTTAGACCAAGCATAGGGGTTGAGGAGGTTGTTTTGGGGCAGTTGGCCGTTGGTGTAAATTTTTGTGTTTTGTTGTTTGGTCAGCGCGCCGTAGGCTAGAGAGGCGTCGGCGTCTAGGCGTGCGGCCACAAAGGCAAGTGATTCGCCGCTGAGTTCGCGTTGGGCGCGGCGGATGTCGTCTTCATAGGGGTTCATGTTGACAAAATGTTGGGCAAATGCTTCTTTGTTGGGCCAAGGATAAACCCTGACTTCGGGCATGGTGAGGGTATCGCGGGTCAGCATGTGAATAATGCTGTAGCGGTTGTCGGTAAGGGTGTCAGGAACCCAAAAAGGGCTGGTGCTGTATCCTTTTCTAGAAAAGTAGAGGGTGTCGCCTGGTTGGCAGACAATAGAGAAGAAACCGTATCCATCTGAAATAACTCCTTTATTGAGCGTTTTGTTGTAAACAGTGGTGTAAGGGAGTTCAAAAGCTTCTTCGGTAACCACAACACCTGAAAGTTGGATCAGTGTTTTGTAGTCTTGTTGAGCAAGAGCTCCGCAAGACCATAAGAAGAGCGAGAATAGATAGAAAAGTTGTTTCACAGGATAAATTTACGAATAACATGACGAATCAAAGCTACTTAGGTAACCGAATGGCAAATTTTATTGTTAAATTTGCAGGAATTTATTAAAAAATAAGTTCATGTCGCTCTCGAATCTATCCCAGATCACTGAAGGTTTAACCTATGACGACGTCCTTTTGGCGCCTGCCTACTCAGAGGTGCTCCCTCGCGACGTCTCCTTGAAAAGCAAATTCACCAAGCAAATAGCGGTCAATACGCCTATTGTTTCTGCTGCTATGGACACCGTCACTGAGTCTGCGCTTGCCATTTCTATTGCCCAACAAGGCGGAATTGGCGTCATTCACAAAAATATGAGCATCCAAGCGCAAGCTTTGGAGGTGCGTAAGGTCAAGCGCTCTGAAAGTGGCATGATCATCGATCCAATTACACTGCCCGAAGATGCAGTGGTGAAGGATGCACTTACCCTCATGCGCGAAAACAGCATTGGTGGTATTCCGGTTGTGGATGCTAACCGCGTTTTAAAAGGCATTCTCACCAACCGCGACCTCCGTTTCGAAAAGAACCTCGAGCGCCCGGTTCGCGAAATCATGACCTCCGAACAAATCATTACAACTGGCGAAAGTACAGACCTCACTACTGCCGAGGTCATTCTTCAGCAAAACCGAATCGAAAAACTTCCTGTTGTAGATGCAGACAATCGCTTAATTGGCCTGATTACCTACCGCGACATCATTAAAGTCAAAGAACACCCAAATTCTTGCAAAGATTCTTTAGGGCGTTTGCGCGTAGCAGCAGCGGTTGGCGTCACTTACGATACCATGGAGCGCGTTACTGCACTTGTTGAAGCAGGCGTGGACGCTATTGTCATCGATACTGCACACGGCCATACAAAAGGTGTTGTAGACCAACTCAAAGCTGTAAAAGCCGTTTATCCTGAGCTACAAATTGTTGTGGGTAATATCGCTACCGCAGAAGCGGCCAAATACCTTGCCGATGCTGGCGCCGATGCCGTTAAAGTTGGTATTGGTCCGGGCTCAATTTGCACTACCCGCGTCATCGCAGGGGTGGGGGTTCCTCAACTCACTGCTATAAACGAGGTTGCCAAAGCATTAGAAGGAACAGGCGTTCCTGTGATCGCCGACGGTGGCATCCGCTATACCGGCGACATCGTGAAGGCTATTGCAGCTGGTGCCGACGTCGTGATGCTCGGCTCTATGTTTGCAGGCGTCGAAGAATCGCCAGGAGAAACCATTATTTATGAAGGCCGTAAATTCAAGTCTTACCGAGGTATGGGTTCTTTAGAAGCCATGCAAAAAGGCAGCAAAGACCGCTACTTTCAAGATGCCGAAGACGACATCAAAAAATTGGTACCAGAAGGGATCTCCGGGCGCGTTCCTTACCGTGGCAAACTCATTGAAGTGATGTTTCAACTCATCGGCGGCTTGCGTGCTGGTATGGGCTACTGCGGCGCACCAAGCATAGATCAACTCAAAGGTGCACGCTTTGTACGTATTACCTCTGCCGGTGTACGCGAATCGCATCCACACGACGTCACAATAACCCGAGAAGCACCAAATTATAGCATCAAGTAATTTAAATTTATAGATTTAACCGCTCTAATCAAAACCAATGAAAAAGACCCTTGTATTATTCTTGTTTGGCTTTTTGACCAACCTCGCTCTTGCTCAAAAGGAGCCAGTCGTCATGACGATCAACAACAAGCCTGTTACCAAATCAGAATTTTTACAGATTTACACCAAAAACAATCCGAATCCGAGTTTTGACAAAGACTCACTCGATCGTTACATGCAATTGTTTGAGGTTTTTAAACTCAAAGTAGCTGAAGCCGAAGCATTGGGTTATGACACCCTTCCTCGCTTGCAAAAAGAACTCGAGGGCTACAAAAAACAATTGGCTTTACCGTACTTAATTGACTCCGTACAAAACCAAGCAATGGTTCAGGAGGCCTACAACCGCACCGCCACAGAAGTACGTTGTTCACACATCCTCATCAAACTAGACCCGAACGCGAGCCCCAAAGATACCCTAGCGGCTTACAATCGCTTGCTTGGCCTCAAGGCGCGCATCGAAAAAGGCGAAGATTTTGCCTCAGTTGCCAAATCAAAACTTGGTTCCGAAGATCCTTCAGTTGTGAACAACGGTGGAGACCTCGGCTACTTTACTGCTTTTCAGATGGTTTATCCTTTCGAAGAAAAAGCCTACACTACAACAGTTGGAACCATCAGCGAACCTTTCAGAACGCGCTTTGGCTATCACATTTTGAAGGTTACAGATAAGCGCCCCGCACGCGGTACGATCAAAGTTGCGCACCTCATGATTGCCACTGGCCGCGAAGCCACAACCGAAACGCGCCAAAACGCCGAAAAGAAAATCAACGAAATCTACGATAGCCTCGCAGCCGGATCTTCTTGGGAAAAAATGGTCAGCGCGTATTCTGAAGATGCCAACAGCATCAAAAAAGGGGGAGAGTTACCCGCTTTCGGATCTGGAACTAGCCAACGCATGGTTTTGGAATTCGAAGACGCCGCATTCGCACTCAAACAAGTAGGTGAATTCTCCAAGCCGGTCAAAACTCAATATGGTTTTCACATCATCAAACTCATCGAATGGACACCCGTCAAGTCTTTTGAAAACATGCGCCGCGAGCTACAGGCAAAAGTCAATAAGGACGAGCGTTCTAAAGTGACACAAGACTCCTTCGTTCAAAAACTGCGCACGCAGTATGCCTACCAAGACAAAAGTGAAAAAGGTCTTGAGTGGTTTGTTGCCAACTTAGACTCAACTTATTTTGTCGGTAAATGGACTGCAGATAAACTCAAGTCTAACAAAACCCTTTTTGTATTGGATGGCAAAAAGTTCAAGCAGCAAGATTTCGCTAAATATGTAGTCAAAAACTACCGCTCTGTCCGCAAAGACGCATCAGCAGTAGTGGTGAAGCAACTCTACCAACAATGGGAGAAAAACGAAATTTTAGCTTATGAAGAAGCGCTCTTGCCGGCAAAATATCCAGCTTACAAAGCGCTCGTTCAAGAATACCACGACGGCATCATCCTCTACGAAATCATGCAAGACCAAGTTTGGAACAAAGCGGTCAAGGATACCGCAGGTTTAAGAGCTTTCTTCATGGAAAATCGCAGCAAATACGCCTGGACCAACCGCCTAGACGCCACTGTTTACGAATGTAAAGACGAGCATATTGCAGTGCAAGTATACGGAATGCTCGTGCAGTCCGACACCATTAATTCAAAAGCTGTACTCGACGTCATCAACAAAGACTCAGAGCTCAACCTAAAAGTGCGCATGAATAAATTTGAAATTGCCCAAACCGCTTATTTGCAACAACGCAATTTCACACCTGGTCTCAATCCGGTTTATTCTATGGACGGAAAATGGTATGTGGTGAAGGTAGCTGCTGTTTTGCCACCTGCACCCAAAGAATACAATGAAGCAAAAGGTTTGGCTACCTCAGATTACCAAACTTATTTAGAGAAAAAATGGTTAGAGGCGTTACGTTCAAAGCACAAGATCGTCATTAATGAAGACGTGCTTTATCAAATCGGCCAATAATGAACTATAAAACCATATTCCTACTCAGTTTTCAATTTATACTCTTGGGCCAATTCCAGGCGCAAAAGTTAGTGAACCAAATTGTTGCCCAAGTAGGCGACAACATTATCCTTTGGTCCGATATCGAAACCCAACGCTTGCAGCTCACAGAAAAGGAGCGCGCACTGGCTGGTAAAGAGTGTCAGATTCTTGAGCAACTCTTGTTGGAAGAACTACTCGTGAACCAAGCACTCATCGATAGCCTTGTTATCTCAGACGAACAAGTCGATGCCGAAATGGAAAACCGTTTGCGCATCATGGAAAACAAAATGGGCGGCCGTGAGAACCTCGAAGAATTCTATGGCAAATCAACAATTGCCATTAAAGAAGAATTCAGAACCATTATTCGCAACAAAATGCTTGCCCAAGAAATGGAGCGCAAAATTACAGGTGACATCTCCGTGACACCTAAAGAAGTTGCGGCTTTTTATGCCCAGCTTCCCAAAGACAGCATTCCATTTATCAACATGAAGCTGAGTTTTCAGCAAATTGTGCAATTTCCCGAACTGACTGCAGCAGACAAAAAACTCGCCTATGACCAACTGGTAGACATCCGCAAGCAAATTGTGGGTGGCAGCAAGTCCTTTGAAACCATGGCGCGTCTCAAATCTATGGATCCGGGTTCGGCGAGTCAAGGGGGTAAAATTACCGCCACAAAAGGCATGATGGTGCCGCAATTCGAGGCCACTGTTTTTGACCTTAAACCCGGAGAAGTGTCAGAAATCGTTGAAACCATGTACGGTTATCACATCATCAAGTTGGTGTCGCGCAAAGGAGACGATTACAATTGCTTGCACATCCTCATCATGCCGGAATACAGCTCTGCCAGTATTTCTGTGGCATCTGCACGCATGGATAGCTGTTATCAATTGCTCACTCGCAATGCCATCACTTGGGATGAAGCTGTACTGCGCTACTCAAATGACGACGCAACCAAGCAAAATAAAGGTGTCCTGACCAATCCCTACACTATGGATATTTACTGGGACATGGAGCAACTCAACGAAATTGACCAACAAATCTATTTACTCACCGATGCACTTGAGAGTGGTGGTGTTTCCCAGCCTTCGCTCTACATGGATCTCTTTGAAAGAAAACAAGGTATCCGCATGGTAAGGCTACAAAATCGCGTGCCGGCTCATCAAGCCAACTTAGAGCAAGACTACGCCTTGATCAAACTTGCTGCAGAGAATGACAAAAAACAGCGCGTGCTCGACGAATGGACACAAGCAAAGATTCCAAATGCCTACATCAGACTCGATCCACAATTTCAGGATTGTGATTTCCGTGTCAATTGGCTCAAAACTCCTTGATTTCCCATGACAGATAAAGACAGAATTGATCAGTTAGTTATTGATTATCAAGCCTTAAAAAAAGAGATTCACAAAGTAATCATTGGCCAAGACGATGTCGTTGACCAAGTCTTAATTGCTATTTTCTCGCGCTCGCATTGCTTGCTAGTGGGGGTTCCGGGTTTGGCCAAAACATTATTGGTCAATACCATCGCCAAAACCCTAGGTTTGTCTTTCAACCGCATTCAGTTTACCCCGGACCTCATGCCTTCGGATATCGTAGGTTCTGAAATCCTGGACGAAACAAAGCAGTTCAAGTTCATCAAAGGCCCGATCTTCTCCAACATGATCTTAGCCGATGAAATCAACCGTACGCCGCCCAAAACCCAAGCTGCTTTGCTCGAAGCCATGCAAGAGCGCGCTGTTACGGCTGCCGGCACGACCTACAAACTAGAGGCGCCGTTTTTTGTATTGGCAACTCAAAACCCAATTGAGCAAGAGGGTACGTACCCGTTACCAGAAGCGCAGCTCGACCGCTTTATGTTCAATATCTGGGTAGACTATCCATCTTATCATGAAGAACTCGCGATTGTCAAATCCAGTACCTCAGATCAAGTTATGGAGCTACAAACGGTCCTCAATGCGCAGCAAATCATCGATTACCAAGCGCTCATTCGCCGTATTCCGGTCGCTGAGAACGTACTTGAGTATGCAGTAACCTTGGTGGCTAAAACCCGTCTCAAAGATCCGTTAGCGCCACAAATCACCAAAGATTTCATTACCTGGGGAGCAGGGCCGCGGGCCTCTCAAAATCTTGTCATTGCTGCTAAATGTCACGCAGCGTTACATGGCAAATACTCTCCAGACATCGAAGACGTCAAGGCCGTAGCCAAAGCTATTCTACGCCACCGTTTGGTGCGCAATTACCGCGCTGAAGCAGAAGGGTATAGCATGGATGCTATCATAGAAGCTTTGCTCTAGTATAAGCTTTTTTTATCATCAAACACGCGCTAAATACTTAATTTTACCTCGTGAAAGGATTCAGTATCTTTTTATTGGTTTGCTTTACATTGGTGCTCACACCCAAGCAGTGGTGGCATCATTGTAGCCATGCCGAGCACAAAAAATCTACCCTTACCCACGAGCAAACCCTAGACGAAGATTGCCCAGTTTGCGATTTGTCTTTGAGTGTTTTTACCAGCCCTACGGCACTTGTTTTTAGATTCGCAAAGCAAGTTCCATTTGTTCATGGTCAAATGAACTGTGCTGGGTTTTCTCAAACAAAATTCAATTTATTTCAACTTCGGGCTCCGCCTGCATCTCCAATGTTTTAACATTTGAATGCACACTAAAGAACCTGAAATTACATGAAAAACTTCCTTTTTTGGGCGGCTATACTGTATAGCTTTCCCCTCCTTGCGCAGCAGGGAATCCAAGGGTTGGTGCGCGATGCACAAACCAATCTACCTATTCAAAATGTCGTGATTGCTGTACCGGCTTTTCAAATACAAGTCAGTACAGATGCCAATGGCGTTTTTATTTTTCCATTTACGTGGTCTGAGCAACAAGTTTTGCGCCTGAGACATCCTGATTACCAAGTATTAGATACAATGGTGGCAGGCACAGGACCCAGCTTAGCTTTTGGATTGCGACTCGGGCACATGACTACCGAAGAGGTGACGGTGAGTGGGCAGCAGCTTTCTTTGCGCCAAAAAAATACAGTGCCTATCGAGGTGCGCAGTCTTAAAGACCTACAGCTCTCTGGCGGCATGCACGTTTCAGAATTGTTGACCAATATTCCAGGGGTTTATGTGAGTTCTTTGGGCAACGGCATCGCCAAACCCGTGATCCGTGGCATGCAAGGCATGCGTGTTGTGACTTTAGTAAACGGTTTGCGCCTCGAGGGGCAGCAGTGGGGTGGAGACCACGGTTTGGGCATCGGTGAACTCGCTTTGGGATCAGCGGAGGTCATTAAGGGCCCTGCTTCTGTTTTGTATGGGGCAGATGCTTTAGGCGGTGTCATTTATTTAGTCGATGAACCTTATGCGCAGGTGGGTACGCATGCCTTTAGCGTACAGCAAAAATTCAATCAAAATACGACAGGAAGCACTTCTAGTCTTTTGTATAAAAAGAGTGCAGGAAACAAGCGTTTACTGCTCGCGGGAAGTTACGCCAATCATGCTGATTTTCAGCTTCCTAATGGCCTATATGCGAAGAACTCGCGCTTTCATGAATGGGTGGGTAAGGCCGCTTACTCTTGGTTCAAGCCCAATCAAATGCACGTGCTACGCTATGCGTTCAACAATACAGTTGCCGGAATTCCGGGGCATACCCATGATACGTTAATTACACCGCTTAGTTTTCAAGTGCCCATTCAAGGCAGGCGCTATTCATTGCCCGCGCAATTTTTCACGAACCAATTACTCAGCTACGAATTCAAGCGTTTTTGGAATGGTCAAGATGTTCAGTTGCTGCTTGGTCAAACGCACAACCGTTTGGTTGAATACGATGAAAAAGTGACCAAGCCTTTTATGGAAATGGATCTTTTGAATACGATTTACCAAGCCAAATGGACCCGAAAATGGACCAAGCAACAACTTATCTTAGGTGCTGCGGGCATGTTCCAGCTAAATCTCAACTCGCCATTTGCCGAAGATGAACTCTTGCCCAATGCCCGCACCCTTGATCAAGGTGTGTTTGGCCTCTATAAGATTGAACTCTCCAAAAAACAACTCTTGCAAATTGGCTTCAGGCAAGACCTGCGCTGGATCCAAACTCAGGCTGTTGTTGAGCCACTTTCAAAAGTATATGCAAGCCCTAATTTGTCTTTGGGTTGGAGTTGGCAGCCTCATGCGGTCTTACAAAACCGCTTTAATCTTTCGAGCGGCTTTCGAGCGCCACATCTAAGTGAACTGCTTGCCGATGGTTTTCATCATGGTGCGCTGCGCTATGAAATAGGCGATACGTCTTTGGTGCCGGAACGTAGTCTGCAGCTCGACTGGATGAGTACAGTCAGTTCTGAACATGGCAATTTGAGCATCAATCCGTATCATGCTTGGGTGCAAGACTACATTTATATTCAGCCCAACGGAACAAGTGTAGACGGCATACCTGTATTTACCTACGAGCAGCTCGATTTAGGTCGCTTGTATGGCCTAGATATCAGTGCGCACTATCATCCGCATTGGCTACATCACTTGCATTGGGAAGCTTCATTTTCTTACATTCAATTCCAGAGCCCACAAGACAGCTCCATCTCCTTTTTGCCCCCAACTCGCCTGCAAAATGAACTGCAATATCATTGGGATTTTACGGGCAAAATTCAAAAAATTGAAGTGAGCTTGAGTCACCAATGGATGGCCGCCCAAACGCGTGTTGCTTTCCAAGAAACCACCAGTGAAAGTTATCAGCTCCTGCACTTCAATGCGCGCTTTCACCTTGAAAAAAATGGTGCTTGGATGATCCAGACAGGGGTGCGCAACCTGACCAATAGCAGTTATATCGATCACTTATCGCGTTTAAAAAACATTGGAATGCCAGGTCCTGGCAGGCATTTTTATGTCAGTTTGAAATACCAGGTAGAACAACAGAATCAAAAATACAGTTTATGAAAAAGGTAATCTTAAGTGTGAGCGTATTGGGCTTACTGAGTGTTTCTTGTGCTAAAAACAAATGTGCAGAATGCCACTATGACGGGCCCACAGGGGAAGTAGAAATGGGAACATATTGTGGCGATGACCTCAAAAATTTGGAAGAATTAGGTACCTACACAGATACTTTAGGTGCCACCTATGTGGTGCATTGCGGCGAGCATTAGGCTGAGAACTTTTCAACATTTTCGGCATTTGTTGATAAGTGCCAAAAGCATTAGTTGTCATTATGACACAAAGGGCCTAATTTTATACTAAGAATTGGGCCCTATGTTTGACGACGAAGAAGAAGAATACAACGATAGCAGTTTGAGCGAAGACATCGAGCACTTCGAGGCGCACTTGAAGGGTCAAAAGCTCAAGTTCATCGACAGCGACCGTCTTGAAAGCCTCATCGATCATTACCTCATTCAAGGTCAGTTCAATAAGGCCAAAATTGCTTCAGAATTCGGTATTTATCAGTTTGCTTACAATCCGCTTTTCAAGTTGCGCAAAGCACAAGCCTTAGGTGGCATGGGCTTGTTGCAAGAAGCCATGGAATGCGTGGTTCAGCTAGAAAAACAAGAAATCGATAGCGCCGAACTCTACCTCACCAGAGCTTCTATTCACTCTCAGCAGCGCGAACACAAACAAGCCATTCGCTATTTTAAATTAGCGCTCGAGCACTCAGACCCAGCCGAACACGACTACATTTACCTAGATATCGCTATCGAATACGAGCGCCTTTCTCAGTACCAAGATGCCATAGATACTTTGCATCAGGCCCTTAAAGCCAATAAGCAAAACGAAGCTGCACTCTACGAGCTCGGCCGTTGCTATGACGCACTTGGCGCAACAGAAGCTTCTATTGAGGCTTACCTCAAATTCATCGACGAACAGCCTTACTCGAGCACCGCTTGGTACAACCTCGGCAATGCCTACAGCAAATTAGAAAACTACGAACGCGCTGTTTGGGCCTACGAATACGCTATTCTCATCAATGAAGAATTTGGCCCAGCGCACTTCAATCTAGGCAATGCATACCTCTCTTTAGAAAAATACCACAAATCTATTGAGCACTTTGAGCATTGCATGAAACACGACGGCGATGACGCTATGGCACTCTGCTACATCGGAGAAGCTTATGAACAGCTCAACGAACTCGAGCTTTCCAAACATTATTACAAGCTCAGCATCGACCTCGAACCTATGCTTCCAGAAGCTTGGTTGGGTTTAGGCATCGTAGAAGATTTAATGGGCTTCACCAAAGAAGGTATCGTCTTGATTCAAAAAGCCCTTGACTACGACCCCGAAAACTCCGGTATTCACCACGTTTTGGCGGGTGCGTATCAAAAAATTGACCTGCGTTCAGAAGCTGAGTTTCACTACCTCAAAAGCTTAGCGCTCCTCCCAGAAGACCAAGAAGCGCTATCAGACTACATTTCTTTTGTAAGTGAGTCCTCTTTAGCAGAAGCACAACAATTCATATTGCAGTTTTGTCAAGATCACCCTTCGGTTTTCGAAGCTCAATTGCATCTGATCAATATCAAATGGCAAATGGGGCAGTTTGCCGAAGCCAAGCATCTCTACCACGAATGCCTTAACCAAAACGCGAGTAGCGCCAAACAGATCTTTGAGATCAATCCCAAACTACTCGACGATACCGATTTTTTATATTTAGCTGACTAACCATGAACTTTAAACTTTCTTTTATCCCCAAGCGCAGTGAGAAACCCCGTAACAAAGGCGTCACCATGATGATGGACAAGGGTTTAGGTCTGCGTGAAACCGAACACTTCATAGAAGCTTCTGCCCACCTTACCGATATTGTCAAATTTGGCTTTGGAACGGCTTTTGTGACGCGTCAGCTCGAAGAAAAAATCAAAATGTACCGCGAGGCGGGCATCAGACCTTACTTTGGCGGTACACTTTTCGAAGCGTTTTATGCGCGCGGCATGTTCAAGGAGTACGTCCAGCTACTCGATAAATACGACCTCGATCTTGCCGAAATCTCCGATGGCTCGATCATCATTCCGCACGATGAAAAGTGCAAGCTTATTCATGAACTCTCTAAGTCTAGAACGGTCCTATCTGAGGTAGGTTCAAAAGATTCAGGTATCCTGATCTCACCTGCCAAATGGGTGCGTCTCATGAAAGCCGAATTAGAAGCCGGAAGCTGGAAAGTCATTGCGGAAGGCCGCGAAGCAGGCAATGTTGGCGTTTTCAGACCCAATGGCACTGCCCACACCATGCTCATCAACCGCATCATTGCCAATGTCAAGCCAGAAGACATCCTTTGGGAGGCGCCTCAAAAGAACCAACAAGTTTGGTTCATCAAGCTTTTTGGTGCCGAGGTCAATTTAGGCAACATTGCGCCCAACGACCTCATTCCATTGGAGTGTTTGCGTTTGGGCTTGCGCGGCGATACCTTCTTTGATTTCCTTCCAAAATCATACGCAGACCGCCTCAAACAAGTCAACGACGATGCCGACGACGATCTAGAAGATGAACAAGAATAACCCGCATACGCTTTATTCTAAACAACTTCAAATCACCGGCCATCAAGGCCCTATTTATGCACTTGCTCAGGATGAGCGCTATCTCTATTCGGCGTCCTCAGACAAGTTTGTAGCACGTTGGCACAAATCAACCGGTCAGCAAGATCAATTTGCCATTCGCTGTACAGAAGCGCCATTTAGCCTGCTTGTTTTGCCCGATCACAACCAACTCTTAATTGGATTGTCGGATGGCAGCCTGCACCTTATCGATAGCGCACAAAAAGCAGAGCTCAAATACCTGAAAGCCCATCAAAGTGCCGTTTTTGCGCTGGCTGCCAATCCTTTGCTAGATCAGCGCTACTCTGCCGATGCAGACGGCAACGTTTTGGTCTGGGATGCCGCCTGGAACTTAATGCTGACGCTTCCTTTGGCTTGCGGCAAAATTCGCCAAATTACGGTTGCTCCGGACGGAACTTATTTTGTGGTCGCTGGTGCCGACGGCTATTACAGAAAAATAGAAACTACATTTTTCAATGAAACGCAGCAGGTCTATGCACACCACGAAGGTTGCACTGCGCTTTGTCTTTTGCCCAATGGCGGTATTTTAAGCGCCGGAAAAGATGCGTACATCAGGCGTTGGAATGTGGCAGGCGAGAAGCAAAATGCCTTTCCGGCGCATCTCGGAACCATTTATCAATTATTGCAATTGCCAAACGGACAATACGTGTCGGCATCTAGAGATAAAACCATTAAAATTTGGTCGCTAGAAACAGATCAGATTTGTCAGAAGCTCGATTTACAAATGGCTGGTCATCGCCATTCCATTAATGCACTCATTGCCTTAGCTGATGGGTTTGTGAGTGCCGGCGACGACAAAAGAATGATAGTGTGGCATGCATCTAAAGCAAAAACGCCGTAATTTTAGACCATGAAGAGTTGGACGCTTGTGTTTATTTTTTGCAGCCTTGCTGCGCAGGCGCAATTTCAATTCAATTTCAGCAACTTTATTCCGGTGGCCTCAGATGGTCAAAACCTCGATAAAGCATGGTCTGGAGGCCTCAATACACCTCAATTTTCTACCTTAGACTACGATTACGATGGCGACGAAGACCTCCTGGTTTTTGACCGCAGTGCAGACCAAATTCGCGTTTTCAAGCAAGTCACTACAGCAGCCGGCCCAACCTATGAAATCGATTTGCGTGCGCACTTGTTTTTTCCGGGCAATCTACACTACCGCGTCAGCACCTTCGACTACGACTACGACGGCAGAAAAGACCTTTTTTGTTATGCAGTGGGAGGCATTCAAGCGTATCGCAATACGGGCAGTGCGGCAAGCGGTTTGCAATGGGAGGCCTACAGTCCTTATTTACTCTCAAATTATGCGGGTCCGACCCTCAATTTGTACATCAGTGGGGCAGATATTCCCGCATTGGTAGATGTCGAGGGAGATGGCGATATGGATATCCTCACGTATCACATCAGTGGAGAATACCTCCAATACCACCAAAACCAAAGCCAAGAACTTTACGGGCATTCCGATTCTCTTGTTTTCATCCTCAAAAATAGGTGTTGGGGCAAATACCGCGAAGATGTCACGAGTAATTCGCTTTTTTTAAATGACACCAGTTCTTATTGTACCGATGGCAATGTTACTAACCCTGAACTGAAACCCAACGAACAAGCCAAAGCACATGCCGGCTCCACGGTTTTGGCCCTAGACCTCGATCAGTCTGGCGTCTTGGATTTGGTGCTTGGCGATGTAGCCTACGGCAATTTAGTGCGCCTTATGAATGGCGGTACGGCTCCCAATACGAATTCGCCTATGGTGAGCGCCGATTATAATTTCCCGAGCAATACCACGCCCGCCGATGTACAGCTATTTGCTGCAGCATATAGTGTGGATATCGACTTTGATCAAAAGAAAGATTTACTGGTTGCGCCCAATGCCAACAATGTATCAGAGAATGAGAATAGCGTTTGGTATTACAAGAATTTGGGTACTAACCAAGCACCAGTTTTTGTCTACCAAGACAACGATTGGCTGCAAGGCGACATGATTGACCACGGTTTGGGATCGGCACCACTTTTATATGATGTCAATCAGGACGGCCTCACCGATATGTTGGTAGCTAATTTCTTTGCCTACAAGCCGGTGCTCAACAAGGAGTCCAGAATTGCTTATTATCAAAATGTGGGCTCGGCTACTGCGCCATCTTTTGTGTTGGTCGATCAAGACTTTTTAAACCTATCTGCGGCTAACTTAGGCCAGCGTTTATTGCCAACAATGGGCGATCTCAATGCCGACGGCAAGCCCGATTTGTTATTTGGTCGAGACAACGGGCAACTGGCTTATTTGATCAATACTACTGTGGGCACGAGTCCGAGTTTTCAGTTGCAAACCAGCGCACTTTCAGATGCCAACAATACCATCATTCAGGTGCCTCTTTTTTCAGCGCCACAACTCTTTGATTACAATCAAGATGGCTTACTAGATCTAATGATCGGTCACAAAGGAGGAACAATTCATTACTACCTCAATACGGGTTCAGCTGCTTCGCCCATCTTTGCACTCGAAACAACTCAGTTAGGCGGTGTAAACGTACAGAGCAACGGCCCAGATGGTTATGCCGTGCCGCACTTCTTTCGTTTTCAAGACACGACCTACCTAATGGTGGGTGCGCTCGATGGCCGCATCCATTTTTACGACAGCATTTCTACAGATCCGAGTGTTGTATTTCACGAGCGCAGCCCTGATTTCTTGGGTTTAAGTGCACAAATTGGTGCTTATGCAGCTGCTGCTATCGGCAACCTAGACAACGATGCGCACCTAGAGCTGCTCGTGGGGCAAGATGCAGGTGGTTTATTTTTGCTTGAAAACGAACCTGGATCAGACCTCAGTATAGAATCTTTGGAGTTACAACCACTGCATGTTTATCCGAACCCTACCGCTGCTCAGCTCACCATTTCAGGCGTGCAAGGGGTTTGTGGTGGCGCTTTATTTTCTTTAACAGGACAGCTTATTTATGCGCTCAAAGAAGTCAGCGAAGGTTATATCTTGGATCTCTCAAGCGTTGCCGTGGGCTCGTATTTTTTGCGTCTGGCAAACGGGCAAAATGCGCTGGTGATCAAAAAATAATCAACTGATTTTTAACTCGAGTAGCTGTTTGCCATTGAGTTCGGCTTGCAATACATCGCCAATTTGTACGGGTCCGACGCCTGCTGGTGTGCCCGTAAAAATGAGGTCACCCGTTTTGAGCGTCACAAACTGTGATACATACGCAATAATGGTGTCTATACTGAAAATGAAATCTTTGGGGTGCCCAATTTGTCTGAGTTCACCGTTCTGAAATAATTTGAATTCAGCTTCATCGAGATTGACCATACTTTTTTCAATCCAAGTATTAGAAAGCGGTGCACTGTGGTCAAAACCTTTAGCTTTTTCCCAAGGTAAGCCATTTTCTTTGCACTGTTGTTGGATGTCTCTGGCGGTAAAATCGATGCCGAGCGTAAAATGTGTGTAGTATTTGTGGGCAAATTCAAGTGAGATGTGTTTGCCGACTTTTTCGATGCGCACCACCAGCTCACATTCGAAATGCAGGTCTTTGGTGAAGGCGGGGTAATAAAAATCTCCTTCTCTGAGTAAGGCGGTATCTGGTTTGAGGAAATAAAGGGGCTCTGTAGGGAGCGCGGCTTTCATTTCTTTGGCATGGTCGGCATAATTGCGACCAATACAGATGATTTTCATGGCTTTTTGAATTTATTTTTCAATAATTCGAGCTTGTCTTCAATGTTTTGAGAACTGTTGTCGGCTTTGATGCGCTCCATTTCTTTGCGCAAGACTTGTTTGGTGTAGAGCGGAAAATCGGCCTCGAGCATCCAGCCGTAATAGCCTGGCTCGAGTTTGAGTACTTGCGCAACGGTTTTGCCCTTGTGCTTGCCAAAATTGTAGCAGACCTCTTGGTTATCGTCGAAGGCCAAGCGCCCTGCGAAGTCGGCTTGCTTGTTGCCCACAGTAGAAAACTTAGCCAGCCCAGCAATATCGCTGTCTAGATCTGGGTATTTTTCGGTTTGTGCTTGCAAGACTTCTAAAGTGGCGAGGGTGTCGTAAAGTGCATTGTGTGCGTTTTCGATTTGTTTGCCACAATAGAACTGATAAGCTGCTGCTAGCGTGCGTTGTTCCATTTTGTGGAAGATGTTTTGGACATCTACAAAATGACGCGCCCCTAAATCAAAATCGATCCCGCAGCGCAAGAGTTCTTCTGAAAGCACAGGGATGTCAAATTTGTTAGAGTTGTAGCCAGCAAGGTCTGCATCGCCTATGAAGTCGAGTAGGCGAGGTGCAAGCGCTTCAAAAGTTGGCGCATCGGCAACCATTTCGTCGCTGATGGCGTGAATGGCAGTGATTTCTACAGGAATGGACTGGCCTGGGTTGACCAATTCATTAAAGGTTTCGCTGCGCCCATCTGGGAATAGTTTGATGACTGCAATCTGAACAATGCGGTCTTTGGTGATTTGTAAGCCGGTTGTTTCGAGGTCAAAAACACAAAGCGGGCGGACGAGTTGTAGCGCCATACTTAGATGGTGGTTTCGGGATCAAAACCTTCGAGGTAATCGGCAACGCGGCGTACAAACTGACCTCCGAGCGCTCCGTCTACCACGCGGTGGTCATAGGAGTGCGATAAGAACATTTTGTGACGGATCCCGATGAAGTCTCCTTCTGGGGTTTCAATAACAGCAGGCACTTTTCTGATAGCACCAAGTGCAAGAATTGCAACTTGTGGCTGATTGATAATTGGTGTGCCCATGACGTTGCCAAAGGTACCAACGTTGGTAACGGTGTAGGTGCCTCCTTGGATATCTTCTGGCTTGAGTTTGTTGTTGCGTGCGTTGTTGGCGAGTTCATTGACGGCTTTTGCCAAGCCAACGAGGTTCATGCGGTCTGCGTTTTTAATGACTGGAACGATGAGGTTGCCACTCGGTAGGGCAGCAGCCATTCCGATATTGATGTCTTTGCGCTTGATGATGTTCGTACCCGAAACCGATACGTTGATCATTGGGAAGTCTTTGATGGCTTTGGCCACGGCTTCCATAAAAATTGGCGTAAAGGTGAGGTTTTCACCTTCGCGTTTTTTGAATTCGTTTTTCATGCGCTCGCGCCATTTAACAATTGTAGTGACGTCTGCCTCTACATACGATGTAACGTGCGGAGATACATGAACAGACATGATCATGTGCTCGGCGATGAGCTTGCGCATGCGGTCCATCTCGATGATTTCATCACCGCTGTTGGGCACAACCACTGGTGCTTTAATGGCTGGCATGTTGCTGCCTGCGGCAACAGCTTCGGTTGGAGTAGCGCTTGCACTTGGTGTGGCAGTAGTTGCAGCTGCAGGAGCTGACACAGGGGCGGCGCCTCTTGTTTCCAAGAAGTGAAGCATGTCTTTTTTGGTGACGCGGCCTTCTTGACCGGTCCCTTGGATAGCAGCTAGTTCTTGTGCGCTGATGTTTTCTTTTTGTGCGATGGTGCGTACGAGCGGCGAATAGAAACGGTCTGAAGTACCTTTTGCAATTGGTGCGTTTGTATTGGCTGGTGCGCTGCTGGTCGATTCAACAACTGGCGCGGCAGCTGGTGCTGGTGCGTTAGTTGCTGGGGCAGCGTCTGCAACACCTCCACCATCAGTAGATAAAATGGCGATGACGTCACCTACTTGTGCAACTTGGTCTTTTTCAAATAAGATTTGTACCAAGGTGCCCGCTGCTTCTGAAGGCAGTTCGTTATCTACTTTGTCTGTGGCAACTTCAACGAGTGGTTCGTCCATGGCAACTGATTCGCCAATGTTTTTGAGCCAATTGGTAATGGTTGCTTCTGTAACGCTTTCTCCCATTTTGGGTAGACGAATTTCTATTTGTGCCATGTGTTGAAAATTGATGTCGTTGATTTGCCTGCAAAATTAAGCAAATTCAGACAATTATTAGTGCGGTTCGTTGTCTAGCTGCCCGAGTTGCTTCCAGACCGATGTGAGGTCGTGCCACGGGGTGTAGGATTTGGTATATATAAATGCTTGTAGTTCAGTTGGTTGTTCCTTGTTTAATTTGGGTTGCAGGATGCAAAGTTTGCCTTTTCTTATGGCGTCAGTATGAGGCTTTACCCCAACAAAAGAATAGCGCCCGAGTAAAACCTGACAAATATTTTTAACGAAGCGTTTTGGTTTTTGAAAATACCAAAAAATGAGTGGCGTCAAAAGCAAGAAAATACTGGCTAAAATGAGGTCGAGCAGGCGCTTGATGCGTTTGTTGGCCGGCAATTGAAGGGCGTCAAAATGAATGTTGTAGTAGGCGCCTGCCTGATCGATAGAAGAACTGCCAATCAGGTAACTTGCGTTGGGCTGGGCAATTTTGTATTCGAGGTCTAGGGTGGCGGTATCGGCCATGTACTGAATGATCTTGGAGGCGCCGACATCTTGGGCCGAGAATATCATTTCGTTGAGCTGGTGCACCCGGATGATATCTTCGAGTTGCTCGCTGGCATTTTCGGGGAGTGCGCTCACCGAAATTTGATGGATTTGTTCAATTTCGGGATACGTTGCTTGGAGCAAACCGGCAATCCGCTCAAATTCTTCGGGGTTGGCTACAATGCCGAAGCGCTTTTTGGGGAGTTTGCCGAAATCGATGCGGCCTTTGGTGAGGAGTTCTTTTGCAGATCGGGTGAGGTAAAAGGTTGCCAAAAAACCTACGGCGCCCAGAAGAATAAAAAGCCTTGAAAACTGCCATTCTTTCGGAAACAATGCATAAGCGACAAGAATCGTGATGGTGCCCAAAAAAGTGCTTTTCCAAATTTGCTGTACACGTGTGCCGCGGTCGTAAAGTCCGAAAATCCAGGTGCTAAAAACCCAAATCGAAACATATGCAGGGCTGAGCCAAGTGTAAGCCCATTCGGGGAATTGAATTTGGTGTTGCTGCCATTGTTGGGCCAGTAAATACAACAAACCATAAGAAATGGAGGCATCGATAAGTGGCCAACTCAAGCGCGAAACAACGCGCTTGCCAATAGAGGCACTGGCACGCAAGTAAATCGCCATGTGAATGGCAAGCGAGAAGATGCTTGCGTAGCGTGCAGAAAAGTGCTTTTTGGCAAAGATGACCATCGCGTTATAAAACACAAACACGTAGTTCAAAGAACCCTTTTTGGTACTTTCCCCTTTGTAATGAATGATTTTTGTTTCTGGAAAATAGACATTGCTGTAGCCCCCTAGCTGAATGCGATAAGACAAATCGATGTCTTCGCCGTACATGAAAAAGGCTTCGTCTAGCAAACCAACTTTGTCGAGCGTTTCGCTGCGCATCAGCATAAAAGCGCCACTCAAAACGTCTACTTCGTGAATTTGGTGTTCGTCTAGAAAACCTAAGTGATACGTTCCAAATTTTTTGCTTTTTGGAAACAACTTTGAGAGCCCAAATATTTTATAAAACGATACTGCCGGTGTGGGGAGGCCGCGCTTAGATTCTGGTAAAAAGCGTCCTTTTCCATCGAGCATGCGCACGCCCAAGCCACCGGTGTTGGGGTGTGCATCCATGTAGGCGACGCATTTGTCAAAGGTGTCTTGCTCTACAACGGTGTCGGGGTTGAGCAGCAAAACGTAACGGGCTGTGCTGAGATGGATGGCTTGGTTGTTGGCCTTTGAAAAGCCCACATTTTCGGTATTGGCGACGAGCCGAACGGTCGGAAATTTTTCTTTCACCAAAGCTACCGAACCGTCGACGCTGTTGTTGTCCACAACGAATACCTCGATGCGCAAGTGTTGGCTAGCAGCAAAAACACTATTCAAACACTGCTCGAGAAAGTTCACTACGTTGTAGTTGACAATCACGACGCTGAGGTCAAAGTTGTGTGTGTTGGTCATTTTTGAGCGATGCAAGAGATTTCAATCGTTACATCAAGGGGTAGACGCGAAACCTGAACCGTTTGGCGTGCGGGTGCAGTACCCTTAAAATAAGCGGCATAGACCTGATTCATGGCTTGGAATTCATTGAGGTCTTTCATAAAAATACTGACCATTACGACGTCGTCTGCGTTAAAGCCAGCTTCATGCAGCAAGGCGTCGATGTTTTGGAGCACGCGTGTAGTGGCCATTTCGATGTTGTCTAGCTCGAGTAAGCCAGTTCCCGGATTCAGTGGAATTTGACCGCTGATGTAAAGGGTGTCGCCTTTTAAAATCGCTTGGCTGTAGGGGCCAACCGGTGCTGGTGCGTTGGGAATTTGAATGGGTTTTTTAGCTGCTGACATGCCGAGTCTTTGAATTTACTACTTTTGCAAAGTAACAAAAAACAAGCTACGTGAGGGTTCTTTTGATCGATTTTTATGACTCCTTTACGTTCAATCTTGCCCATTACCTCGAGGCAATGGACCTCCAGTTGAACGTCGTGCGCTACGATCAGCTTTCACAAGAGACACTTCAGGCAGCAGATGCCATCATTTTATCACCAGGCCCAGGGCTGCCCAATGAAAAAGTAGGTCTGAGCACGCTTTTGGATCATTTTGTGGGCCGTACACCAATTTTGGGAGTCTGTTTGGGAATGCAAGCCCTCGTGGAGCACCTCGGCGGCAGCTTGATCAACCAAGCACAAGTCAAACATGGTGTGCAGGAAACAATCGACATCAAGAGTCATGATGGCTTGTTTCGGGACTTGCCCAAGCGTGTGGAGGTGGGTTTGTATCATTCGTGGAAAGTGGAGTGTCCTGAAAATTGGCTTACTGCGCACTCTGACGCTGGGGTTCCGATGGCGCTGGAAAGGCCGGAAATGATGGTGTATGGTGTGCAATTTCATCCAGAATCGGTTCTGACGCCGCTCGGAAAAGAAATTTTATGCAATTTTATACAAATTGTCAGGCATGCTTAAGTATTTGATTTGCTCTTTATTGTTTTTAATTGGCGCTGCTGCAAAAGCGCAGTCCTGCACGGGTCTTTGGATCACCATTGACGACGAAACGGGTTACAAAAAATCCATAGTAGAACTCTACAAAAAAGAAGGCGTGCTCTACGGTAAAGTTGTTTACATCTACAAGCGCGGTAAAGATGGCCCCAATTCTAAATGTACGGAGTGCTCAGGTAAACTCTATAATCAACCTGTTTTAGGCATGCTGATCGCCAAGCAGCTCAAATGGAATGGCTCTGAATGGGAGGGAGGCACCATCTTAGATCCAGACAACGGTAAAACTTACACTTGTTCGATGTGGTTGAACGAAAGCAATCACGATAAACTCAACGTGCGCGGCTATATTGGCCCATTTTTCAGGACCCAAGAATGGATCCGTATCGATAAAATCCCGACTGACTAAAACTTTTTTGTTGAACTTTTGTTGTTGTTTTGTATTATCAAACTTCAACAAAAAATGAAACAAATTCTCCAAGCACTTTTATTTTTCATCCTTCCTTTGTCTCTTTTTGCCCAAAGCGGCATGCTTTCCGGAAAACTCACCAATGCAGCCAACGGGGCAGCTATCTCACCAGCCAAAGTAGCCATTGTCGAATTGCAGTTACTCAAAGCAGTTGACTTAGAGGGACGTTTTGTTTTTGAGGCACTCAAGCCAGGTATTTATACCGTTAAAATTACCGCGCCGGGCTTCGATGAAAAAATTCAATCGGAGGTTCAGATTACCAATGCGCGCCCAACCGAACTCAATATAGAGCTCGAAGAAAAAATTCAGACAGCAAAAGACGTAAAAGTTACTGCCGCGCCATTTGCGCGCAAAGTTGAGTCTCCGAACTCACTCAAAACACTCAGTGCAACCGAAATCGAACGCCTCCCAGGAGCCAACCGAGATGTCAGTAAAGTAATTGCAGCGCTACCAGGTGTGGCGGCGCGTGCTACGTTTAGAAACGATATCATCATCAGAGGGGGCTCGCCCGGTGAAAACAAATTTTACCTCGACGGAATAGAAGTACCCAATATCAATCACTTTGCTACGCAAGGAAGTAGCGGTGGCCCAGTGGGCTTACTCAACGTTAACTTCATCAGGGAAGTAGAGTTTTATTCTGGAGCTTTTCCCGCCAACCGCGCCAACGGGCTTTCTTCAGTGCTTTCTTTCAAGCAAAAAGACGGCAACAAAGACGCCCTAATTACCAATTTTGCACTTGGTTCCTCAGACGCCGCCCTTACTTTTGATGGCCCAATTGGCGACAAGGGCGATTTTATTTTTTCGGTGCGACGCTCTTATTTGCAATTGCTTTTTGCAGCACTCCAGTTGCCCATTCTACCCAACTACAATGACTACCAATTCAAATTCAATTTTCAGCTCGACGCCAAAAACAAACTTTCGATTATTGGCCTTGGTGCCCTCGATCAGTTTGGCTTAAACGCCAGCGTCAACGACGGCCTCACCGACACCGCTCAAATCGCCTACAATAATTTCATCCTCGGCAATTTGCCGCAGCAAGGTCAATGGAACTACACGATGGGTGCCGTTTGGCAGCATTCCTCTAAGTCTTCTATTCAAACCGTGGTGGCCAGCCGCAATATGCTCAACAACCGAGCCTATCGCTATAAAGACCGCATAGAAGAGCCACAGTTTTTATTACAAGATTACACTTCTTTTGAGGCTGAAAATAAATTGCGTTTCGAACACACCTACCTCAAAAATGGCTGGCGCTGGAACGTTGGTGTAGGGTATGAATACGCGAAATATTTCTCCGATACGTATCAAAAACTCACCATCTTTGGACAGCCAGCGGTCATTGACTTTGAATCGACGCTCAACTTACACAAATACGCCGCTTTTTCGCAACTCAGTCGTGCCTTCTTGAATGAAAGATTGCGTTTATCTGTTGGTTTGCGTGCAGATGGAACCTCGTATAGCGCGCAAATGCGCAACCCTTTCAAACAGTTCGCTCCTATGTTTTCGGCTTCTTATCGCCTCACCGAAGACTGGGCTATTAATACCAATATCGCGCGCTATCACCAATTGCCTTCATATACTATTCTCGGGTATAGAAATTTTGCCGGAGACCTCGTCAACCAACAAAACGACGTGCGTTACATCCAAGCAGATCATTTTGTATTGGGAACAGAATACCTGCTCAAATGGAATGCGCGCATTACGCTAGAGGGTTTTTATAAAAAGTACAATTACTATCCATTCTCGCTTAAAGATTCCATTTCTTTGGCCAATATCGGTTCAGATTTCGGCGTGGTCGGGAATGAAGCCGTCACTTCAACTTCTAGTGGGCGCAGTTATGGCGCGGAGTTCTTGTACCAACAAAAACTATATAAAGGGTTTTATGCCGTTTTGGCCTACACTTGGGTGCGTTCAGAATTCCTCAATAAAAACAATGTTTATGTTCCGACTTCCTGGGACAGCCGTCATATTGTCTCGCTCACGGGCGGTAAGCGTTTTAAAAATGGTTGGGAATTTGGGTTGCGTTGGTTGTATTCTGGCGGCGCACCTTACACGCCATACAATATCGCTAGTTCATCCCTGATCAGCAACTGGGATATCAATGGGGTAGGGATCTTAGATTATTCGCAACTCAATACACAGCGCGAAAGCAATTTTCATCAGCTGAATGTGCGCGTCGACAAAAAACTCTACCTCGATAAATTCAACATGAACTTTTACTTCGATGTGCAGAACGCTTACGCCTTCAAAACGAAGTTGGCGCCTATTTTGCTCGTGCAAACCAATGCCAATAACCAACCAATTGTCGATCCAAATGATCCTACGCGCTATCAAACCACATTGCTAGAAAACGCGTCAGGTATTTTACAGCCAGCGCTCGGCATTATCATTGAATTTGTCACGAAGAAAGCAAAGTAAATAGCTTGCTTTGAATTTTTAAAAAAGTGGTATCTTTGCACCCAAATTAAAGAAAATACATGGCAACGAACAGAACTTTTACAATGCTTAAGCCCGATGCAATCGAAAACGGGCACATGGGCAAAATCATCGACATGATCATCAATGCTGGTTTCAGCATCAAAGCAATGAAATACACGCAACTTTCTGAGGCGCAAGCGAAAGAATTTTACGCTGTACACGCTGAGCGTCCGTTCTACGGCGAACTCGTTGAGTACATGACCAGCGGCCCAATCGTTGCAGCTATCCTCGAAAAAGAAAACGCAGTTGCAGATTTCCGTGCACTTATCGGCGCTACAGACCCAGCTGAAGCAGCAGACGGTACCATCCGTAAGGCTTATGCAGAAAGCAAAGGACGCAATGCCGTTCACGGTTCTGACTCCGACGAAAACGCAGCAATTGAAGGTGTATTCCATTTTGCAGCGAACGAAATTTTCTAATTTCGTTTACCAACTTTAAATCAAAAGACCGCTCTGCGGTCTTTTTTTATGTACAGCCTCATGAGATTCACAGAAGCCACCGAGAAGCGCCGCACCTTCGGCATTATTTCTCACCCAGATGCCGGTAAAACAACCCTGACCGAAAAACTTTTGCTTTTTGGTGGGGCCATACAAACCGCTGGTGCCGTCAAGAACAACAAAATCAAAAAATCGGCTACCTCTGACTTCATGGAAATCGAAAAGCAGCGCGGTATCTCCGTTGCTACTTCCGTGATGGCTTTTGCTTACAACGGCAAACAAATCAATATCCTCGACACACCCGGTCACAAAGACTTTGCCGAAGACACCTTTCGAACGCTTACCGCTGTGGATAGCGTTATTCTTGTCATCGACTGCGCCAATGGGGTAGAGGCACAAACTGCCCGCCTCATGGAGGTGTGTCGCATGCGCAAAACGCCCGTGATCATTTTTATCAATAAAATGGACCGCGACGGTAAAGAAGCTTTTGACTTACTCGATGAGCTCGAAGATAAATTGGACATCAAAGTGCGTCCGCTCACTTGGCCAATCGGCATGGGCGACCGCTTTCAGGGTGTGTACAACATTTACCAAAAAGGACTCAACCTTTTTGCTGCCAACAAAACAAAGATCTCAGAAGAAGTGGTCTCGATTTCCAATCTAGCAGACCCCACCTTAGATCAAATCATCGGCGAAAACCCGGCCAACGAACTCCGAGAAGAAATTGATACCGTAGAAGGCGTTTACGATCCTTTTGACCGCAATTCTTATTTGGCGGGCGATGTCGCACCTGTCTTTTTTGGTTCGGCTGTCAATAACTTCGGGGTGAAGGAATTACTCGATACCTTTTGCGAGATTTCTCCATCTCCACAAGGCCGAGAGAGCGATACCCGCATGGTGGAACCCGATGACGACCGCTTTTCTGGTTTCGTTTTTAAAATCCATGCCAACCTCGATCCCAAACACCGCGACCGCATCGCTTTTTTGCGCATTGTTTCAGGCCGCTTTGAGCGCAACAAGTTTTACCACCACGTTCGCCTCAACAAAGACATGAAATTCCCGAATCCAACGTCTTTCATGGCCCAAGACAAAAGCGTCATCGACGACGCCTACCCAGGCGATGTCATTGGGCTTTACGACACCGGTTCTTTCAAAATTGGCGACACCCTCACCACCGGTGAAAAAATGCTCTTTAAAGGTATTCCATCCTTTTCACCAGAAATATTCCAAGAGCTGGAGAACTTAGACCCGCTCAAGTCCAAGCAATTGGAGAAAGGGATTCGCCAGCTCATCGACGAAGGCGTAGCACAGTTGTTTATTCAGCAACCGGGTAACCGAAAAATTGTCGGTACGGTTGGTCAGCTTCAGTTTGAGGTCATCAATTACCGCCTCATTCATGAATACGGTGCCAATTGCCGTTTTGTGCCGCGCAATTATTTCAAAGCTTGCTGGATCACCTCTACTAGCGCCGAGCAGTTGGCTAATTTCAAGCGCGCCAAAAGCAACTATTTAGCCTTAGATAAAGATGAAAATTTAGTTTTCTTGGCCGAAACGCCATTCCTTTTGCAAATGGCCGAACAAGACTACCCAGAACTTACTTTCCATCAGACATCAGCGTTTAAACTAGAAACGGAATAAATTATTGATGTATATCAAGTTGGTTTCAAGTCAATTTGAACTATTTTAGCTCAAAAAAAGAAATGACTTCGAAAATAGAACGCAGATCTTTTCTCACCAGACTTGGCCTAGGTTTGGGAGGTACGCTACTTTTCCCTTTTACCCAATGGGGAAAATCAAAAACCACTGAAATGCCAGCACTTATTCTTAAAACAAGACCCCTCGGTTTTCAATGGGAAACCCTTGATCCCTTTCTTTTCTGTGTGCACCACGAAGATTTCTTTCCAAAAGGAAATGCAGCACTTGGCCCCGATCCTAAAAACTTTGAGGGGCGCCACATGGGCCAAGATTTCATTGTCAAAGACGGTTTTCGCATGTACCATGGCGCTACCGTTCCTGGCTTTCCCGGGCATCCGCACCGTGGCTTCGAGACCATCACTGTCGTCAGAACAGGTTTGGTTGACCACGCAGATAGCATGGGCGCTGCCGGCCGCTACGGAAACGGCGATGTCCAATGGATGACCGCAGGTAAAGGCGTTCAGCATGCAGAAATGTTCCCTTTGCTCAACCAAGACCAAGACAATCCGCTAGAGCTCTTTCAAATTTGGCTCAACTTACCTAAGCGCAGCAAAATGGTGCAGCCACATTTCAAGATGCTTTGGGCAGAATCTGTACCTAAGTTCAGTGTAGCTTCAGCCACTGGTAAAGCAAATATCGAAGTCTTAGTGGGCCAGCTAGACGCACACAAGGCAGCGGCAACAACACCTAATTCTTGGGCTGCTGATGCCAACAACCACGTGGCTATTTATAATATTCAACTAGAGCCAGGCGCAACATTTGAGCTTCCTGCAACGGCCTCAGGTGTCAATCGCAGCATTTATTACTATGAGGGCAATGGGCTACAAATTGGTGGGCAAGCCATCTCGCATTACCACGCCGCTGACGTAGATGCTGCGCAGGTTTGCACTTTTAAAAATGGACCTGAAGCATCCAAAGTATTGGTGTTGCAAGGGCGCCCGATCAACGAGCCAGTTGTGCAACACGGCCCATTTGTCATGAACAGCAAAGAAGAAATCTACCAAGCTTTCCAAGACTATCAAACCACGCAATTCGGAGGTTGGCCTTGGCCGCGCTACGATCAAGTCCACGACGCCAAATTAGGCCGCTTTGCCAAGCATGCCGATGGCAGGATGGAAGAGCCAAAAGGTTAACTGTAAGATTGCTTCCTGAAAACCGAAGGCGTAAGCTGTTTTTTCTTTAAAAAGACGCGGTTGAAATAACTCAAGGACTCAAATCCGCTGTCTTGGGCAATTTTACCTACGGTATCTTCAGTAGATAGCAATAAATGACAAGCATCGTTAATGCGCAAATCATTTAAATAATCAGAAAAGGTGGTGCCGGTTGCCTTTTTGAAGAACTTGCAAAAGTTGCTTTCCGACATAAACACAAGATCTGCAACTTGTTTCAAAGTAATTTGTTCGTGGAAATGATTTTGTAAGTGTGCACACACTTTATTTACCCTCGTTTCAAATTGTTTGGTCATGATGCCGTGGTAATTTTCAGTGGTCAGCGGTCTAGATTGACCAATACTTAATTGATTGAGAATGGATAATAAAGACAAAATGCGCTCAAGTCCAGAGGTATTTGTTATGGTATATAGTTGATCGGCAAGAAGTTGATCGGATTCAAAACATAGACCTCGATTTGAAAGTTCGAGTAATTTTTGAATAGATTGACCTTCATTCAGTTTTAAAAACGGTTCAATGATTTCCTTTGAAAATTGAATGACCAGCGCTTCTGAGGGAGTGCCATCATCTAGCTTTCCACACCAAGTATGTGGCAAATTGCTGCCTAATAAGACCAGGTCTCCTTGTGAAAAATGCGCGTGAGAATTGCCTACAACTCGATAACCAGTACCTTTTAGAATATAGGTTAATTCATATTCGGGATGGTAATGCCATTTGAATTCAAAAGCCGGAACGCGCAAGTGTTTGGCGTAAAAACTCGCGTCTCCTATTTTGGATGGGATGTCTTCTAATTGTGCTTTCATGAGCTCTAATTAACTAAATTAACCAATTATTACATGTAATTATTCAATATGGTATTATAAAACTATAAAATTGGACTATTGCGCGGCGAATTGATTTTTTACTTTTGAAGTACCAATTTTCACTTCATGCCGCAAGTTTTCGATACGCCCTATTTGTTAACGCAAGAGCAAATTGCTTTTTATCAGCAAAATCAGTACATCAAACTCAAGCAAGTCTTCGATGCAGACACCATTCATTATTTAAACGAGCTCATCTCAGCACAAGTGAGTCAAATGAATCAAGAAGACACACCGCTTGAAGAGCGCAGCACTTATGGCAAAGCCTTTCTGCAACTCTTTAATTTATGGACCGAAAATCCGCTGGTCAAAGATTTGATTTTGAGTCAGCGCTTGGGTCAAATTGCTGCTGACTTAATGCAGGTAAATGGCGTACGCCTTTATCACGATCAAGCGCTATTCAAAGAAGGCGGCGGCGGCATAACGCCTTGGCATGCCGATCAGTACTATTGGCCCTTGGCAACAGATAAAACCGTGACGGCCTGGATCCCCTTACAAGCTACGCCTCTAGAAATGGGGCCACTGGAGTTCAGTGCCGGCAGTCATGCCATTGTGGAGGGCAGAGAGTTAGAAATTGGCGACCAAAGTGAAGCCGTGATGCAAAAAAAATTGCGGGTCACCGATTTTGAGCACGTCATTGAGCCCTTTGACATCGGTGAAATCAGTTTTCATTCGGGGTGGGTTTTTCATAGAGCAGGCGCCAATACCACCCAAGACATGAGAAAAGTGATGACCATTATTTACATGGACAAAGACATGCTGCTCAAACAACCCGATAATGCCAATCAAGAAAACGATTGGAATACTTGGTGCCCGGGTGCGCAAATTGGAGAAATCATCGATACGCCTCTGAATCCTGTTATTTACGCTAGATAAGCCATGCAGATCAAATACCTCTGTACCTATTGGGGATCCGAAGATCTTAGCGCGAAAGCTTTCTTAGACAAAGTGCTTTCCAACGGCTTCGATGGCGTAGAAATCAACTTTCCGGATGATCGCCAATTTGTAGATGAATTTATGTCCGAATTGGAACGCATCCGCCAGACGAGCCATCCAGATTTTATCTTTATTGCCCAACAAGTGCTTTCAAACGAAAAGGAAACGGTTGCTGCGTATACCGAACGGCTAACTAACCGACTAAATTTCCTCGTCGAATTGAATCCAAATGCAATCAACTCACATACCGGCAAGGACTTTTTTGATTTCGCTGCCAATTTAGATATCCTACATTTGACCGAAGCAATTGCAAGCAAGTCAGGCATTCCAATTTGGCACGAAATCCATCGGGGGAGGTTTTCTTTTCACCTCCGAACGCTGCTCGACTACTTGAACGTCTTCCCAAATTTGAAACTCATCGCAGATTTGTCTCATTTTTGTGTCGTATCAGAAAGTGATTTAAGTGACCAACAAGATCTCTTGACACGAATCTATCCGAATATCCAACACGTCCATGCACGCGTAGGATTTGAGCAAAGTCCGCAGGTAAATCATCCTTTTGCTCCCGAATGGAAAAAACACCTGGATCAATATACCACCTGGTGGAAAGAAATCATTCATTTTCATGCGCAGAAAGCAGCTGCGTATTTGACCATTACCCCAGAATTTGGCCCCTTTCCTTACATGCCGCAAGCGCCTTTCACCCAACAACCGCTGTCTGACCAATGGGAAGTGAATTGCTTAATGAAAACCTATTTACAAGAAAAGCTTTAAATGATGAACCTTAAAATGCTTGTTTGTTTTGTTTTGGGTTTACTAGGGAACTCTTTTCAGGCGCAGAAGTACATCCAATTTGTCAATCCTTTTATTGGCACCGACGGCACGGGGCATACCTTTCCGGGGCCATCCATGCCCTTTGGGATGGTTCAGCCAGGGCCCGATAACCAAGATTATGGCTGGAACCACACGAGTGGTTATCAGTACAAAGACACTTTTTTGCTGGGTTTTTCGCAAACGCGCTTCAGCGGAACGGGCATCAATGAAATGGGCGATATCTTGCTTTTGCCTATTCATCCAGCCAAAGCAAATCTGAAGAACGCTTATCGGAAAGAGACTGAAACTGCAAGCGTTGGCTACTACGGGCTCACCAAACAAGATGGCGTCAAGGTAGAGCTTACGTGTTCAGAAAGGGTGGCTTTTCATCAATATACCTTTCCCGAAAACCAAGCACAAGTATTCATAGACTTTCAACATGGGCTGCGCTTTGTTTTCGAAGCCAACGATCCAAAAGGATTGGTGCTAGAAAGTGACATCAAGTTTGAAAACGATTCTACGATTTCAGGGTATGGCTACACAGACAATTGGGTGGAGCGCAAGTATTTCTTTACCATGACGTTTGATCAGCCTTTTGTCAAGTCAACAGCACTTGCTCAAAAGCCAAATGACAAAGCGCCCAAATACCTCTTGGATTTCGTGCTCGATGCGTCCAGAACCTTAAAAGTGAAAATTGCGTTATCTACAGTAGATGCAGCAGGAGCCAAACGCAACATGGAAGCAGAAATCAACCATTGGGATTTTCAAAAAGTACGCGATAAAAACCGAAAAAGTTGGGAAAACTATTTGTCGAGAATTGATATCAAAGCACCGCAAAAGCAAAAAGAAATATTCTACACGTCCTTGTATCACTTGCTTTTACAGCCTTCCAATATAGCAGATATAGATGGCCGTTACCGCGGGGCCGATGACGTTATCCGTACAGCGGCAAACAAAGCCTATTATTCCACGCTTTCTAATTGGGATATTTATCGCGGGGCCTTTCCGCTGCTGCAAATTGTGGCGCCAGAAAAAATTGATGGCATAGTTCAATCCATGCTCTTGCACCATAAAGCAAAAGGATTTTTGCCTATCTGGACTGCCTGGGGCCAAGACAACTATTGCATGATAGGCAACCACGCCATCCCGATGATTTTATCGGCTTATCAGAACGGTTTCAATGGTTTTGACACAGAGGAGGCGCTCAAGGCCATGGTTGAAACGAGCACAGTAAGTCATGTCAATTCGGATTGGGAAATGTACACCAAGTTTGGTTACTATCCCTTCGATCTTTTGGACAACGAATCCGTTTCGAGAACCCTCGAAAGTGGCTACGATGATTGGTGCGTTGCCGAAATGGCACGCAAACTTGGTCGTGAAGACATCGTTTTGGACTTTCACAAAAGAGCAGTGTATTACCGAAACTTGTTTGATCCAGAAACAATGTTTTTACGTGGTAGGCATTCGAATGGACAATGGCGCACACCTTTTGACCCCTTGATGGCGACATCTCCCCTCAACAATCCTGGCGACTACACCGAGGCGAATGCTTGGCAATATTTCTGGACGCCGGCGCAATATGATATACCGGGAGTGATGCAATTACTTGGTGGGGAGGCAAACTTCACGAAGAAATTGAATGCCTTTTTCTCGACGGAGTCACTGAACCCAAATAAGTTCCTCGGGCAAGAAGCCATGATTGGTCAGTATGCGCATGGCAATGAGCCGAGTCACCACATCATTTATTTGTATGCGTTTACCGATCAGTTCAAAACAGGCCAGAAGTATATCCATCAGGTCATTACCGATTTCCATCAAAATACGCCCAACGGCATGATCGGCAACGACGACTGCGGCCAAATGAGCGCGTGGTACATCCTTTCAAGTTTAGGATTTTATCCGGTAAATCCCGCAAATGGAACGTTTGTCATAGGAAGTCCGCAAGTGAAGAAGGCAACGCTGCACCTACCTCAAAACAAGCGTTTCGTGGTCAAAGCCCAAAATATTTCAGAAGCAAATATCTATCAAGAAAACCCGACCTTAAACAAAGCACCACTTCAACAGCCATTCTTTCGCTATTCTGATATCATGTTGGGCGGCGTCTTGAAATTCCACATGCAAAACCATTAAAACAGCAATTAAAATCATTCAAATGAGAAATGCTTACTTCCTTCTACTCATCCTATTTTTAGGACAACAACTTTTGGCACAAAAAGCCACGAAAGGCGAAGTCATGTACCATGTGTGCCAGCGTAGTTTCTATGACAGCAATGGCGATTTCAACGGCGATTTAAACGGTTTGCGCCAGAAACTACCTTATTTGCAAGAACTGGGCGTGACCTCCATTTTATTGTTTCCGCTCTATGAGGCCGACTGCTACCATAATTATTTTGCCAATGATTTCGAGAAAATTGACCCAGAATTTGGCACCATGCAAGATTACATTGAGCTCATTAAAGAGGTACATCGTCGCGGCATGAAAATCTACTTGGATATGGAAACGCAATACGTGACCTCCGAACATTTGTGGTGGAAAGACGCGGTTGGTAACCTCGATTCCAAATACAGCGATTACATCCTCTTCGAAGACAGCGCCCATCAGACACCTGCCACTATGGTCTTTGATCTCCGCTTGCTCAATGGCTTCGACGGCAAAGTGATTTACGCAACAACCGTCAATTTGAAGAGCCAAAAAGTTCTGGATTACAATATCGAGTTGTTTTCTTATTTCCTTGACCCGAATCAGGATGGTTATTTTGACGATGGCGTCGACGGTTTCAGGCTAGATCATGCCATGGATCATCTGGACGGAAAGCCCACGCTTACCAACCTTTTTGCCGAATTCTGGAAACCGCTCATCGCTGCGCTTAAAGAGGTGAATCCAGAAATCAAGATTGTTGCCGAGCAAGCTAACTGGGAAGATTACGGCTTTGAATACTTCGAAAAAGCTACCGTAGACAGAATGTTTGGCTTTGGCTTGCAAAAATCCATTTTGGCCTTCGATAAGGCGCTGATTACTGACAATGCACAAAAGATTTTATGCGAAACACCCAAAGGTAAAGAGCAGTTGATTTTCATTGAAAACCACGACATCGATCGCTTTGCGTCGCTAGACTTCCCGCTAGAGAAACAAAAGGCGGCTGCTGCGCTCATGCTCTTGATGGGCGGCGTTCCGTCGATTTATTACGGACAAGAAATTGGCATGAAAGGAAAGGTCTACTCTTTTGGCAACACAGACGGCAACGACATCGGCCGCAGAGAAGCCTTTGATTGGTATCAAAGTGGGGCAGGAGCCGGTATGGCATTTTGGTATAAAAACTCAGGCGAATGGTGGACCAACGCCAATCAAAAAGCCAATGATGGCATTTCTTTGGAAGAGCAGCGCTACAATCCAAATTCCTTGTTCAATTGGTATAAAGCGATGATTGCCCTCAAACAAAGCAACGTGGCTTTGGCTATTGGTTCGTATGAAAATGTTCCCAATGAAAACCAAAATGTATTCAGTTTTTACCGTATTCAGGGGCGTAAAAAGGTACTGGTAGTGGCGAATTTATCCCCAGAAAACCAACAAGTGCTTTTCAAGCAAGAAGTAAAAAAGGCTACGAATTTGCTCGATAAAAAGATTCCCTTTGAAAAACAAATGAACCTGTTGCCTTATGAGGTGCGGGTTTGGGAAGTGAAGTAACGCCGCTGCAACCACCACGCGGCCAATGCTTGGCCAGCGAGAACAACAGGAGAAAACCACTCAACGGCCTCGAAAAAGGGTAAAAAGTAATTCTCAGCAGTAACGCGATGATCAGCACCTATCATAAAGAGCAGTGGCAGTGCCCAATAAATAAGGGCATAATAGAGCACAATACTCAATACTTTGTTTTTGTATTTGGCGCGATACAGCAGCGTGCGCGTCATCAAAACATCGCGCAGCACCAAGAAGACCATGGCTAGATATGACCAAGCAAAGTTGTGCTGGTATGACAAAATTTCTAATGCTCGAAAAATACGTGGGAGCTGATGCTTTGCCAAGCCAGCAATTTGAAGTGTAAAAAGCAACAGTAAAGAGAGGGTAAGGCCGAGCGCAACACTGAACCAGAGCGGGGCATGTTGCCACGTCTTTTTGAATTGACCTTTGCGCAACGCTTGTAAAAATAAGGTGTAGTCGTTTTCTGTTTGGCGTTCAAAAATGAGTAAAAACTGCGTGAGTAAGAAAAACACCAAACACACCAAGGCCAGGTGGTAATAGACTGCATTCAAACCAAGGAGTTGAGGGTCAATATAGCTTGTGCCGTAATCCTCTGTATAGATGGGCAAGTTCCAAGTAAAACCATAAAAGTAAAGGCCCGTAAAGGCAAGGAAAGCCAACCAGTATTTTTGGCTATTGCGGTACTGCAGTTCTTTGCGCAAATTTTGATGGATGCCAATAAAGCTCCAGGTTATAAAAATGAGCAGAGAAATCAAAATAGTCAGGTTTTTCCAAATGAGTCCAAACCAACTGATGGCACCTATTTCTTCGCCGATTAAAGCCAGGTAGAATGAAAGCCACCCCACACTAATTACAGATAGGATAAAAAAGAGTGTCGTATTGATTTTAGCGTGGCTAAAAGCTGATTGCGTACTTCCGGTAATGGTCAGCAAGCTAAAAAGCAGGGCGCTGAGGTTCATCAAGAGTACCAAAGCTATGTAGATCAGGCCGTTCATAAAGCTCTGACCCACATTTTCGCTCACAAGCGCTGCACAAAAATAGACCAACATGGCGCTGAGCCCGCCGAGCCATTGCAAGAGCGTAGGGCCAAAAATTTTGCCGATGGTGAGTGTCAATGGGCTTTGGCCACTCATGCGCTGGCGATCCCAGGTTTTCTGATTGATTTCATCGGCAACGGCATCCGCAGCATTTTTACTGCCCCAAATGCCTGTGATCAAATAAAGAATGAATAGTGCGGTATTCATTAAAACCTCGGCTATGTTGAAATATTCAGATAAGTCGTCTTTGACCATTGCTGCGGTGGTGATTACAAAAGCTAAGGTGATGAGGCCCAACAATGCGATTACGCGGTTTGGCTTGAGCTCTAACCAAGCATTGCGCTTGAGTTCTGGGTTGCGAAAGATATCGGATAACATGTTATGCGTTTTTGATGGTTTTCAAATAAGCGTCCTGAATATTGACGCTGTGTTTGCCAAAAGCCCTCACTTGGATGCCATGTTGCAAAAAATATTGGAGGGCAATATGAGGTGGCGTGTTGGCTGCGATTGAAAAAATAGCGGTTTCTCCTTCATTTGCTATCAAGTTGAAAAGCGTCGGTTCGGAGAGGCTGTTCAATAATGTGGCATTGACGGCTTCAATGAAGTAAGTGCTGTCTTCTTGGGCAGCAGTATCTATTGAAAAGTCGGTTTCCACCAACTTGCCTTCTTTTAAGACGATGAGGTGATTGGCATACTGATCTAGTTCGGCCAGAATATGCGAAGAAACGAGCAAAGTAATACCCTCTTTATTGAGTTGTTTGAAAAGCTCGGCCAACTGGATGCGCGCTTCAGGGTCTAGGCCCGATGCTGGTTCGTCTAGGATGAGGTATTTAGGCATATGTATAATCGCCTGCGCAATGCCCACACGCTGGCGCATACCGCGAGACAAACTTTTGATCTGCTCTTTTTTCTTATCTGTTAAATTCACTTGTTCCAACACTTCCTTGACGCGCTGCTGATCCATTTGGTGTGCAGTGGCAAAATACGAAAGCGACTGCTCAACGGTGAGCTCCTCGTAAAGTCCAAAATTATCGGCCAAAAAACCAAGTAAACGATGGCACGCATGCGGGTCTTCACTGCTGTCAATGCCATCTATGAGCACTTGCCCCTCGGTCGGATGCGCCAGTGCGCTCATGCAGCGCATTAAAGTGGTTTTACCAGCGCCGTTAGGGCCAACGAGTGCGGTGATACTTCCCTCAGGAATCGTTAAAGAGAGCTCGTTTAAAGCGAGGTGCGTTCCGAAGCGAAAGCTAAGATTTTTGATTTCGATCATTTGCAAGGAATTGTTAGTATTGTGAAGATAGTTGAAATTTATCAGAGCTGCACGACAGAAACTACCTCTGAGTTCTAATTCTTTTTTTGCGTTAAAATATACGCCATCAAAACGCGTTCCTGTCTCAAATCTAACGACATAAACATCAATAAAATGCTACAATTCACTACCCAACTATTTTTTGCAACTGTTCTTTTTGCCGGGCTTTTTGCCTGTTCCAAAAGAGGTTGTACCGATCCAAACGCTTCTAATTACAATCCCGCGGCCCAAAAGAATAATGGTAAATGTGTTTACACCCCCGGCATCAAATTAATTGGAGATGCCACTCTGCATTTGCCAGTTGGCGGTGAATTGATCGATGAAGGTGCAATCGCACTAGATATCGATGGCAGCAAGCCGAGCGTAGCGGTGGTCAGCACGGTGAATACAGCAAAAAAAGGAAATTACACTATCCAATATTCAGCCCAACTGAAATCTGGTGAAGTTACTACCACCCGAAATGTTGTGGTGGCCTTTGACCGTTCCAATTGGGTCGGTACATGGAAAACGCATGGAGATTGCAATGGGGTCTTTTTCCCAGATTCGACGGTAACATTTGTTATTGGGGACCAAGATGGCCTGATTCAAACTACAGATATGTTTGCCTATTCTCCGAATGCAGAAATAGGGGCATCTGTATATCAGCAACAGATTTCCCTTCCCCAACAATACATTCAAGTGAGTAATATGTGGCTATCACGATTTTCTGCCGTAGGCGAAATGAATGAAGCAGGATCTGCATTCAAATTAAAATTTTCTTACAAGAACTTGGTTTCAAATTCTGCGTTCGGTGTTCCGGGAACTTGTATATTGAAATATACGAAGGTGGAGTAGGGGTAAGTATTTTGCAAAAAAAAAGAACATATTAAAAGGAAGACCTTGCTCGAGCGAAGCTAATCGTATGAGGGGTTAGTTAGATGTCAAAGTTTTGAAAATCAAAATAATATAAATAGTTTTGAATCAGCACGAAAAACCAACTAGTGAAAAGTTCACTTTAGTTTGATGACGTACTTTAACACTTAGCTTATGAAAAACAATTATTCAATGCCAAGAAAAATAAGTGTATTTCTCTCAGGATTGTTGCTTACCTCTTCTCTAAATGCACAATGGCAACAGGCCGATAATGGAATTACCAATCATGTCTATACAGCCATAGGCTCTAATGGTGAAAATATTTTTGTTGGAAGCGGAAGTGTCAACTTGTATGGAAGTGCTGATAATGGCTCTACTTGGAATGCCGTTACGAATGGTATCTCCGGAATGGTCACCATGTTAGATGCATCAAATGGGAATCTTTTTGCAGTAACCGCAAACGGAGTTTATTTGAGCAACAATAATGGCGCCACGTGGTCATTGCAAAACAACGGACTTCCGTCAAATTTTGCAGGTCAATCGATATTTGCAGATGGAGACACCTTGTTTTCTGGAGGTTACTATGAGGTTTTCTATAGTGTGAATAAAGGTTCAACATGGACTGCTCGCAACACAGGCTTTCCACCAAACGCGCGCGTTCAATCGTTTGCTAAAAAAGGCAACACGGTTTTTGCCGGAACAAATGGCTATGGTTTGTACAAAACAACAAACAACGGACTAAACTGGTCATTGACCGGTATTGGTGGGCAACAAGTGCCTTTTTCAGAAGTGAAAGCTGTATATGTTTTTGATTCAAAGGTATATGCCAGTTTTTCAGGCACATTGTATGTATCATCTGACAATGGTGCCACTTGGACAACAGCAACAAATGGTTTAAACGGTGCCTATGTAAATTGTATTACACACAGAGGAGGAACATTATTTGTAGGAACGTATACAGGAATATTCCATAGCCTGGATGGCGGTAGCACTTGGGTAAATCTAAATGCAAATTTGACTAATCCGGCTATTTCCCATATCGGATTCAACTCTTCGAAAATCTTTATTTGTGCCCAGAATGTAGCCATCTATGTAAGGGATTTGCAACAGGTATTGTCATTAGAAGCGCTTTCATCAACTACAGAATTAACCATTTACCCGAACCCTGCAAAAGAAAAATTGACGGTTTCATTACCTGAAAACGCTTCCAAAACAGAAGGTATTCTATTCGATAATGCTGGTAAAGAATTGCAGCGCTTTCTTCTGAATGGTGGTAATAACACCCTGAATGTCAATCATTTAGAAAGCGGTATGTACTTTCTTGAAATAAATGGGCAAAGCACTAAGTTTATTAAAAATTAAACCCTATTCAAATGAAAAATTTAAACTGGATCACTGTATCATTATTGTTCTTTTTTTTACTTTTCCTACGCAATGACTTCAAAGCGCAAGCTCCTATTTGGATTCAAAACAACGCTGTGTGGCACTACGACTTTGAGAATAATTTAGGCAATAGTGGTTTTTTAAAAATCAGATACATCGGAGACACCATTATGAATGGACAAACTGCCCAAATTTTAACAACGACGCGCTATTTATTCATGACGGATCAAAATGATATTTCACATTTAATAAGTATCACAGAGCTGGACACCAATTACACTTGGAATAACCAAAATCAAGTTTTTTATTGGCGCGAAAATCAATTTGAATTGCTCTATGATTTTACAACCTTAACAGGTGAAAGTTACACCATCGATTCAGATGAGGATCAGACATTTTTTTGCAATTCAATTTCAACGGCCAATGTAATGAGTACCGGAACAGTCTCTTTTGGGAGCCAAACTTACCCAACAATGGAATTAACATACAGCCCAGGTGATCATACACGCTTAGAAGGTTCTTATAATGCGCGTTTTGGGAATCAGTCAAGTACGGGTGGAATGACTTGTCTTTTTCCTATTGAGGCAATTTGTCAACCAGGTGTGATTATGGAATATCCTAACTATAAATTCCGTTGTTTTCAGGACGATAGTTTAATAGTGAACCCCTCAAATGTAGAATGTGAATACCAACTCACACACGTCGGAATGAACGATTTAAATGAAAATGGATTTCAAGTTTTCCCAAATCCGGCCGCAAATTTTGTTACTTTAATTTCTCCATTCGAGCAAAATGAAGTTCAAATTTTCAATGTTGCTGGTCAGTTGGTAAAAAGTACACAAACCACAAGTCAATTGCAGGAACTTCACTTTGAACTTTCTAAAGGAACCTATACAATAAAAGTTTTTGCTGGGAACGAGTTGCGCTTCACAGAAAAATTAGTTATTCAATAAAGCTGCTGATAGAGAAAGCACTCTGGGACGACGCGTTGCGCGCTTTCATCGCGCGATCTTGTTTTCAGATCACAAGAAAAAGTCTTTGCCGGGATTAAAGATCCCTTTGGACCGACGTGCAGTGGATAAAAGCCCTCTGTCGTTGCTTTTTATAGAATAGATGCTGCGCATTCATTTCATTCGGTCACTCCAAATTTGAAGCAAGCTTCATTTCGCTGGGAGTCGCGCGCTTTCATCGCGCGATCTTGTTTTCAGATCACAAGAAAAAGTCTTTGCCGGGATTAAAGATCCCTTTGGACCGACGTGCAGTGGATAAAAGCCCTCTGTCGTTGCTTTTTATGGAATAAATGCTGCGCATTCATTTCATTCGGTCACTCCAAATTTGAAGCAAGCTTCATTTGTTTTGACCTTCATTCAATTATTTCCTTCGGAAATTTATTCCATAAAAAAAGCACCTACAGGAGGTGCTTTTATCAGAGTGATCCCGCTGGGATTCGAACCCAGGGCCCATACATTAAAAGTGTATTGCTCTACCAGCTGAGCTACAGGATCTGCCTTTTTGAGGGTGCAAATATACAACTATTGTTTTGATTCGGCAAGGAAATATGTGGTAAATTTGATAAAAAATAAGTGCGCATAGGCAATTGATTGATTGCCAACTGACTAATGATGGGAGACAAAACAATCTTTTTGATAGGAATGATGGGTAGTGGCAAGTCTACTATCGGAGCGCATCTTGCGGAATTATTGGTCTTGCCTTTTGTCGATACAGATGTTGCCATTCAAACAGCAGAAGACCGGTCGGTACAGCAAATCTTTGAGCAGGAGGGAGAAGGGTATTTTAGGGAAAAAGAGCAGCAGCTCTTGCAACAGCTGCCTCAGCAAGCGGGCGTAGTGGCCTGTGGGGGCGGTTTACCGTGTTTTTTCAACAACATGGAGCTATTGATAGCGAAAGGCACGGTCATTTATCTGGAAGCCTCGCCAGCGCTTTTGTACGATAGGATAAAAGGAGACAACCAGAGACCTAAATTACAAGACTTCGCTGCTTTTGTGCAACTGCTTACAGATCGTGAAGTTGTTTACAACAAAGCGCATTTCAAGATAGATGCCAAGCAGTCTGTCGAAGAAATTATAGCTGAAGTGCTGACTTTACGCGCAGCAAGTTCAAATCAATAAAGATCTTTCTTGAAGCCCACCGCAAAATTGAAGTAGAGCGGAGACAGGTATTCGGTTGCAGCTGCGGTGTTGTTATTGAAATTTGCTAACAAGAGGTAATTGAGCGTGACGTCGGTGTAAATAGTGCCGATAGCAGGAATAGTATACTTGACGCCTCCTTGAAGGTAGCCTCCTAAATTGAAAATTCTGCCTTGGCTTTGTTCATTTGGATCCAATTGATGGCTTTGCTCCCAGTTGTACATTCCGCTGATGTCGGTATCCTCATATACTTTTCTAACCTGACCAAAACCAATCACGATTCCCGAGCCGCCATAGCCTGCAAAGCCGTTGTCGTAGTCGTTGCCGATGTAGTAGCGGTTGCCGCCTTCAATATTGAAGTAGCTTGTTTTGTACTGGTTGTTGACTGCTAAGATGTATGGGTTGGTGTTCTGGTTGATGCCTGTTACGTATCCAATGAGTGTGTCGTAATTAGCTTTTGGGAATGAATAACTCAATCTACCGTAAAGCGTAACATCTCCACTTCTTGGTATTTCGAGGTGGGCATGCACGGCAGGCATAGAGAGGTTGCTGTTTTGTACACTTTGCGTGTTCAAGTAGCTATTGAGGCTTAGGCCTCCGCCATAGCTGAATTGTGCAAAAAGTTGTACTTGGAGTAATCCGGCGAATAGGAGTAGGCTGATATATTTCATGTGCGTTGACTATCAATAATTGTTCCAACAAAAATAGGGCCTTTTTCTTGTTCTTTTTTTGTGCTCGTATTTGTTTTTCATCTAAATTTGTTAGGTATGTCGCGCACGCAGTATTTCTTCTCTTTTGTTTTGGCCACAATTTCTTTTATTGCGGCACGCTCTATCCAGCGCGAGGGCATAGAAAACTACTACAAGCAAGTTGCATCGGGCTTTCAAAAAGAACTCGGCTTCATCGATTTCGAGCACCCCTCTGCTACAAAGTATTTGCCAATGGGTTTGCAACCGTTTGCTGCGCTTTCTTCCTTAGACTCTATCCAATCCGTAGCCATTAGCCAAGACTCTATGCAGGTACTGCACTACAACAGCCAAGACAACACCTACACGCCTTTGTTTGGTTTGGCTGCAGATCAAAAAATCACCCAAATCGCTGGCTTTGATTCTACGCTTGTCTATCTAGACCAAGCTCAAGAATTACATTTCATCCAAGCGCCTTTTACAGCAGAATTTGCCCAAACCTATCCGCTTCAAAACGAAGACGGCGCCAAGCAACTATTGTGTTATCATCCCAATCTCAATCGCATTTTGCTATTAAATAGCGCCTTATTAGAAAGTGGCGAGCGTCGTTTTGTTTGCCAAACCTTTCATATCGGCAAGCGTCAGTTGAGTCAAGTACCACTTTTTTCTTTTGACAGCAAAGAACTCTTATTTGAGCCTATCGCTATGGCTATTCAGCCTTTATCGAACGAATTCTATTTGTTGTCTAAAACAGGAGAGGTTGTGATCCTAGACCAACAAGGTGTGTTGCTCTCACGTCATCAGCTACCAGCTGGCATCAATGAGCCTAAGCTCATTAGTTTTGCGCCCAACGGCGATTTACTCGCTACAGACGCCAACACCCTGCACCCAGTTGTGCTGCGCTTACCTTGGCAAAAAATGACACCTGAGCAAGGGTCCCTCGTTCATTAAGCCATCCAGCACAGATAAATTTCGCACAAATTCGTTCTTATAGCCAAAGACTTGCTGATAAGTTTTTGTCGGATTCAAGTCTCGACCCATCCATGCTTTTTTATCGCTGTCGGTTTGTCCTGTATAGGTTTCGCTCCATTCGAGTTTTAACTGCAGGTCTAGTGCCGTATTGATCCATTCTAGGATCAACTGATTCAATTCATGGACATAAGCGGGTTGCTGCGCAAAGAGCGCGCGCAGATCGTGAGCGTAGTGTTCAAAGTGAGGCGCATTGGCATACGCGCTTTCTATGGCTCTCCAGTGCTCGGCCAACCAATTTTTGCTGTAGTCTATTTTGAGTGCGCGCATGGCTTGTTTGCCTGCTGCGGCATGCACTATTGGGATGTTGAGTTGAATGACGCCGTTCGCACTCAGGATTTCTGTGCGCGTGCGGATGCTTTGCTTGATGTAATGCTCATGAAGGTCAATAACCGCATGTTGCTCGTGCAAAAGCGCGCGCACATAGGCCAAGGAGGGGAAATAGGCGCACGAAAAGACAGGCATCGCTTAGTCAATAAAGCGGAAGATGCGGTCAAAACGAATGCCCATGAAGGAATCTACAAACGGCGATTTGGAGAACCAAATAAAGGAGGCACGGCCTACAATATGGTCTTCGGGTACAAAGCCCCATACGCGGGAGTCTGCAGAATGGAAGCGGTTGTCTCCCATCATCCAGTAGTAGTTCATGGCAAAACGATAGCTAGTGGCGCGTTTGCCATCTATGTAAATTTTGTCTCCTTTGATGGCAAGTTTGTGACCCTCATAGGCGCTGATGATGCGCTTGTACCAGGCAATGTTCTGTGTGTTGATGGCAATGCGCTGTCCTTTGCGCGGCACTTGAAAACGCTGAAAATCGGTCATGGTGTTGTTGACATTCAGGTCTTTGGGGAATTGGTCCAAATTTGAAATTTGCTGCATGGGCCCAACATTATAAACGCCGTTTACTGCAAGGTCGCTGTATTGTGGGTAGCGTGTTTTGCTGAGTTTGATCTTGAAATCAGCTTCAATTTGCTGTTTTTCTTTTCGGGTGAGGTTCAGGATGTAAAATTGGGCATCGGAAACCGCGTCGAAGTCTGTTCGAGCGCCATCGGCAGAATTTTCTAGTCCGTAGCGCGTCAACATTTCTTCTGTTGAAGGAAAGCTTACTTTGGTTTTTTCTATGCGATATAATAAGGCTTGACCAGGTGCAACATAAGCTCTTTTTCCATTCACATAGAGCACTGAATTAACAATTTCCATGACATCTCCGGGCACGCCTACGCAGCGCTTGATGTAGTTTTCGCGCTTGTCTACAGGGCGGTGAATGAGGCCTCCGTGGGTCATGCCAGCGGCATATTCTTGAGAGTTAAGAGGGAAGTAACCCGCCGCAAAATGTGCGCGTGCGCGTGCTTTCCATTTGTCAAAACCGGCGATATATTCTTTGTAAAGGGCTATTTGGCCCAATGAATCGAGGCCAGTAAGATTGACATTGCGCTTGCTATTGATGAACTGACTAAAGGCCTCTTGGTTAAGCAAACCATGAAAATCGTGGCCCATGAGGCCGCTAGGTGTTCGGGGATCTAAGATGGCGGTGTCGCCAGAAGGGAAGTTAAAGACCACGACGTCGTTGCGCTCAATTTTACTCCAGCCAGGCAAACGGGTATAAGTACCCTTTTCCCAAGATAAATAAGATTTGATATTGACAATTGGCACTATGTTGTGAACCAATGGATAGGAGAGGGGAGTGATGGGTACTTTAGAGCCGTAAGCGAGTTTGTTGACAAATAAAAAGTCACCTACAACCATTGTTTTTTCCATGGAACCCGTCGGGATCTGAAAAGGCTCAAATGAGTAGGTGCGAATGACCGCAGCAGCCACCAATGCCCAGACAAATGAATCACCGTATTCTTTGACGCGCGGCTTAGTACCAGGTTTGTCTCGCGAAATTTTATCGAGTACAATTGCGATGACATGCCCAATGACAGGGAGTGCCATAAAGAGCACGATGTGGTCGCCCCATTTGCGCTCTTCGAGTTCTTTGGAATTGGCCCAATTGGTTGCGGGGCCGTACTGAAGTGCTGCATCTTTGGCTATTTTCCCAAATAACAAATAAGGAAAGAACAAGCCTTGAAGGGTGTCTGTAAAGCTATAGAATTTGAAACGACGCAACACGCTCACATTGATGGTCATGAGCAGCACGAGGTGCACACCTGGAAAAACCATGAGTAAAGACCACCAAGGTTTATTGAGTACTTCTTTAAATAGGATAAAGTAGTTGTAGCCCGGTACCATGGCTTCCCACGATTTGCGCCCTAATTTAGGGAACATGCGGTGCCACTGCGCCAAATACGGATGTACGAGAATGAGTAGGTAAAAATAAATGAAACTCATAGGGTGGTTTTTAGGACGTCAGACATCGTGAAAATGCCTTTGCGTTGATAAATGAATTCTGTTGCGAGTACCGCACCCAAGGCAAAGCCTTTGCGGTTATGGGCAATGTGTTCGATGCGAATGCTGTCTATTTCGCTGTTGTAGCTGATTTCGTGGGTGCCTGGCACATCTGGAATACGATGGGCTTGAACCGGAATTTGTTGAGCATTTGTTGGGTCAAGGGACCAACTAGAGTAGTTTTGATTGTTGTCGATGATGTCGTTGAGCAGGCTTACCGCTGTGCCGCTTGGCGAATCTAGCTTTTGGACGTGATGCGTCTCGCTCACCTGAATTTTGTAGTCCGTATGTGCTTTCATGAGTTGCGCAAGATGGCGGTTGAGCTCAAAGAATAAATTGACCCCCACGCTGAAATTACTGGCATAGAGTAGCGCACTATTGGCGTTGTTGACCAATTCGGTGACTTGCACAAGGGCGTCTTGCCAAGCGGTAGTCCCGACGACAATCGGAATTTGTTTTTGTGCGCAAAATGCGATGTGCTCAGGGGCGAGCTCAGGTCTTGTGAACTCAATGCAGACGTCTACCTCGGACCAATTTACAGTAGCAAGCGGAACTTGTGAGTTGATTTTGGCCACAATGACATGACCGCGTTCTAAAGCGATTTCTTCAATGGCTTTCCCCATTTTACCGTATCCGAGTAATGCAATTCTCATGGCCTAAAGTTACAATTTATCAGCGAAAAGTCAATTGGATGCTGGCACCTATATATTGATTGGGCAGCACTTGTGGTACAATCTGCCAACTTAAATCAGGACCGCTGTCAAAATGCACAAAATGGGCTGCTGCGCCAGCTTCTGCAATCTGAAAAAGATAAATTGCGGCAAATCCGAGGATAGAGAGGTCTCGCCAGTCTAAATATTGGCGGTAGAGTTGCAGTACAGCTTGATCGTCATAAGGAGCCCAAGTAGGATTGAGGCTTCCGCCGTTTGTGCGGTTGGTGTATTCTTGCTTGAGGCTTAATTGGGTTTGCTGGTTGCTGATCAAAAAGTAACCTGCTGCGCCGAGTCCGCCATAAATAAGGGGCACCTTCCAAACAGCTTGGAGGTTGGGGGCGTCATGTGAATTTCGGATTTGGCCCAAACCGGGAACCAATGCCGAGGCCAGCATGCTTTTTTGGTGATAACTCAGCTTCAGGCTGTCTTTGGGCTGAATGGTATCTTGCGCAAAGGAGGTAAATGACAGTAAAATGAAGCAGAGCAAGGACCTCATTCTGATTTTTTGAGCATTTCGATGAGGCGCTGTAAATCGGCCTCGTGGTCAAAGTGAACAATGAGTTTTCCTTTACCTTCAGGCGTTTTGTCGATGCTTACTTTTGTGCCGAGTTGTTCGGTGAGGTAAGAGAGGTAAAGCTTTTCTGTGGTGCTGAGGCTAGGTTTGGTTTTGGCGCTTGTGCTGGCAGTTGCCGCTTTTTTGGTGGCTTCTGGTTTAGACAAGGCCTCGACGTCGCGAACAGAGAGTTGTTCTGCCATGATGCGTGCTAAAGCCTGCAGCTGTTCTTTTTCGGTGGGCAAGGAGAGGAGTGCTCTGGCATGCCCCATCGTGACTTGTTTGTCTCGAACCGCTGCTTGAATAGCGTCGGGAAGCTTCAGTAAGCGCAGGTGATTGGCAATGTGAGAGCGCGATTTAGCAACTTTATCGGAAAGTTGTTCTTGGGTGAGTTTGCATTCTTCGAGCAGTCGCTCATAAGAAAGTGCAACTTCGATGGCGTTGAGGTCTTCGCGTTGGATGTTTTCAACGAGCGCCATCTCGAGCATGGTTTGGTCGTTGGCGATGCGCACATAAGCAGGTACTTCTGTAAGCCCTGCGAGTTGTGCAGCTCTAAAACGGCGCTCACCGGAGATGAGTTGGTAGCGGTCGCGGCCCATTTTGCGGACGGTCAGGGGTTGAATAATGCCATGCGTCTGGATAGACGTTTTGAGTTCATCTAATGCAGTGCGCTCAAAGTGTGTGCGCGGGTTAAAAGGATTGGCTTCTATTAAAGAGATGGCAATAAGTGCTACGGCTCCGGCAGGAACAGCGCTCGCACCAGTGATATCGGTTTCGGAATTTTGAAGCAGTGCGCTCAGGCCACGGCCCAAGGCAGGTTGTTTTTTGGCATTAGAGCTCATGATCTATCTCGATGATTTTGTCGTCGTTTCCGATTTTGGTAAGGTCGTTCTTTTGTAAAAGTTCGCGCGCAAAATTGAGGTAATTAATTGCGCCTTTTGAGGAGGCATCGTACATGATGACCGTTTGGCCATGGCTTGAAGCTTCGCTGAGGGTAGTGTTGCGGTGGATCACGGTGTCGAAGACCAATTCTTGAAAGTGGGTCTTGACTTCGTCGACAACTTGGTTGGCCAAGCGCAAACGGGTGTCGTACATCGTGAGGGCCATGCCTTCGATTTCAAGTGCCGGATTCAGTCTACCTTGAACAATTTTGATGGTGTTGAGCAATTTGCTGAGCCCCTCGAGTGCAAAGTACTCGCATTGGACGGGGATCATGACGGAGTCTGCAGCAACAAGTGCATTGACGGTAATAAGGCCTAAAGAAGGAGAGCAGTCAATGAGGATGAAATCGTAGTCGTCTTTGATTTGCTCTAGCGCTGCCCTTAAGAGGTATTCTCTGTTGGGCATGTTGATCATTTCTAGCTCAGCCCCAACGAGGTCTACGTGAGAAGGAAGGATAAATAAGTTGGGGTTGCTGGTCTCGAGAATGGCTTCTTGAGCAGGTCGGTCATTGACCAAACAATCGTAGATATTCTTGACAGACTTTGGGTCAAAACCAGTACCTGAAGTGGCATTTGCTTGTGGATCTGCATCGACAATAAGGGTCTTGTATTCGAGTACGCCAAGACAACCACCTAAATTAATGGCTGTTGTTGTTTTTCCGACGCCCCCCTTTTGATTGGCAATGGCAATGATTTTACCCATAAGTGTTCTATTGAAGTATAAAATTACAAGTTGTTCAGCATACTTTTTAGCCTTCCAAAAGGAACTTATTAACCATTTCGCTCGACATTCTGTCAATATCCTTCATTCACAGCTCATTAGCACCAACTTTGTGCTGCGAATTTTTCCCTAATTTTACACCTATGAAAGCAACGCGCTATTTTAGTATTGGAAGCGATCCGCAAAATGAGCTACAGCTCGCTGCAACAGAATGCGCGCCCTTCCATTTGTTACTGGGTCAAGACCAAGCTGGAAATGTTTGGGTTGCGAGCAGAACTGCAGGTGCATTTTATCAACTCAATGGCCAGTTAGCCACTAAAACCCTTGCACTTGAAGCCGGTGACGAACTCTCCATTGGCTCTAATCGCATAGACTGGATGCAAGTTTTTGGTATTTCGCCCACTGAAATCGTTGAACGAGAAGCACAAAAAGAAGTGGCCAATGAAAAACAAAAAGGTTTGCGTTTTCAACTGATTTTCATCTACATTGCCATCGTCTTGCTCATTTTTTTAATGGCTTTTTACATTTAGCACTTAAAAAAAACTGCGGTCCTGTATTCGGAATCAGAAATAATTCGTAATATTGCACCCCCATTCAGTTGAATTGGGCTAAATTTTCAGAGATGAACGTCATTAAACAAATCGAGCAGGAGCTAATCGCTAAAAATGAATTACCAGCTTTCGGAGCAGGTGATACCATTATCGTTTCATACCGTATTGTAGAGGGTAACAAGGAGCGTATCCAACAATTCCAAGGTGTTGTCTTACAACGTCGCGGAGCTGGAGCTACCGAAACTTTCACTATTCGCAAAATGTCAGGTAACATTGGTGTAGAGCGCATCATACCTGTCAACTCTCCATTCATCGACAGCATTAGCATCGTGAAACGTGGAGCTGTACGTAGAGCACGTATTTTCTACTTCCGTGAGCGCACTGGTAAATCAGCACGTATCCGCGAGAAAAAGAACTTCGCGAAATAAGCATTCGCACCACACATATTTGAAAAGGAGCTTCGGCTCCTTTTTTTTATGCCAAGATTTTTACTGCTCTTTTATTCATGATTTTGTGCAGCGCTTGTTATTGAATAGAGATGATCTCAAATTCAGTTCTTCTGTTGAGCGCTCGATTGACAGCTGATGAGTTGGCTACGCGTGGTTGGGCTTCGCCAAAACCTTTGTATTGCATGCGGTGGGCAGCCACTCCATGTGCCTCTAAATAGGCAGCAACGGCTTTGGCGCGCTCTTCTGAGAGCGCTTGGTTGCGGGTAGCATCACCGATGTCGTCGGTGTGACCGTTGATTTGAATGCGCAAACCAGCTTGTTTGTTCAGGTAATTTGCAAAGCCTTGCAGCAAGAGTTCCGCATCTGGACTTAAAAGTGCGGCATCGGTCTCAAAGACAATCGCCTCAATCGCATAGGCGCTTCCTTCTTCAAGTGTATCGATTTGCAGCGGTTGGGCTTCAATTTTCAAATTAGGTTTTTGTAGTTCCTCAACACTCAATACTTGCGCCTGAAAACTATAGTTTTCTTTGCTGGCCTCAATGCTGATTTTTTGATCGACGTGTACAGCTATTGCATAACTACCGTCGTCGTTGGTTTTGGTGCTCATTTGAGGAGTGTTGGAATCTTGAGAACGCACGGTGAGTTCGGCATCAGCAACACTTCGTCCATTTTTATCTTGTAGTGTACCACTTAAAATGCGCGTTTCTTTGGGGCGGGCAGCTTCATGGAGTTCAAAACTAAAGATATCCCAATTTTGTGCTTGTAGGCTACTGAAATAGGCTTGTTTTCCGTCGGTAGAGACAAAAAGACCTAGTTCATCCGCGCTGGTATTGATCGGGTAGCCAATATTTTGAATGGGGCCCCAGCCGTTGCTTTCTTTGCGCATCATAAAAATATCGAGCCCGCCCATTCCTGGTCTGAGTCTACTGCTTTCCGAGACAAAATAGAAGGTCTCGCCGTCCTGATGGAAAAAAGGGCTCTTGTCTTTACCTGAGGTATTGACTTCATGAAAAGGTTTGGCTGCTCCCCACGTGCCATCGGCTTGCTTTTCGCTGTAGTAAATGTCGTTGTCTTGGCTGCCCTTGCGAAGGGTCGTAAAATACAGGATTCTGCCATCAGCAGAGAGCGAGGGCTGCGCTTCCCAACCATCTTTGGTGTTGATATTTGGCCCAAGATTGAGCAAGGGAGTCCATTCGTAGGAGTCGGTACTACCTTTTTTGAGTTGGTAGCGACTGCTGTAGAGGTCGCAATTGAGGTAATCTTTATTGTATACTTTTTCAGCCTTGCAGGCGCAAAGAATCATTTCTCGGTTATCGGCCGCTAAACTTGCCGACCCATAATTACTGAATTGCCCGTCGTTAAAAGGCTTTGGTAAAGGACGTCCGGAGTCAAACTGATTGATAGTAGTGGCGCTAGAAACGGTAAATTCTTCTTGCAGATACCCTGAAATATCACCAAGATTGGTTTTGTCGGCTTTTCGGGTATAAAAAATGAGTGCGTTGTCGGGGCTCAGCATCGGAAAGTATTCATCTTGCTTGCTGCTCACTTGAGCCACGCGCGCCACATCAAAGGGCACAGGATTTTTTTGCGCGTCTATCGGAAAGCGCAACTCCTTGTAAATGGGTAAGATCTCTGCTTTGAGTTTGGCGTAATTTTCAGCTTGTTCTCCCGGATACAAAGAATCAAAATTCATAAAGGTTTCGAGGTAGCTTAGGGCTGCTTTTTTTTCGCTGAAACTATAAAGCAGACGCGCACTGTAGTAATAGGCATCGCTGTGAAAGCTGGGGCATTTTTGAATGCTCGCCTGATAAAATACGAGTGCTTTTTGCAAGTATTTTTCAGCTTCGTTGCGGTTCTGCTGCATGATGCTCATCCCTTGCTGGTAATGAATGCGGCCCAAATAAAAGTAGGCTTGTACGTTGTCGGGATACTTGCTCACTACTGCGGCAAATCCTTGGACGAAGCCCTCAAAATTTGTTGCGTTATTTGCTTCTTCTAAGGCCTTATTGATTTTTTTGTCAGTGGTTGTGCAATTACTTGTTTGCCCAAAGACATTTGGCGCGGCGCAAAGCAAGTAGATTAAACAAAGGAATGTAACGAATTTCATCACCTGGGTTTAACGAACTTGGGCTAAAAAGTTACATTTTTTGAAGGGTTTCTACACAAATGGCACATTGTTCAGCCGAGAAATCTAAATGCGTCACCATTCGGATCATTCCTGGGCCAAAGGCCATGCATAAAATGTCTTGTTGTTTCAATTTGTCTAGCAGGAGGTCTCGTTGGTTGTGGTCTTTGAGTGTGGCCACTACAATATTTGTCTGTACGGGCAAAACGGTGTCAATGTAAGCGCAGTTTTGTAGCGCTTTTTCAAGTAGAAGGGCGTGCTGGTGGTCTTCATGGAGTCGTTCAATGTTGTGCTCTAGGGCATACAAACCACCTGCGGCAATGATGCCCGCTTGGCGCATGCCACCACCAAAAACCTTTCTAACGCGACGGGCTTTCTCGATAAATGCAGCGCTGCCAAGTAGTAAAGAACCAACAGGAGCGCCGAGCCCTTTGGATAAACACACCGAAATGCTATCGTAAAAAGCGCCGTAGGCTACTGCGTCCATTTGATTGACGGCCAGGGCATTGAAAACACGTGCGCCATCGAGGTGTAATGGCAAGTTCAGTTCCTTACAAAGCGCACTGATTTTTGCGAGTTCAGCGGTGTCGTAAACCGCACCACCTCCGCGGTTGGCTGTATCTTCTATAGAAACAAGTTGCGTGAGCGGAAAATGCACGTCGTGCGCCGGATTCATCCACTTTGCTATGGCATCAGCTGTAAGCCTACCGCGATCGCCGGGCAAAAGCCTGACCGACGCACCAGAATTTTTGGCAATGCCACCGCCTTCGTATTTGTAAATATGACTTTCTTCGTGACAAATAACTTCTCCACCAGGTTGTACGTGAACGTTGATTGCTATTTGATTGGTCTGCGTTCCGGAACTGCAAAAAAGGGCGGCTTCTTTGCCAAAAAGCTGAGCGCCGTATGCTTCAAGTGCAAGAACGGTAGGGTCCTCCTTGAAAACGTCGTCGCCAACTGCCGCATTTGCCATGGCGTGGCGCATTTCTTGACTTGGTTGGGTAACGGTATCGCTGCGTAAATCAATCATATTCGTACTTTTGACAAAAATACAATTTCACATGGATGTTTTGATTCTTTTTGCTTTCCTGGTAGTGGTCACTCCTTTTTTGGGTGCACTTCTTACCTTTTTCACGGGTTTTGGACTCAATACCATCTTAGTTCCTGTATTTATGTTTTTTTGGGATGCGCCATTGGCGGTGTTAATGGCGGGTATTGTGCATCTCTGCAATAATATCTTGAAGGTTGCGCTCACAGCGCGGTCCATCAATTGGAACTTATTCCGAAATTTTGGGTTGCCAGCCATTCTATTTGCCTTTTTAGGCGCTGTCTTGTTGAATAAAGTCAATGAACTGACTGCTTTAAAGTTGACCCCCATTTTTGGCGCTATCCTGATGTGCTTTGCTTGCTTAGAGTTTTTCAAATGGAAACTGCCCATCGAAGGCCCTTGGGCCATGCGCTTTGGAGGTGTGTTGAGCGGTTTTTTCGGCGGGTTTTCCGGACACCAAGGCGCGTTAAGGGCCTTATTTCTATCAAAACTCAAAATAGAACCCCTTGTTTTTGTGGCCACCACCGCCATCATTTCACTGCTCGTTGACCTCACTAGAGTGAGTATTTATTTTACAGGGTCTTGGTTTACGAATTACTATCCTGCTGAGGTTATGTTTTTTTGTGTGCCGTCTGCTTTAGCAGGCACCTTGGTAGGTAGAAAGTACATTCAAAAGGTCAATCATGACAAGATGTCGACAATTGTTGGGATCGCCTTGTTTGCAATGGGTTTAGCAATGCTGCTCGGTTTACTTACTCCTGTTCATTAGTTTTCGGAAACAACTGTTTCTTGACGCCATATTGATCGATCACATATTCTTCTAGTTTTTCGCCTTTGCTAGAGTAGGAGCAGGAATAGTTGAGTTTGCCGTCTGAGTAGAAGGTCTGGTGCAAGCCAATAGGGAGCCCCGCTGCATATTTTTCGGTGCTCAGTATTTTACCCAATTCGTTGTAGCTTACAAAAAGTCCATTCTTTTTGCCGTCTTTCCAGGTTTCGGAGCGGGCTATTTTTCCGCTGTCAAAATAATAGGTCCAGGTGCCATGTTTTTGCCCTGCTTTGAAATAGAGCTCACTTTCCTTTTGTTTGTTGGCGTTGTAAATGATTTGCGCCCCGTCGGCTAGTCCATCCTTGTAGGTCGAAATCTTTCTAACTTGACCGTTGGGTAAATAAGTGCGTTGCACACCATCTAATTTGCCGTTTTTATAATTTTTATAGTTTAGGGTGTCTGAAATGCCATTTCGGCTGTACTGGATTGACGGACCATGCAATTGCCCTGCGAGGTACCAAATTTCATACTGTACGCGGTTGGTGGAATCGAAAAATACATAAGTGGGTCCATCCTGAAGCCCGATTTGATAGCTTTGAATCGATTGCAGGCAGCCACTTTTGTAATAAGAGGTATCTGTGCCTTGGCGCCTGCCATTGACAAAATTCAGCTTTTCTTCGATGGTAAAACTTGGAAAACAGCTCACACAGGTGCCGTTATAGGGGGTGGAGTAGTCTTTGCGCAACAAATAAAGGTTGTGTTCTTCGTCAAAAGCCACGCTCTCATGGCAATACTTGACGTTGTTTCTGGGGCAAACTTGTCGGGTAGTTTTGCAAGGTTCCGGGACCTGTGCGTATGCAGTGCTGTTCATTAAGATTAGCATCAACAAAGTCATTAACCCGCTTCTCATCGTTCTGGATTTATTTTTGTGGCAAGAGCAACAGTGCTTCGCGCATGCGTGAAGGGATTTCTATGCTCTGCTGTTTGTTTGAGTTGAAGCCCACAAGCGTACTGCTTCCGGTTGTTCTGAGCTGCCCGTTTACGTAGAGTTCATAGCCCAGGGTGAAGCTTTTGTTGCCAATTTTTGTGCAGAACATTTGGATTTGAGGCGCATCGGCCAAAAATACCGGCAAGTGATACTGCACTTCGTTCTGAACCAACACAACGCCGTTTTCCATCCAGTCCCAATCGGGGCCAACCAATTGATTGAAGTAGTGAACACGTGTCATTTCAAAATAGTTCAAGTACATAGAGTTATTGACATGACCTAAAATATCGATATCTGTGAGTCTGACTTGAATGGCTGCGGGCTTGATCATTTGTCTAGTTTTTGAAAGGAGGAGTTGTTGGAGATGTATTCTGGTACAATTTGTTTCATGAGTCGCACACTGGCTTCGTTATCTTGTTGCGCTGCAGTTGCGAGAAGCTCGGTAATAAGTTGGGCCTGCCCTGGAGTTGTGGATCTGGTTTGTGCAATTAAGATCTGCGGATGATAGGTCGGGATCGTATTTTCGGCATTGGCCAAGACTTCCTCGAAGAGTTTCTCGCCTGGGCGCAAGCCTGTGACTTGAATATCGATGTCTGCATAAGGACGCAGCCCTGAGAGCTGGATCATTTTTTTAGCTAAGTCTAAAATTTTAACGGGCGCACCCATATCAAAAACAAAGATCTCGCCACCATTGCCCATAGTTGCGGCCTCTAGTACCAATTGGCATGCCTCCGGAATGGTCATAAAGAAGCGCGTGATGCGTTCGTCGGTGAGCGTAATGGGGCCGCCGTTGGCAATTTGTTTTTCAAAAAGCGGTATAACAGAACCATTTGAGCCCAAAACATTCCCAAAACGCGTGGTGATATAGGCAGTTTGTTGATTTGAATTGAGTTCACTCACCAAAATTTCAGCAATGCGCTTAGAGGCGCCCATTACATTTGTGGGGTTGACCGCCTTATCGGTAGAAATCATGATGAACTGTTCGGCTTGGTGCTGTGCGGCTAATTCGGCAAGGAGTTGGGTGCCGCCAATGTTGTTGCGGATCGCTTCTGCGGGGTTTGCTTCCATCAGCGGTACGTGTTTGTAGGCTGCCGCATGAAAAACGACCTGAGGCCTGTACAAAGCAAAAAGACGCTGCATGCGCTGTGCATCGCAGATGTCACCAATAACATATTCGATTTGGATGGCGCTCTGGCCTTGCTTGAATTGCTGTTCGAGTTCAAAAAGTGCCGACTCCGCTTGGTCGAGTAAAATGAGCTTTGCGGCTTTGTAGGGAAGTAAGGCCGTAGCCAGGCCGCTGCCAATGCTGCCTGCAGCGCCGGTCACCAAAATGGTTTTGTCTAAAAAATGCTCCTCAAGCTTGGGATTGCTGAGCGAAATCACGGCTCTGCCAAGTAAACTGTTGATGTCGATTTTTTTGAGCTTGCGCACCTCAAAGGCGCCGTTTACCCATGCGCGTGCTTCGGGTACCCTTTTGATTTGTAGCCCAAGATCGAGCGCGAGTTCTGCGAGCTCTTGTAGTTTGTTGCGCTCAATATTTTGAACCGCAATTACAAGTGTGGCCACCTTGTATTTTTCTTTGAGCCGTGTAAGTGCGCTGAGTGGAAATACTTTTGCGCCTTCAATGCGCTTGCCTTTTAAATGCGCTGCGTCGTCTATAAAACCAACGACGTGCTGCAAATTGGCCGTGTCTTTTTCAATGAGGCGTTTGGTGAGTTGGCCAGAAACACCTGCGCCAAAAATGAGGATAGCTTCTTCTTCACCTTTATCTCGGGTATATTCAAGGTAGAGTAGCTTGACAACAAAGCGCCCTGAAATCACAAATGCGGTGCTGAAGATAAACTCCATGACCAACACAGAATTCGGGAACAAGAAATAGCCGTCTAACTGGAAATAACGCACCATACTGCCCAGTATAAAGAGCAGGGTAGCGCTAATTTCGGCCACGAAAATACGTTTGAAGTCAGCCGTTGAGCTATGCCTAACAATTCCTTGATGGATCTGAAACGCTGCAAAAACCAACAATTTGACCAGGATGTAGTACCAAATAGATTTGGATAAGATGGCCCATTCGTTGGCAATCAAAGAAAAATCCGCTTTGAGATCAAAGCGGATTAGATAGGCAAAAAATAAGGCAAATAGATGGATGAGTAAGTCAAAAGCGACAATTATCCATCTTGGTGTATTTTTCTTGAGTTCGAGCACACACAAAGATAGCAATTAATGCTATTCTCTTACGAGGTGTACGAGACCGTGTTTTTCAATTTCGTCGCCTGCGTTGGTTACGGTACGGGCTACGTAAAAATAGACGCCTTCTTCCATTTTGTCACCGTTTTCGTCGGTGCCATCCCATTGGAAGGCAGGGTTGGTGAATTCGCGAACGGTATTGCCCCAGCGGTTTACAATAATGCATTCAAAAGTGCTTAGGCCACCATAGAACAACATTTGGAAGTAGTCGTTGGTACCGTCGCCATTTGGCGTAAATACGTTCGGTAGTTCGATGTCGCAGAAATAGAATTCAATGCTTGCGGTGTCAATTGCCGTACCACACATATTCGTTGTTGCAATGAGGTAATTGCCTGGTTCAGTTACTTGAATGGTTGGTGTGGTTGCACCAGTGCTCCAGAGGTAGCTCACGTTTTGTGGCTGCTGAACAGCTGCTAGCGTTGCGGTTTCTCCGATACAAAGGGTGGTATCGATGATGGAGGTATAGGGGTCTGCAACAAATGTAAGGCTGAATGTTTCGTTGAAGCTACAAACGGTATCTTGCAGATTGATTAAATAAATACCAGAGGTATCTGCGGTGATCAAAGGGTTTTGACCTGAAGGATTGCTAAAAGTGATGTTGGCGGAGTTTGAAGCCCAGCTGCTACCAGTGTAAGAAAGTACACCGAAAACTTGCAGGGTGAGGTTACATAAAACGGTATCCACCATTGGTGAAATTGGTGCAGGAATGCTGTCTACAACCATTAAAGTACTGTCGGCACAGCCAATTTGATCGATTACCGTAACCCAGTAAGAACCTGAATGTAGGTTACTGAAGGTTCCTGTAGGGTTAGTGCCAACAAGAGTTGGCCCTTGATGCAAGACAAATACATACGGAGCAACACCCAGCGTGGCGCTTGTGCTGATGCTGCCGTCTTGCAAGCTACAGAACTCAAGGGTACTTGTTGTTTGCCCAAGAATTGGATTGGTAGACGGATAAATGGTAGCTGTTGTGGAGTCAAAACAACCATTGACATCTTCTACGTAAACTTGATAGGTTCCCGGTACGAGGTTGTTGAAAATTGGGCTCGCAGAGAAAGTAGTGCCATTGGTGAGGCTGTATTGATAGTTGGGGGTGCCGCCAGTGATGGTGAGGTCTATGATGCCGTTGTCTAGTCCGCAAGTGGTGGTCGTGACTACCATATTGCTAATTTCTACGGAGTCAACACCAATTAACGCTGCTTGGACGGTGTCTGAACAGTTGTTTTGGTCAACTAAAATGACCGTATAATTATTGATCCCAAGACCACTAAAGGTTCCGCTCGCTTGAAAATTTTGGCCGTTGTCTAGGCTGTAAGTATAGCCGCCTGCGCCACCTGATGCACTTGCATCTAGACTTCCGTTGCTGCTTCCGCAAGTCGGGTTGTTTTCGAGTACGCTGTCAATTTGCGGGTAAGAAATAGTTAAAGTGATGGTATCGTAGCAAATATTGGTGCTGTCGGTCATCATGACGATGTAACTGGTGGTGCCCGTTGGCGAAACAGGAGTAGGGTTGTTGCCTGTGTAAACACCTGTTGGGTAGGAGTAGTTATCGTGTAGCCAAGTGATGGTGTAGTTTGGAATGGCTGCAGAGATGGAGATGTTGTCTAGGCCCCAGTGATCGTAAGGCGCACCAGATACCGCAAGTTGGGTCCAGCGGAATTTGGTGGTGGCTGTTTGTGCTGCAACCGGGATGCTCTCGCAGTAGTTGTTCCAGGAAGTCATGTAGGAATCGTAACCGCCGTTCGGACTCCAGTAATTCATGGTAGTCCAGGTGGCACCGTTGTCGATAGAATATTGCAAGTAAACGCCTTCGCTCGCTAAATCGGGACCTTCACATGGAGATGCTTGCGCTTGTATAGCATAGCGCATCTCAAAACAAACCGAACCGCCAGATGAAACATCCAGAGGAACAGTTGCCATGACGCGAGGAGCCACCGATTGGTTACCCATCCACATGAAATCAGAACCGTCTAAAGAAGGAACACCACATGTGTTGTTGGCAATGGTAACGACCTGAGAGAAGTCCCAACCGACTGGCTGACCAGCGTTAAAGTTCTCGCCAAAGGCTACGACGCTCGTGCCCGCACCGTTAACACTTAAAATGGTTGAGCCGTTACAAGGAACGATGGTGTCTTGAGCGATGGCCTGAACTGTACATTGGGCTTGTGTTTGTTGCACTAATCCTAAAGTAAGCGCAAGACCTGTGAAAAGGTGCTTGAAATTCATCTGTAGTAGGGTATAGGTTGGTTTATTGAACCGTTACACTTTTGATGTTGAAGTCCGTGAGTTGGGTTTTGGTAAGGTGCGCCGGCATGTGGTCAAAAATTGTGAGCCCCATGTTGTTTCGGTCTAAGCAAACTCCTTGAAGGGTTTGGTTAGGTTGCAAAGTTTGCGTGTAGAGGTATTCGTCGTGGCCGCAAGTAGCACAGTTGTTGTCGTAGTACAATTCAAAGCTGTAGGAAACGTTTTTGACCTCGTTAGTCGTGTTGGTGATGGTGAGGGCAATGAGGTCTGCTTGGTAGCCTTCAGAAGGCACATCGCAATGCAATGGAGCCGTGGTGATTTTGATGCCCGCTTGATCGATGGATTTTTGAGCAAATAAAGAGCCGCTACCTAAAAGCAAGCTGAAAAAAGTAATGCGCAGTTTCATAGAGAAAGATTAGTTTTGTGTTGGACGCAAGGCAACAGCTTTTGGTTGCATGCGGTGTAAAAATAATGCAAAAAATCGAATCTTGAAAGAAATCGAAAGGAAGTTTCTGGTTGCCAACGACGCTTGGAAACAAGCTAAATGTATAGGGCAGCGCGAGTTAAAGCAAGCATACTTATTGCGTGGTAGCGACCGCTCTGTGCGCATTCGGGTCACTGACAACATGGCTTTTTTTACCATTAAACTAGGAACAGGCCTTACGCGCAGCGAGTTTGAATATGAAATTCCGCAAGACGAAGCCAATGACATGATTGCCGAGGCAGATTTACCCTGTTTGCACAAAACGCGTTACTATATCCAAAACGGTACCGACACCTGGGAACTCGATGTTTTTCATGGCGCATTAGAAGGTTTACTTGTAGCCGAACTCGAACTTTCAGACGAGGATCAATATTTTGCCAAGCCAGATTGGTTAGGAGAAGAGGTGACGTTTGATCCAGCTTATCTCAACTCCAATTTGATTGAGCGCTTGTAATTGAAATTGCGCTTTTCAACGCTTTAAATGGCTTCTTTTTGCAGCGGTTCTTTGCGCAGATCCAAGCAGGTGCAACCTAATTCAACCGTAAAAAGTGCTTCAAATTCTTCGGTTGTTGTCCAGGGCAACCATAATTCTTCCGCTTCGGTAATGCTGCCAAACTCGTGGCTGGCAATTTTTTTGGCGTAGGTTTTCAAAATCAGTTCGTCGTCCCAAAATTCTTCTTCTATGAGGTAAACACTACCTTCGGCTTGCTCATCGATGAGTAAATCAGGGTCAATTGTTTGGGCCCATTTGATAAATACTGGCCTCGCCTTGACAAAAATAAATCCGCGGTTGACTAAATTCATAAAGCTGTTATTTTACTGTTTGTGTATTTCAGCCATAAGGTTTTCTTCTTAGGTTGAGCGTAGATGATATACTTGAAAGACTTAAAGTGAGCTGTGCCGCTGTACCATTTCAGCCAATTTTTCAATAAGATGCGTTGCGGGCTACTGATTTGAATGATTTCTTGGTCGCAAATCAAATAGATTTCGTGATTTAAACTCCCAATTTGACCCGTCTTTAACGCAACAGTAGTTTTGTTTTTTCCTGCTTGGTCGAGCCAATTATAAAATGCTTCGGTACACGAACTGCTATCCCTGAAAGACCAGTTTTTATATTGAAAAATTTTGCCCAACGAGTCAGTAAGAAGGAGACGTTGCCTTGTTAAACTGAATCTGTCCAGAAAGAGCTTTTCGTTGGTTTCATCTAGACTAATTTTGCTTATTTGTAAGGATGCAGAATCGTTGGTATAAAAATTGCAAAGCTGTTGCAGCGTGTCCGTTTGGCTTTTTTCGGGCTCATGGCTGCTTTTTTGTGTTGACTTCGGCCTGATGTCGTCCAAGGAAACTGTCCTTTTTGGCGCCTCGTTTTTACAGGCAAGAAGGAGCAGGAAAGTCAGTGCCAAAAGATAGCCCGGTAGTTTTGTCAAAGCACGCATCTTTTTAATTAATTTTGAACAAATTTAACAACTATGAAACAATTCGCACTTTTTATCCTGTTTGCGGCCCTCACCGCATCTTGTGGAACCAAAATCCCTTACACCACAGCCATTCGTGACGAATTCAGCCTAGATGCTGAAGAAAAACTCCGTCAAGTGCAGTTTTACACCTCTCATACGATTATTCTAAACCAAGTGAACAAGCAATCAAGTGAGCTGACTACTCAAAACGGTGCGCTTGTTTCGAGTTCAAATTCACAATCTGAATCTGTTGTTATTCCAGCCGGAACACGCTGTATTTTTGAAAACTTTGGCGATGCAGGCCAAATCCTTGTTCGTTTTGAAACAGGAGACCAACGCGCCATTCCTTTTGCCACCAAAACGGACGGAGCAAGTGTGCGTCGTTATTACTTCGATGCAGATTGGTCCGCGCAAGGTGGTGCCCGCATCAGCTACGGCGGCAACGATTACAAAGTCGATCTTACTAGAGGTGCGCCACGTGCAGCACATTTATTAGTCGTCAAGAAAAAACTAGAGCGCACCAAACGCAAAGAACGCGTTGTACGCGGTTTAAAAGTATAATCCAATGCCAGATCAAGACCCCATCAACTTTCAACAACATTCCTTCCCCAAAGAAGAACTGATCACCATTTACAAGCAACTCGTCTTGCCTCGCCTGATCGAGGAAAAGATGCTCATCTTACTCAGACAAGGTAAAATCAGCAAATGGTTCTCTGGTTGGGGGCAAGAAGCTGTTTCTGTAGGTTGTGCCTACGCAATGGCCGAGCATGAGTACATTTTGCCAATGCACCGCAATTTGGGTGTATTTACCGCCCGTCAAATTCCTTTGCAGCGTTTATTTGCGCAGTTCCAAGGTAAGGCCGATGGCTATACCAAAGGCCGCGACCGCAGTTTTCATTTTGGCACCCAAGACCACAAGTTAGTGGGCATGATTTCTCACTTGGGGCCGCAACTCGGTATTGCTGATGGCATTGCGCTGTCTTCTAAAGTTCGCAAGAACCAAGACACCACGCTCGTTTTTACAGGCGATGGCGGTGCTTCAGAAGGAGATTTTCACGAAGCACTCAACGTAGCTGCCGTTTGGCAACTCCCTGTTATTTTTGCAATTGAGAACAATCGCTGGGGCCTAAGCACGCCTTCCTCAGAACAGTTTCGTTGCAAGCAATTCATCGACAAAGGCATTGGTTATGGCATGGACGCCATTCAGGTAGACGGCAATAACATCCTTGCTGTCATTGAAGCGGTGCGCCATATTCGTACACAAATTCAAGAAAATCCGCGTCCTTTCATTCTAGAGCTCATGACCTTTCGCATGCGTGGGCACGAGGAAGCGTCAGGAACCAAATATTATCCAGAAGGCCTACAAGCAGAGTGGGAACCCAAAGACCCCGTCAGCAACTTCGAAGCATATTTACTGCAAGAAGATATCCTAGATGCCCAGGAAATGGAAAGCATCAAACAACATTTTAAAGAAGAAATTCAACACGCATTTGACCAAGCGAATGCTGCTCCCAAAATAGTACCAGACCTCGCTCAAGAAATGAATGATGTCTATGCGCCGCACACATTTGAATCTGTTGCACCTACAGAGGCAGCTTCGGAGTTGCGCTTTATTGACGCCATTCAAGATGGTTTGCGCGTGGCCATGCACAAGCATCCTGAGCTCGTACTCATGGGGCAAGATATCGCTGAATACGGTGGGGCCTTCAAAGTAACCGAAGGCTTTGTAGAAGTTTTTGGCAAAGACCGCGTGCGCAACACACCACTTTGTGAATCTGCCATCATTGGTGCAGGTTTGGGCCTAAGTATATCGGGCATGAAGGCAATGGTAGAGATGCAATTTGCCGATTTCGTCAGTGTTGGATTCAATCAAATTGTCAATAATTTGGCCAAAATGCACTGGCGCTGGGGCCAAAATGCAGACGTTGTTGTGCGCATGCCTACTGGTGCGGGCACGGCAGCTGGTCCTTTTCATTCGCAAAGTAACGAAGCATGGTTTGTCCATACGCCGGGGCTTAAGGTCGTTTACCCGTCCAATCCACAAGATGCCAAAGGTCTTTTGCTTGCCGCATTCGAAGATCCAAACCCCGTGCTTTTCTTTGAGCACAAGTTTTTATACCGCAGCTTAAAAGGTGAGGTGCCGGCAGGTTATTACAACACGCCAATTGGTAAAGCAGCGCTCGCCAAAGAAGGTCAAGACCTCACCATCATTACCTACGGTTTGGGTGTTCACTGGGCTTTAGATGCAGCAGTACAACGTCCAAATTTCTCCTTTGAAATCCTCGATCTACGCACTTTATTGCCACTAGACCTCGATGCAATTGTTGCTGCAGCGAGCAAAACAGGACGCGTATTGGTATTGCACGAAGACACCCTCACGGCTGGCATAGGCGGTGAAATTGTGGCTTTAGTCAATGAACATTGTTTTGAACAGCTCGATGCACCTGTTTTGCGCGTAGCCTCCTTAGATACACCTGTTCCTTTTGCCGCAGACCTCGAACAACAGTTCCTAGCGAGTAAGCGCCTGCTTTCTACCATCGATAAACTTATGGCCTACTAATTACTTTGAAAGTCAAGCCAATTTTCAAGTTTTTCCTTTTTTTACTGCTTAGCATGAGCATTTTGCGCGTTGCTTTTGCGCTGCAAAACGCCGCTTACTTCAAGACGCTCGATGCGTGGCATTTCTTCATCGGTTGTTATTTCGATGTGGTTACGCTCGCGCTCCTGAGCTTGCCCTTGTTTTTATTGTTGAGTCCACTTAGCCATTATTTCGGAAACGCCAGCAAAAAGGTTCTTCAAGGTATAGTTAGAATTTATTTGGTCCTGATTGGCTTACTCGTCTTATTGCTCAACAGTTGGGACATCGCCTATTTTTCGTACACCCAAAAACGCTCGGGCTTCAGTTATTTTATCCACTTGCTCACCGGGACGGAAACAAGCTCCTTAGCCGGAGAATTCTTGCGCGAGTTTTGGTGGTTGCCTTTTGTTTTTATAGCTCTCGCCTATATTTTATGGCGTCAACTTGCTCAGATCATGCTTGTTGAAGCAAGCGTTCAGCAGAAAAAAAATATGGTTCGCTATTTCCTTTTATTGGCTGTGGTGCTTGTGCTGGGTAGAGGCGGGGTGCAGTTGCGGCCAATTGGTATTGTCGATGCAACTGCCCTGAGTAGCTTAGAGCACGCCCCAATTGTGCTCAATACGGCCTTTACCGTTCTCAAAACCACCGATGACGGCAGTAGTCAACTCCTCACGCTTCATTCGGCTCGAGCGCTGCAAAGACTTTTGCCGGACAAGCAAAAACAAGTTCACACCACGCTGCCTCCAAATACCAATGTGGTAGTCTTGATTTTAGAAAGTTTTGGAACCAATTATGCGGGCCCCAATAGTCCGAAGTCGTATAGTCCATTTATGGATTCCTTGCTGCAAAAAGGATTATTTTTCAATTACGCCATCGCCAATGGCCGCACCTCCATGGATGCTGTTCCAGCCATTCTTGCCGGCATCCCATCTTGGCTACCAGAATCTTATATCCTTTCTCCTTATTGCAGCAATCAGCTCAATAGTTTGCCTCAAATGCTCAAAGACAAAGGCTATCAAACGTCTTTCTACCATGGTGCCAAAGAAGGTTCAATGAGTTTCAAAAGTTTCACAAAAGCGCTGGGTGTCGATACTTACAAAGGTTTAGAGTCTTATCCGAATCAGGCACATTTTGATGGCAATTGGGGTGTTTGGGATCACCACATGCTTCACTATTTTGGACAAGAACTGAGCCGTGCACAACAACCTTTTTTTAGCAGTGTTTTTACCCTGAGCTCGCATCATCCTTATTCTTTACCTTCCGGATTTGAGCAACAATTACCCAAAGGACCAGAGCCATTATGCAAAACGATAGCTTATACAGATTTAGCCCTGCGTCGCTTTTTCAAGCGCTATCAAAAGGAAGAATGGTTCCAAAACACCTTGTTTGTCATCACTGCAGACCACGTAGGGCCAACTCGTCAGCGCCAATTTCAAACCCTTGATTGGCGTTACCGCATTCCAATTGCTTTTTATCATCCATCACTTGAGCTGCCCAAACCTAAAAAAGGCGTTGTTTTTCAGCAAATTGACATCATGCCGACCTTACTCGACCTGTTGGGTATTGAAAAGGCGCCATTTCAATTGGGTTCTTCTTGTTTTGAGCACGAGCAAGGTCAGAAAATGGTCTATGACAATGGTAATTTACTCTCCTTTATTTACAACGGCACCAATCTGCTCCCGATTGCCTGGACACCTCATGTGCAGCGTAATTACACAAAGGAACAAGCCAAAGTGAGTCAGCAAATGAGCGCGTTGTATCAGTTTTATACCAATAGTTTGTTGCAAAACCGCTGCAGTGCGCAAACGATCAAGCCCCGCTTACCATAGAATTGCTTATCTTTGCGCTTTCAAAGAAAGCATCCTATGGCCGAAAAAAAAGTCACCCGTCAAGAAGATTACGCAACCTGGTACAACGATCTCGTCTATAAAGCGGACCTCGCCGAGCACTCCGATGTGCGCGGCTGCATGGTCATTAAACCTTATGGCTATGCCATTTGGGAAAACATGCGCGACGTCCTCGATGCCAAGTTCAAAGAAACAGGTCACTCCAATGCCTATTTTCCGCTTTTCATTCCGAAGAGCTACCTCAGCAAAGAAGCAGCACACGTCGATGGTTTTGCCAAAGAATGTGCAGTAGTGACACACTATCGTCTTAAAAATGCCGAAGACGGCAGTGGGCTCATCGTGGATCCAGACGCCAAATTACAAGAAGAACTCATCGTTCGCCCAACCTCAGAAACCATCATCTGGAACTCCTATAAAAACTGGATTCAATCTTACCGCGATCTGCCTATTTTGATCAATCAATGGGCCAATGTAGTCCGCTGGGAGATGCGCACGCGTTTGTTTTTGCGCACCGCTGAATTCCTGTGGCAAGAAGGGCACACAGCCCATGCCTCCAAAGCAGAAGCTATTGCCGAGGCAGAACAAATGCTAAATGTCTATGCCGATTTCGCCGAAAACTACATGGCCATGCCTGTGCTCAAAGGGCGCAAAACAGCCAACGAGCGCTTTGCTGGCGCCGATGACACCCTATGTATTGAAGCAATGATGCAAGATGGCAAGGCTTTGCAAGCAGGGACCAGCCATTTTTTAGGTCAAAATTTCGCGAAAGCTTTTGACGTGAAATTTGCCGATAAAGAAGGCAAACTCGACTACGTTTGGGCCACTTCTTGGGGTGTTTCTACACGGCTCATGGGTGCGCTCATCATGACGCATTCCGACGACGAAGGGCTTGTCGTTCCGCCAAAGTTGGCACCAATTCAGGTGGTAGGCGTACCTATTTACCGCACCGAAGAAGAACTCGCGCAAATCGATGCCAAATTTCAGCTCTTGGCCCAAGAATTAAAGGCCAAAGGCATACGTTTCAAATACGATAACGACGACAACCGCCGTCCAGGATGGAAGTTCGCCGAATACGAAACCAAAGGTGTTCCCGTTCGTTTGGCAATGGGCCCCCGAGACCTAGAGAATGGCAAAATAGAAGTAGCTCGCCGCGACACCAAATCCAAAGAAACACTAGATTTTGCCAACGTAGCAGTTGCAATCGAAGCACTCCTCAATGACATCCATGAGCAGCTTTTACAGCGCGCCAAAGATTTCCGTGCAGCCAACACCCACACCATAGACTCCTACGAACAATTCAAAATAGACATCGAAAAAGGCGGTTTTTTCTTAGCACATTGGGACGGCACACCAGAAACCGAAGAACGCGTTAAGCAAGAAACCAAAGCCACTATTCGCTGCATTCCTTTTGAACCAGCACCTGAGCCTGGTTTTTGCATGGTTACAGGTAAGCCTTCTGCTGGTCGGGTAGTGTTTGCTAAAGCGTATTAATGGCTGTATTTGCCTTTAGAGATTTTAGTGTTCGTCAGGCCAATTGCCCGTTAAAGGTCAGTACTGACGCCATCTTACTTGGGGCAAGTGTACAACTTTCCAATTCAAACGCAAAGATCTTAGATGTAGGCACAGGCAATGGTGTCATTGCTCTATTGCTCGCTTCAAGGTTTCCAAATGCGCACATTACCGGAATCGATCCGAGTGAAGGTGCTATTTTGGATGCCCAATACAATTTTGAGCAGTCCAATTATGCCAAACGTTTAAAAGCACTCAGAACAACACTACATGACTTACCCTTAACTGAAAAATACACTTTGGTGGTTTCGAATCCACCGTTTTTCATTGATAGTTTGCCAGCCGCACAATTAGCTGACCAAGAGGCCAAGCATATAGCTGCTCAGGCTTATTTTGACTTGCTTCAAGACATGTGCCTTTGCTGCCAAGACAATGGTCAAATTTGGCTCATTTTACCTCCTGAATTAGCGCTGCAGACGCAATCGTTTTTTCGTGCCAAGGCTTGGTTTTGTAGTCAAGAGCTACATTTTCATGCGAATGCGCAAAAGTTAGACAGGCGTTGGGTGCTCTGTTTTGAGCAAAATGCACAGAGCTGTACAAAAGCACACTATTTCATTCGGGAACTAGATGGACGCTATCATTCAGACTACCGCAAGCTCGCAGGAAAATACCACGATAGAGCGCTCTAGATTTTTCTTTTGAGCCGCGCTAAATCTGTACTGAGCCCTATTGTTTGAATGCTGCCAGCTTTAGAATAAAACTGAACTGCATAGTCTAAGTCAAAGCGCTTGATGTGCAAACGCGTTCCAAAAGAAAAGCCAGCTAAGCCCGGGAAATCATTGAGTTGAAGTTGTTGACGACGGTTGTAGTCAAAACCCAAGCGAATTTGAACGGCACCTTTTGGAATCAATTCGAGTTGAAAATGCAGGTGATTGGCAATTTTTTCTCCGATGTTTGGTGTATAGATTGGAATGGTGTCTCCGGTGAGCGGGTCTAGTGTTTCGGTCGCGTTGGGGTCTAGCCAAATATTCTCAGGCCGATTGAGAGAATGTCCTACCAAATGAAAACGAAACGGGGCATGTGCCAAGCGGTAGCTCAAGGCGGCATACACATCTAAGGGGAGCAAGGAATTGGCTTGTGGGGTGTAATCCTTGAAAAGATATCCAGCATTTCTAACACCCAGAGCTGCTACAAATTGTTGATTCGGATGCACTAAAAGTGCAGAAAAATGTGTCGATAAGCCAAAGGCACTGTAACGTTCGAGCTGCGAGCCCAGAAAGTTGAGCTGTGCGCCTATTCTAAAATAGGGGTTGGGTGTGTAGGCGTAGCTGGTCCCGATGTTGTAATCCAATGCCGAAAAAGTTCCGGTCTGTTGGCCGTCGACACCAGTTTGTGTGAAATTGCCGTAGTTCATGTAGCGCAAATAGGGCGAAAAAACACCCCATTTGGTTTTGAGTGCCGTTACAAGTGAGCCATAATGAACCCCACTCGGCAATATGCCCACTGAGGTGTGATATTGATTGGCAAGGCTGGCGTCTAGCAGTGCTGGCTGATCCAAGCTGAGGCCAACTTCTTTGTCGTTGAGCGCGTAGAGTCTGCCACCAACACCTGCATTTTTGGCGTTGTTGAGTTGATTGAGGTAGGTAAACGCGTGCGTACCCCAAGTATATTGTGCCTGAGCACTGTAAACAAAGCCAAAAAAGAGTAAGCCAAATATTTTCATAAGCTGTAAACGCATAACCTTGAATCAGATTGTGAAAATACAATAAAATTTAGCGTCAACTACTTTGGAACAATAATTGTATGCAGCCAAACCATGAAGCCTACAAGTACCCTCCATCAGCAATTTGAAAGCCTCTATGCGCATGAGCAGCGGTTTTTCAAGCACATTATTGCACGCTATTTTGATGGCGCGCAGCAACAAGATGTCTTGCAAGATTTTTCACTGCACCTTTATGGATTGCTCGCCAAGCACCAGCCAGAAAATGCCCATCTGTTTGATTCGCAGGCATGGTTGCGCAAGGTATTGGTTCATTTTTGCATTTCCCAATTGCGCAAGGATCAAGCTCAAAAAAACAGTGTTTGGCAGCAAACAACAGTGCATCATGTATTGGTTGCCCAAGAGTTTGCGCCGCAACGCGAATTTGAATTGCAGTCAATATATTTTGAAGCATTAGGTTGCGTAGACAAAAAGGAGGCATTGGTCTTGAAAATGAAGTACGAATACAAGCGCAGCTCTAAAGAAATTGAACAGCGTTTAGGGCTTCAGCATGTCGATGTGCTCATCTCGCGCATCAAAGCAAAAATCAAGAAAAAATTAGGTCGCATTGAACTCGACTGGATGTAGTTCCGGGTTTAAAAATTGAGGTGTCTTTCCTTCTTTTCTAAATAGATATCAGCGATGGTCACCAAAATGGCCGTTTCTTCTACCGCGCCAAAATCTGCATTTACTGCGGTGTCAAAGGTGCGCATGGTTGGGGAGAGGTTCATGTAAATATTCATGAGCGGCGGAATAAAGGTGCCATGATCCCTGACAAATTGATTGAGTACTTTGAATCCTTCCTTGAAGTCGAGGTCCGAAACAAGTGGCGTGTAGTCTGTTTGTGAGCGGAAATCCAAGGGCTGAAAAGCGGTAATGAGCCGATCTGGATCTTGAAAATAATGGTGCAAAAACTGCAGCAAAAAGTCGCGGCTTTCTCGGTCGTAGTCTGGATACATCGTGACCTTCCCAAAGAAATACTTGATCTGTGGATAAAAGCGAATGAGCGCACCGAGGCCATCCCAGATGTTGTCTAGGGCAAACAATCCTTTTTTAGGATTTACATTGGGCTGAAAATTCGGCTGTACCCAGCTTCTACCTAGCTCAATGGTGTAGGGTAAAAAATCGCTTTTGAATAAGTCGCTAAACTCAAAATAGTGGGCTGTTGAGAGCTGAAAATCAGTGTTTTCATCTTTGGCATCAGCGCAAACTTTATAGCGATAACCTCCGATGATTTCTTGATCTTCTTCTGACCACACAATGAGCTGGTCGTAGGCGTAGGGGCCAAAATCATGCGCATCTAGGTCTATTTCTTCGCCCGTACCACCTCCGGCTGCTCTAAAGGTCAGTTCGCGTAAGCGTCCTATTTCTTGCACTACGGCTGGTGAATTAGCTGCATTGACACTGTATATTTCATTGCCTCCTTTGCGCGTTGTGCGCAAAAATCGATCGGCATTTAGTTCTTTGCGCAATAAATTGCGGTCAATAGGATCAATGATTTGTTTCATCAGATGTTTTTAGACTGTAAACATGATTTTTTACCCAGTTGGCGGCTTCGTAGTCGTTGAGTTCGGCAGGAAGTTGCTGTGGGGTGAGGGCTGCACCAATCACAAAAGAAATCTTGCCTTTTTTTTGCTTAAACATTTCATCGGCGAGCAAGAACATCTCGATGTTTGCTTTGATGCCGATGCGTTTGCGCCAGCGGTTGAGGCGATAAAAAGCTTTAGACAAGCGTCCGTCGATATAAATCGGAACAATTGGCCTTTCTAGTTGCCGGGCGTAGCTCACAAATGTTTTTTTCCATTCGGCCTCAATAATTTGACCGTAGTGGATACGCGTGACCATTCCCGCAGGAAAAATAATCACTAGCTGTTCTTTTTCAAAGGCGCTGCGGATATTTTGCCTCACGCCGCCATCATTGCGACCAAATTTATTAATCCCTACAAAAAGGTTAGACAACTGCTTGATGTTGAGCAATAAATCATTGACAATCAAAGCCACATCTGGGCGTTTATCTCGGAGTGCATGAATGAGCGCAATGCCGTCCATTCCGCCGAGTGGGTGATTCAAGGCGAGAATGGCACCACCTGTTGCAGGGATGTTTTCCAAGCCCTCAATTGCAATCTCAATTTCAAAGTAATTGATGAGTGCTTCGCAAAAGGCGTGGTCTTGAAGGTGTCCGTAGGTTGTCAGAAAGGTATTGATTTCTTTTTGGTGAAGTTTGCGTTTCAAGAAGGCAATGACAAAGCGCGGCAACCACTTGAGCAAACGTGGATTTTTGCTCTTGATGAGTGCCTCGATGTCAATTAAATCTTGTCTGGACATGCGGTAAAATTAAACTGAATAATTGAAAGTAAGCTCCAACCCGTCGTAAGCCAATTGCACATTGGCGGGCAGCGTCTGATTGATTTGTTCGTGCAAGCCAAACAGATGTGAGATGTGTGTCAGGTAACTTTGCTTGGGCTTGATTTCTTCAATAAATTCCAATGCCTCAGCTAAATTAAAGTGTGAAGGATGCGGGTATTGGTGCAGCGCATTGATGACGAGGATGTCTAAATCTTGGAGTTTTGATTTTTCAAGGGCTGTAATGGTTTTGGCGTCGGTAATGTAGGCCAGTTTGCCAAACCGAAAGCCCAATACTTGCATTTGGTGGTGCCAAACTTCAATGGCATCAATGGTGTAGGTATTGATCTGAAAACGCCCGACTTCGAGGTGGTGGATCTCAAAACGCGGTACGCCCGGATAAGGATTCGCCTCAAAAGCATAATAAAATTCACGCTTGAGTGCCATTTCTACTTTTGGGGTACAATAAACCGGGAAATCTGCTTGTCGTTGGTAATTAAAGGCGCGGATATCGTCTAGGCCCGCGATATGGTCTTTGTGTTCGTGGGTCAGGAGAATGGCGTCTAGGTGGCGCACCTTTGCCCGTAGCATTTGTTGTCTGAAATCGGGGCCGGCATCTATAGCGATGCAAAGGTCGGGAAATTCAAGTAGCACACTTGCGCGCAAACGTTGGTCTTTGGGATCTGTAGAGCTGCAAGTTGGGCAAGTGCAGGCAATTACGGGTACGCCTTGTGAGGTGCCTGAACCCAAAAAGGTGAGTTTGCCAGTTTGCGCAGCACTCATTTAACATTGGTGTTGAGGTCTATGCGTTTTTGCCCGGTGGGTTTGCGCATAAATTGGTGAACAATCGTTTTGCTATCGCGGTTTTCTTTTTCTACATTGATGTAGCGCGGCCAATGTAGCGGTTCTTTGCCATGAAAATGAAATGGCGCATAACCAAAACCTCTGTAAATGCCATTTTCTATCCAGACCAAGCTTTTTTCTCCTTTGTTTCGGCCTTTATCGACTAAAAAGAAGGAGTCGCCATTGAACTGAAGTTGGTCGATGTATTGCTGAACCCGAGCGTTGTATGCAGCAGGGTCTTCTTCTTGTACGCAAGCGCCTTTGCACTGCTGAATGGTGTAGTGAAAGCAAGCACTTTGAGTAGGATAGAGGTAGCAAAGCTTCTGACATAATTCGAGCTTGCTTGCGATGTGTTCGAGGTAAGACTGCGCTTCTTTTTTGGAGGTGAATTGCATTAAAGGCTCTTCGACTTTTTTGGCGGTGCTTTCTATTTTGAGTCTGATATAGCCATCAAAATCTTGTTGGTCATAGAGCCCATAAGGAAATAGACTTTTGCGAAGTTTTCGGTTGTAAATGGGCTTATTTTCTTTGATGAGGTTGGACTCTAGCAGCATAGCAATGAGCTCAGAGCCCGTAAGTTCGTATTCAACTCTGCAAATATCTTGGATCATTTGCAGTCCTTTGGCGGTCTTGTGGTTGCGCAGGTGTTGTTCGATGCGCTTCTTGATATGGATGCTTTTGCCCACGTAAATGAGCTGATTGAACTCGTTGTAGAGTTTGTAAATACCAGTTTTGTTGGGCAGCTCCTCTATGCTCTCTAAACTGAGGTTTGGATGCACAGATTTCGGGTTGAGTACGTCTTGAATGAACGTTTTGAGCTGGTTTTTGTCGGTTTCAATTAAAATAGTGAAGAGTTGTGCGGTGGCTTTTGCATCGCCATCGGCACGGTGCCTGGCAGCATTGGGGATGCCAAGATCTGCACAAATTTTACCGAGGCTGTAAGAGGCATGACCAGGCAATACAATGCGTGCAGCTCTGACGGTGCATAGCTGTGGCATTCTAAATTCATAACCTAAACGCTTGAATTCACTCTTGAACATGCCGTAATCAAAAGCGACATTATGGGCCACAAAAGTGCAGCCTTCACAAAATTCGATGATTTGCTTGGCTAGTTCGTAGAATTTGGGCGCACCAGCTACCATTTTGTCGGTGATGCCGGTGAGTCGTACAATAAATTCTGGGATTTGTTGTTCTGGATCGACCAAGCTCTGAAAATGATCAATGACTTGTTTGCCGTCGTGTTTGTACATGGCCAACTCCGTGATTTTAGAGTCTTTGGTGTGGCCACCTGTTGTTTCGACATCGACAATGACATAATTCATGTCTACGAAGTTAGAAAAAAGCGTGGGTCTGCGTTTTTGTATGCTTTCAAATTTTTCGTTTTCTTTGACAAAAAATTGATTTCAATGAAAACAAGCCTACTTCTTACACTGCTTTTGTCGAATGTTGCGCTTTTCGCACAAAGCAACCTTAGTATTTTCAACAACAATGGTCAGCAATTTTATGTCGTCTTGAACGGTATTCGCCAGAATTCTAAACCCGAAACCAACGTTCAGGTGGGGCAAATTAAAAATGGCAGCTATGCAGTCAAAGTCATCTTTGCCGACGGTAAAACGCCAGATATCGATAAAAACTTCCTGATCGATGCACCTTATGACATCACAGCACGCATTATTTTCAAAAAAGGAAAAGGGAAATTGAAATTGATGGGCCAAGAGCCAACTCATGGTCTGATCCAAGAGGCAGTAGTGTATCGCCCAACTGACGCTGCGGTTTATTCAGATGCCGTTGTCGTCAATACAATGCCGAGCCCAAATACAACTGTGATTCAAACCAATACCAATAATACTGTAAATGGAACGGTAAATACTTCCGGAGCCTCTAATTTAAATGTTCAATCTACTGGGGTGAATTCCAACGCTGCAGGTGTCAATATGAACATGAATGTGCAAGAAACGACCACAACGACCACCAACACAGGATCGATTCCCGATGAAAATGTCAATCTCAACATGAATTTGTCTGTGGGTGGCGTCAATGTAAGCCTAAACGCCAATGCAACTGGAACAGGTCTCGGTGCTGGAACAACCGTCAGCGAAACAACGACTACAACCACCACTTCTTCGAGTACAACAGTTAGTTCTTCGAGTTCGAGCACAACTTCTGGCGTTGGGTTGAATTCCAATACCAACATCAATCAAAGTGGCGCCCATCAAAGTGTTCAAGGTCAAACAAATCCCCAAGTCATACAACAAGTAGTTCAAAATAAGCAACTAGGACGCATAGTAAACTGCACCCAAACCATGAACCGTTTAGAGGCTTTCAAGGCGGAAATGCAAGATCAGTCTTTTGAAGACGATCGATTGGAGGCGCTCAAATTGGGCTTGAATAAAACTTGTTTAACGACTGCTCAGGCGGCGCAATTATTGGAATTATTCTCTTTTGATGAAAACCGTTTGGAGGCAGCTAAGTATTTGTCTGATCGACTAACGGATCGCGCCAACGCAGGTGAGCTCGCTCAAAAGCTTACTTTCGACAGCAGTAAAATGGAATACCGCCGCTACATCACTGAGTAACGACGGTATTGACCAAGTGTTGCGTAAAAGCAGTTTTTAAATCTGAACGACTTTGTCTTTAGGGTGACGCACTTTAAAGTCATAATCAAATGTTTGGCTTTCTTTGGCTTTGAGCTTTAGATTCCATTCAATGAGTCCGGTTTTCTCGTCGATTGTACCTTTTCCTAAATTAGATTTCTCGATAGTAATTTCTGGGTTGGTAGTCAGCGGAATTTGATCCTGAATAATGAGCTCAATTTCTGATGACTTCAGGTTGCGCACCTCAATGTTGTAAGCAAAGCTGCGCTCCTTTTTGTCTTGAATGATGCGCTCTTTACTTTGGTTTTTGAGCAGCGTGCGCTTGACGACAATATTCGGGTCCTTACCCAAAGACAAATTGAGGGTGTCGTCCATGGTGGTAGGGTCGAGGTAGGTTTCGCCGATGTAAGTGCCATCAAAGAAGATGTTGGCTTTGGCTGGCACGAGCTGAAGTTCATCTAGTTTGGTCATTTGGGCAACCAAATACACACCCGGGTCTAGCTTCGGCACAGCATAATAGCGGAAACTTGTATTGAGCTCCGATTGCTTCACCAACACCATGCGCACCTCATTGTCTGAGGCAATGCTGTAATTGAGGTCTATCTTGAACTCGGCCGATATGAGTTGTTGAACTATTGTAGTGAAAGCTTCTGCACCCAGTGCTACAGGTTCAAATGTAGCCCCATTTGCTGAGTACATAAAACCCATATTCATGGCGGAGCTATTGACCGAAGCTGGTACGTCGTCTCCATAAGCATCACTGCGTAATTTAGCTTTTTCTTGTAATTGTTTTCTAAATTCTTGGTAGTCAATATACCAAGGGCTGAGTTCCGGTTTGGTTTTGTTGGCGTAGGGGTTGTTGGTCGAGATGCTGAGCTTGACGTCGTCCCAGTCTAAGCCGGTTTGTTGGCGTACTTGCGCTTTGTAGGTTAGACTGATTTTGCCTGTTGCCGCTTCGCTGCGGATGTCGTAGAGCGGCGTCCAGCCAGCGTTGGAAGCTAGGTAACTGAGGTCAATGCGCCCGCTCGCTGCTTCTTTAGCCATAAAGGTAATGACAATGCGCGGAATGCCTTTGATCTCTGGGGTAGGGTTGTTTTGTTCGGCGTAGTTGCGCAGGTCGTTGAGTCGGGTGTCGAGGTCTGAGATGAGGTCGGTTTTCTTGACTTTTTGTCGGTCAAGACCGCTGATTTTTTTATTGAGTTCAGAAACCTTAGTGGTGTAATAATCAACAGTAGATTTCAATAACTGAATGCTGTCATTGACCTTTCCTTGACCTTTGACTGCGCCGTTCGAGATGATGATTTTGCGCGCAGCTACCAATACTTCAATTTCGTCGTTGATGTCGCGCAATTCAAAATTGATGAGTTTGATAGAGTCTTCGAGCACTTTAATGGAGTTGCGAACTTTGAGAGGGAGTTCGGTTGCAGACACCTGTATATTCGGTTGCGGGTAGTAATATTCGTATTTGGAATCTAAAATAACCACGGCGCCTGTTGCTTTCACTTGAATAGTTCCTGCTGAAATTTGCGGAGAAATGCCTTCAACAATGACCTCACTAAGGCCAGCTTTAATGGTGTAGTTGGCTTTGTGTTGCAACTGCGCGCCTTGGGTGTAGACGGTGACGCTGTGCAAACTGCTTTTGACTGTTACCTTATCGTTGGCCAAGAGGGAGCTAGCCAAAAGGGCAAATGAGAGGAGTAATTTGATTTTCATAGGTGATTTTTAGATTTCAAAAACGTAAAAGTAAGGTCTTTATTATAAGTCGTATCTTTGTGGCAATGAAATTCGAAGACTACCATATTGATCAAAAAATTAAGGACCAACTAGAAGTGCTCGGTTTCAGACGCCCGACAGATATCCAATACCGTGCCATAAAACACATTTTGGACGGCGAAGACGTCATGGCCGTGGCTCAAACCGGAACCGGGAAAACAGCTGCGTTTGTGATTCCCGTCCTGAACAAACTCCTCAAATATAAAAAACAAGCCACCAACTCTGTTCAGATCCGTTGCATCGTTTTGGTGCCAACCCGTGAGCTTGCTCAGCAAATTACAGGCGTTTTTGAGCAAATCGGCGCCCAAACCAAAGTGAAGGTCATCGGTCTTTACGGTGGCGTTGAGCAAGAAGCGCAGATCAAGCAATTAAAAGTAGGTGCTGAGGTGCTTATCGCTACGCCAGGCCGCATGTTTGACCTCATTTCACAAGGTCATCTAGATGTGTCGGGTGTGCACACTTTGGTGCTAGACGAAGCCGACCTCATGCTCGATCTCGGTTTCAATAAAGACATCCAAGACATCATCAAAAAAATACCAGCCAAGCACCAAACCTTGTTCTTTACGGCCACCATCGACAAAAAAATCAAGTCCTTGGCCTACGACGTCGTGCGTTCGGCAATCCGCATTCAGTTGTCGCCGCAAAATCCGGTATCCAAAAACGTGCAGCACGCCGTTGCTTTCATTGAAATGGACGACAAGCGTTTTTTCTTGGAAAACATGATCGGTGAGTACCCCGAGGCGCGTTTTTTAGTGTTTGCCAGAACAAAAGTACGCGTAGAAAGAATTGTCAAGGCCATGGAACGTGTTGGCGTACATGCCGAGGCGCTGCACGGCGGAGTTCCGCAAAATGAACGCTTTGGGCTTCTGGAGAAGTTCAGAGAGGGCAAAAACCAAGTACTCATCACTACAGATGTTGCTGCGCGCGGTATTGATATTCCCAACATGGAATACGTCATCAATTATGATTTGCCAGACAACCCTGAAAACTATGTGCACCGCTGTGGCCGTACGGGTAGGGGTAATGCACTAGGGCAAGCGCTATCGTTTTGCAGCCAAGACGAACTCCCGTTGCTAGACGCCATAGAAGCTTATACCGGAGAAGAGGTATTGCGCTACGAAATCTCTGAGGGCGAATACAAAGCCATCTTATTTGACGCCGATGACCCCAACTACAATTGGCAAAAACTCATCGATGAAAATGAAAATCCTGATTTTTGGGGAGATTGACTTTTCTTTTGTATTTTCACCACACTAAACAATTTAATATACTACCATGAAAAAATTAATCCTGTTTTTTGCGCTCACTCTCGGTGTTGCAGCGCCACTTTTAGCTCAAACAAAGAAATTTCACGGAGTGAGTTTCAATACCGAACTCAAACTAGATGGTGAAAACCTCGTCATCAACGGTGCAGGCTTGCGTGAAAAATACTTCATGGACCTCTATGTAGCAGGTCTTTATCTTCCAAAGAAAACTGAAGACGCCAAAAAAGTAATCTACGACGATACCGAAATGGCTATCCACATCAAAATTGTATCGAGCAGCGTTACCCGCGAGCGTTTCATCGAGTCTGTTAATGAAGGTTTTGCTATTTCTAAGCACGGTAAAGCGAGCAAAGAAGAAATCAAGAAATTTGTAGGTTTTTTCAGTGAGCCCATCAAAGAAGGCGACAAAATCAACCTCGACTACATCCCTGGTAAAGGTGTTCGCGTCACCAAAAACGGCGATATCAAAGGCACCGTTCCTGGCCTAGATTTCAAAAAAGCACTTTTTGGCATCTGGTTCGGCACACCACCAGTACAAGAGAGCTTGAAAAACGAAATGTTGGGCAAAGACTAGTTCGTTTTCCATATGATCCGTTAAAAAGCCACGCAAGTGGCTTTTTTTTGTGTAACGCTAGTTACAATTCTGTTCGCAAAAGAACGCCAACTTTGTAAAAATTAAACCATTCAAAATGATGAGAATATTTCCAATCCTCGCCCTTCTTACCTTAACACTATGGTCTTGTGCGTCTTCTGCACAGACAGCGTATAAAAACGCACCTGTTTCAGAACTCCCAAAAATAAAAGAGGAGAAAAAAGCAATTGTGATCGATGTGCGCACCCCAGCAGAATGGCAGCAAGGTGTCATTTCAGGTGCAGATCTTTTCATGGACTACAATAGCCCAACTTTTAAGCAGCAATTGGCTAAATTGGATAAATCCAAAACATATATTGTCTACTGCAGAAGTGGAGGCCGCAGCGCGGGTGCCAGTCAGGTGATGATAGACAGCGGTTTTAAAAATGTCATCAATATGCAAGGAGGAATCTCTTCTTGGGGCGGTAAAATTGTCTCCAAACCATAGGTTTTAAGGCTTTTTTATGCGCACAAAATTACCAGGAATAGTATTGGCTGTAGGTCTTGGACTTGCAGCCATTTTTTTGTCTGGCCTGACGCCATCATTTCTCAATTCCTATTTATTAGCACTTTTGGTCGGCATGATCTTGGCGCCTTTTGTCAATAAATTGCCGCATTTAAATGCGGGTATTTCATTGAGTTCTGCCAAAATGTTAGAGTGGTCTGTAGTACTATTGGCTTTTAGTATTGATTACAAAGCAATTGGAGCAATCGGCGCGAAAGACTTTGCTGTAATTATCATGGTAGTGTTGGTTGTCTTGCTAGCTACCTATTATCTTTCAAAGATGTTGTCTTGCCCTGGTAAGACGGGTTGGCTAGTGGGTTTTGGTACCGCTATTTGCGGTTCTTCTGCCATCGCTGCATTGGCTCCAAAAATCAAGGCGAATAAAGAAGATGTAGCCATTTCATTGGCATCAGTAAATCTTTTGGGTTCGTTAGTTATGGTATTGTTGCCCTTCGTTTTTGAGTTTTATCCGCTGCTCGAAAAAGAAATGGCTTTCTTAATTGGAGCATCTTTACATTCTGTTGGCAATGTTGCGGGGGCTGGTTTTTCCGTTTCTGAAGAGGTAGGTCAGTTGGCCCTTGTTTATAAAATGGCGCGTGTTGCATTGTTGTCGCCAGCACTCTTATTTATGGTTTGGCTAGATTCTAGAAAATCAAACGAGCAAAAGTTTCGCTTTCAATTACCATGGTATCTTATTGTTTTTATTGCGGTATCAATAATAGTGAGTTTTTTCCCTTTACCAGCCCTCCTTTTAAAGTGGAGTGAGACCATTGGAAAGTTCATCCTTACTATTGCAATGGCGGCTATTGGCCTGAAGGTAGACGTTTTTCGCCTATTGAAAGCGGGGCAGCGCGGCTTGGTCTTCGCGCTTGTCATTTTTATACTACAAATCAGTTTGTTATGGCTCTTAAATGGCTGACGAAAGTCACTTTTTAAAGTAACTCGGGTCACACACTGGCAAAAGAACGCAGCCTAAATTTGTTGAATCAAATCATACTCTATGAAAGTTCAACAAATTTACACCGGATGTATTGCACATGCAGCATACTATCTAGAAAGCAACGGGGAAGCAGCCATATTTGACCCCTTGAGAGAAGTACAACCGTACCTCGATCGCGCTGCACAAGACAACGCAAAAATCAAGTATGTCTTTGAGACGCATTTCCATGCAGATTTCGTTTCTGGTCATCTCGATTTAGCCAAAAAGACAGGCGCCACAATTGTTTACGGCCCAACGGCAAAGCCAGGTTTTGCTGCTTTAGTAGCTGAAGATAATCAGGAGTTTAAAGTAGGGGCTTATCGGGTCAAAGTTTTACATACACCAGGTCACACTCTGGAAAGTACAACTTACCTACTTATCGATGAAAAGGGCAAGCAACACGGCATCATTACTGGTGACACCTTATTTATTGGAGATGTAGGTCGTCCAGATCTTGCTCAACATGTGATTGCGGATTTAACAGAACGTAAATTAGCAGCACATTTATTCGATTCTTTGCGCCAAAAAATCATGCCTTTGGCAGATGACTTAATTGTGTATCCAAATCATGGAGCAGGCTCAGCCTGTGGCAAAAAAATGAGTAAAGAAACAACAGACACCTTAGGGAACCAGAAAAAAACAAATTACGCCCTGCGTGCCGAAATGACCAAAGAAGAATTCATCGAAGAATTGCTCACAGGTCTTACTGCGCCTCCGGGCTATTTTCCTAAAAATGTCCTGATGAATATTCAAGGTTATGATGCTTTGGATACCGTTATGGCACGCGCGCAAAAAGCCCTCTCTCCAATGGAATTTGAATTGGTTGCCAACGAAACAGATGCACTTATTTTAGATACCCGTGCGCCCGAGGATTTTGCACTTGGTTTTGTTCCTGGCTCAATCAATATCGGGCTCGACGGAAACTTTGCCATGTGGGTAGGTGAAATGATCACTGATATCCAGCAAGAAATCTTATTGATCACTGACGCAGGACGCGAAGAAGAAGCCATCATTCGTTTGGCCCGAGTCGGGTATGATCATGCGATAGGATATTTAAATGGTGGTTTTGAGGCCTGGAAAAACGAGGGTCGAGACACCGACAGTGTGCAGCGCATTTCTGCCTCCGATTTTGCGACGCAATTCAACAAACAAACACCCACATTTGATGTCCGCAAACGCAGTGAGTTTGAGGCAGAGCATGTCGTAGGTGTAGTAAATGTGCCTTTGAACGAGCTCAATTTGCATTTGTCTGAATTCCCAGCGGAAGGCAACTTTATATTGCACTGCGCGGGAGGCTACCGCAGCATGATTGCCGCAAGTATACTCAAAAGCCGTGGTATCCATCATTTTGTAGATGTCATTGGCGGCATGGCAGAAATTGCCAAAACAAATGTGCCAAAGACGGCTTATGTTTGCCCTAGCACTTTGTTGTAAAATAGTACTAACCTCAAAGAAAGTAGGTCTAATAAGGCCTACTTTTCTTTTTTATATTTAATGACAAATGAAAATTGATTTTTTAAGATTACTTCGTTATGCAATCGGCGGATACCTACTAATTGGCGGAATTATTCAGCTTGATTATATTGTCATCTTAATGGGTGCCATTATGACCTTAATGGCTTATTTGAATGTGGGTTGTTTTGGTGGGCAATGCGCACCTCATTTACCCAAGAATAACAATGAAAAACAAAGTAGTATTGAAGATGTATCTTTCGAAGAAGTGAAATAGCGCGCATAATTTTTGACCTTTGTAACAAGTGTTACATTGCTTTGCATTTTGAATTGATACATTTGATACTTAATAAACCCAATAAAAAATGAAAATAGAACAAATTTATACAGGTTGTTTGGCTCAGGGAGCATACTACGTAGTAAGTGGAAATGAGGCATTTATCATTGATCCATTGCGCGAAATTCAGCCATATCTGGATAGAATTGAAGAAGATGGCGTGAAACTTAAATACATTTTTGAAACGCATTTTCATGCAGATTTTGTTTCTGGTCACCTCGACTTAAGTAAGCAAACAGGTGCTCCAATCGTATATGGTCCTACAGCAAAAACTGAGTTCGAAGCCATCATTGCTAAAGATGGTCAAGTTTTTGAAATTGGTGAGATCAAGATCAAAGTATTACACACCCCTGGGCATACCATGGAGAGTTCTACCTTTTTACTCATCAATGAGCAAGGAAAAGAAGAAGCGATCTTCTCTGGAGATACTTTGTTCTTAGGTGATGTAGGCCGTCCAGACCTCGCTCAAAAAGCTGCCGACATGACCCAAGATCAGCTTGCTGGCATGCTTTACGATTCTTTAATGACTAAAATCATGCCTTTGGCAGATGACGTTACAGTTTATCCAGCACATGGCGCAGGTTCAGCTTGTGGCAAAAACATGATGAAAGAAACGGTTGATACTTTGGGTAATCAAAAGAAGATGAATTACGCCTTGAATCAGCCGAATAAGGAAGCTTTTATTGCCGCAGTCACAGACGGTTTATTGCCTCCACCAGCTTATTTTGGCCACAACGTTGCCATGAATAAAAAAGGTTATGACAGTTTTGATGCAGTTAAAGAGAAGGCCCTAACGCCACTAAGCCCAGCTGCTTTCGAAACACTTGTTGAGGCAACGGGTGCATTGATCCTAGATACACGTCCGGCAGCAGATTTTCATAAAGGATTTATACCACAAGCCATTAATATTGGTATTCGCGGCGATTTCGCACCATGGGTTGGTGCGCTTGTCGGTGATGTCAAACAAGAAATTGTACTCGTCACAGAAGTGGGTATGGAAGAAGAAGTAATTACACGTTTGAGTCGTGTGGGTTTTGATAAGGTGTTAGGTTACTTAGAAGGTGGTTTTTCAGCTTGGCAAGAAGCCTCAAAAGAAGTAGATCAAGTAACACGTATTACAGCCGAAGAATTTGCTAGTCAATTTAAAGCTGGAGAATCTATGGTGATCGACGTTCGTAAAGAAAGCGAGTATGAAGCGGAGCACGTCGAGGATGCTTACAGCAAACCACTTGCTTACATCAATGACTGGACCAAAGATATTCAGCCAGATCAACACTTTTTCATGCATTGCGCAGGTGGCTACCGCAGTATGATAGCAGCTTCTATTTTGCAAGCGCGTGGCTATCGCAACTTTACTGAAGTAGACGGCGGATTTGGTGCCATTTCTAAAACGGCCATTCCAAAAACAGATTTCATTTGCCAAAGCAAAGTGCATAAAATTTAACTTATTCTAAACCCAAACCCATGCTCAATTTTTTAATGCAACCTTGGCCATGGTGGTTCTCCGGAACCATCATTTCAGCGGTCATGTTTCTAATGCTGTTTTTCGGAAAGACCTTCGGGTTTTCTTCCAATCTTCGAACCATCTGCACCTTAGCCGGTGCAGGAAAACGGGTTAAATTCTTTGATTTTGATTGGAAAACACAATCTTGGAACCTTGTTTTTCTTGTTGGGGCCATCATTGGAGGATATCTGGCCAATACTTTTTTGAATGATGGTGCTCAATTTCAAATTGCAGAAAGTACCGCAAAAGATTTAGCCAAATTAGGCTTTGAAAAGGCACATGAGATTCAACCTAAGGAACTTTTTAGTTGGGAAGCTATTTTTACACTGAAAGGATTTTCTGTGTTAGCAATCGGTGGGTTATTCGTCGGTTTTGGCTCGCGCTACGCCGGTGGCTGTACTTCAGGGCACGCCATCTCAGGTATATCTAATTTACAGCTACCGTCTCTGATCGCCGTAATTGGATTCTTCATCGGAGGCTTGCTCATGACGCATTTTATTTTCCCATTGATCTTTTAAGCCATGAAATTCATTAAGTTTTTAATCGTCGGCATTTTGTTCGGCGTCGTAATGGCCAAATCTCAGGCCTTGAGTTGGTACCGTATCCAAGAGATGTTTCGCTTCCAAAGTTTTCATATGTATGGCATCATTGGCACTGCCGTTGTTTTGGGTATTATTGGTACGGCATTGATCAAGAAGAACCACTGGAAAGATTATTCTAAGTCCAAAATTACATTTACACCAAAAGAAAAAGGTTTTTGGCGCTATTTGCTGGGAGGGAGTATTTTTGGTTTAGGATGGGCCTTGAGTGGCGCTTGCCCTGGCCCGATGGTAGTGAATATTGGTTATGGTTACTTGAGTTTTATTGTTGTGGTTTTCTTTGCATCGGTAGGCACCTACCTTTATGGCGTTTTTCAAAATAAACTCCCTCATTAATTTAGATCGTGAAGTTTAAATACCTAACCTATTTGTTTGTGTGCATTTTGCTCGCATTGGTTTCTTGTACGACCAATGAACTTCAATTGGAGCAACTCTCAACTGAAGAAATACAAGCATCACCTGTAAGCGCATTTTGGCAACCAGCCGATGTTTTTGCCATTAAGGAGGATCAAAAATCGGATGAGGTACTCTATGGTCGCGATCTCATTACCTATACGGCCTATTATTTTGGCCCAAAAGGTAGAATAGGACAGCAAACTAATGGACTCAATTGCCAAAACTGCCATTTAGATGCAGGCACCAAGCCCTTTGGGAACAACTATGGTTCGGTTGCCTCTACGTATCCGAAGGTGCGCGCGCGCAGTGGTAAAATGGAAAGCATAGAAAAACGCATCAATGATTGTTTTGAACGCAGTTTGAATGGCAAAGGCTTGGCCGAAAACAGCAAAGAAATGCGCGCTATGGTGGCCTACATGAAGTTTTTAGGTGAAAATGTGCCCAAAGGAGAAAAAGCAGCGGGCTCAGGATTAAAAGAACTACCTTTTTTAACCCGTGCTGCAGATCCTCTAAGGGGGAAAGGTGTGTATGACTTGCGATGTGCGAGTTGCCATCAAACCAATGGACAGGGCATCATTGACGGCATTGGCCAGTCTTATGTGTATCCGCCACTTTGGGGGCCACATAGCTTCAATGACGCTGCGGGTTTAAGTCGTATCTCGAATATGGCTAAATATGTAAAGTATAACATGCCATTGGGAGTTAATCACGACGCACCAGAGCTTTCGGACGAAGACGCCTGGGATGTTGCGGCTTACATAGAAAGTAAACCCCGACCACATAAAGCTGTTCCAAAAGATTGGCCAGATATTACAAAAAAGCCAATTGACCACCCATTCGGACCCTACGCGGATGCTTTTTCTGAACAGCAGCATAAATACGGCCCTTTTACGGTCATGAAAAAGTCGAAAAAGTAAATTATTTTCTTGCCTAGAACAAAGGTCAACGTTTTCTATGTCAAAAAATGAAATTGAAAGTTAATCCAGTCCTTATTTGTTTCACGATACTTTTGTTTGATACATCAGTTTCAACTTGGGCACAGCATCACGAGCTTTCTGACCAACCCGTCATGTGGAAAGGTAAGCCGCAAGATGTGCTCGATTCTACTTCCTTGCTGTACGCGTTTAAAACAGGCACCACAGCAGGTCATTTTCGCTATTTTTTGAGTCAAACGACAAATGAAGGGGCACTTTCAGATTACTATGCCAATGCAGTTGGAGGTGGCTTGCGCTTTGAAACCAATTCTTTTCATCACTTTCAATTTGCCGTAAGTGGCTTTTATTTTTTCAATATTGGTTCCTCAGTATTGCACGATCCGGACCCCATTACAGGTGTATTGAGTCGTTATGAGACGGGTTTGTTTGACATTGAAAATCCTGATAATCATCGGGACATGGATCGGCTAGAAGAATTGTACTTGAAGTATAATTTGAAGGGTGGTAAACTCCTTATTGGAAGACAACTTATCAATACACCCCTGATCAATATTCAAGACGGCCGCATGCGCGGAACGGGTGTAGAAGGCCTTTGGCTAGATCAAACGCTGCACAAAAAGCTGCGTTTTCAAGGGGGAGTACTTACGGCTATTTCTCCGCGCAGCACCACCAAATGGTACGCTGGCGCTGAATCAATAGGCTTATACAGTCAAGGGGTCAATCCAAACGGTACACCTTCCAATTTCAGAGGAAATATAGAACTTCCTTTTACAATGGTAGCTTCCTTGACTTTTAAACCCTCAAAAAATACAGAGTACCAGGCATGGGACTACCATTTACCTGGTTTATTCAATAGCACGTTTCATCAAGTCCAACTTGCTCAAAAGAAGAGTAAGTTGATTTGGTCTAATGGTGTACAAATTATGAGGCAATGGGCGCTTGGAGAAGGAGGCAACGAGGATCAATCGATGACGTATATTGCCAAAGGCTCCAAATCGATGACCTTAGGTTTTCGTTCTGAGCTCGAGTTTGCAAAATGGCGTTATTCCATCAATTACAATCGCATTACGGCAGAGGGCCGATACTTATTTCCAAGAGAATGGGGCAGAGACCCGTTTTACACCTTCATGCCGCGCGAACGCAACGAGGGCTTTGGAGACGTACACGCAGTGGTCTTGAAAGTGGAGAACCAAAATACAGCATCTGTTTTCAAGAAGTCGGGTTTTTCGGTGGGTTATTTCCAGTTGCCAGATGTTCATGATTATGCTTTGAATAAATACGGGATGCCCAGCTACTTACAAGCCAATTTAGATGTGCGCTTTCAATTGAACCAACTCATGCAAGGTCTTGAAGGTCAATTACTGCTTGTTTGTAAATATGCTATTGGTGAAATGTACAATAACCCCAAATACCAAATTAATAAAGTCAATATGTTATTGACCAATTTCGTACTGAATTATCACTTTTAAATTTTTATCATGACTTTTGACTTACTCACCATTTTTGGTTTGCTATCAAGTACTGTAATTGGCATTTCGCTCGGTCTTATTGGCGGAGGCGGCTCAATTCTTACCGTACCAGTACTTGTTTACCTATTTAAAGTAGATCCAGTTTTGGCCACAGCTTATTCTTTGTTTATTGTTGGCCTCAGTAGTATGGTGGGTGCATTCCCAAAATACAAAGCGGGCATGATTGATCTCAAAACAGCACTTGTTTTTGGCGTTCCATCAATTATTGCAGTGTTTTTAACAAGAAAAGTCTTGGTTCCGGCAATTCCGGCAACACTTTTTGAAATCGCTGGTGTTTCAGTAAGCAAAGCACTGGCCATGATGATCTTATTTGCTGTACTCATGGTGGCTGCTTCAGTTTCAATGATCCGCGACAAGAAAAAAGAAGAGCAAGCAACGGATGAACCGCGCGTATTTAATTACCCCATGATTTTGCTCGAGGGAGCGGTTGTAGGGGTGCTTACAGGTCTTGTAGGTGCGGGTGGCGGATTTTTAATTATCCCGGCCCTTGTAATGCTCAGTAAGTTGCCTATGAAGCAAGCAGTTGGTACTAGTTTATTGATCATAGCCGCTAAATCTCTGATTGGTTTTACCGGTGATGTCATGGAAAATGCCGCTCAAATGGATTGGACTCTTTTGTCTGTGGTAACTGCGCTAGCTGTTGTCGGAATTTTTGTAGGGAATCAGCTCTCTAAGAAAGTTGATGGCGCAGCGCTTAAAAAAGGCTTTGGTTGGTTTGTATTGGTAATGGGCATTTACATCATTATCAAAGAACTCGCATTTCCAGGCACAAGTGCGCATTAAGTCTTTACCTTTATTTAGAACCTCGAACCACACAACTACACTATGAAACCACAACAAAGAAGAAATTTCCTTAAAACACTCGGTACAGCAGGTTTGGGTTCTTTACTGGCCCCGGGTTTGTTGGCGCAGCAAAACACAGAAGGAGCTTACAGTGATTTAAACAATAACTCACTTGCTGAAAAAACGAAAGACGGCAAACTTACCTTGCAACTCTTGCAAACAACAGATGTGCACTGCCAGATCCATCCGCACGACGAACTTTTCTGGGAAAACGACAAGGCGGTATTTAGAAAAACAGGTGGTTATGCCGAATTACAGACATTTTTAAAGCAACTCACAAAGAAAAATCCTAACACATTTTTGGTGGATACCGGCGACATGTTTCAGGGTTCGCAACTAAGTGTCGAGACTACAGGGCAAGCTTTTGTACCTATTTTGAATGCAATGGACTACCATTTGTATTTGCCAGGGAACTGGGAGGTGATTTATGGAAAGCAGAAAATGCAACAGCTCATGGGCGCGCTGCGCGCGCCTAAAGTGTGTACAAACATGTACCATGACTTAGGCAATGGGCAAAAAGGTGAGCTTATTTTTCAACCTTACCATATTTGGGAACACGAAGGCATTAAAATTGGCTTTTTAGGTTATACCGATCCTTTGGTGCCTTTGCGCCAGAGCCCTAATTACAGCAAGGGAATCATTTACACCAAGCCGGAAGAAAATTTGGCACATTACGTGGATGTACTCCGTAACCAAGAACAATGCGCGGTTGTCATTATGCTTGCACACCTTGGTTTGTCTCAGCAAATCGCGTTGGCCAACGACCCGTCTTGCAAAGGTGTTGATTACATTTTTGGTGGCGATACCCACGAGCGGGTGCGCAAACCAATACAATGTGCCTATTCAAAAGTTGTGGAGCCTGGGGCTTTTGGTTCATTTGTAGGTTCTTTAGAACTCGATTTTGAAAATGGAAAGCTCACGGCAGAGCGTTACGAACTACTAGAGGTGAAAGCGCCATCGCTCAAGCCAGATTCCCAAATGCAGGCGATTTTAAAGTCTAATGAAGCTACTTTTGCAGCTGAAATTAACAGGGTAGTAGGTTACAGCACCATTCCACTTTACCGCTATTTTGTAGTTGAAAATCCGATCGATACGATGATCTTAAACGCCTTGGATTGGAAATTCCCCGAAATAGATATCGTGTTATCTAATGGCTTTCGTTTTTGTCCGCCGCGCACCACTCCAGATCATACGGGCAATATCCCGATCACCAAAGGCTTTATTTTTGACATGCTACCTGTAGATTCTACCGTGCGCACCGCAGAGGTCACAGGTCAACAAATAGCAGATTGGCTCGAGAAAGAACTCAATAATGTCTTTGCAAAAGATGCGTCTAAGCGCTTTGGTGGCTGGGTCATCAAATTCAAAGGAATGGAAGTTGAATTTTTAGCCTTTGCAGAACAAGGCAAGCGCGTTCAAAAAGCCATTGTTGGAGGGCAGCCGCTCGATAAAACAAAAACATATCGTATTTTAGCTTGTGAGCGCGACGGAGATCCTGCCGATATGCTTTGTCGCATTAAAGGCGTACAAAACGCGCAAAATACCGTTCATACGCTGCATAAAGTGATGGAAAGTTACCTTACAACGCACAAAGTTGTAACGCCAAGCCCTCAGGGCAATGCCAAGGTGCTCGATGCGCCTCAAACACTCTTGACGCAAGTAACGGGTGTGTCTTACAAGTTCGAATAAAAAAGTAGTATTCCTGCACCTTAACATTAATTTAAAAATAGAGGTTATTACATTTAAGTTATTTAAAATCAATAAGATGAAAATTATAAAAGCTCTGTTTTTGTTTATTTTTATAGTCGCATTTTTTCTCGATACCCATGCCCAAACTAGCAATTTCCCCTTTGAAGTTGTCCTCAAAGCAGACTCCATTGCTGGCTTTGATGGTTTGCATTCATTTGCTTACGGGCAGCGCAATGGTAAGGTCGTGTTGATTGGCGGTAGGCCCGAAGGTATTCATGCGCGCCAACCCTTTAATGCCTTTCCAGCGAGCCTCAATAATCAAATCTTACAGGTACTGGATCTGCAAACCAAGCAATATTGGTCTAGGACCTTTACAGACTTAAGCGTGTCGTTGCAAGAACAATTGCAAAGCACCAATATGAATTTTTACCAAGATGGTAATTCCTTGATTTTAGCAGGGGGTTATGCCTACAGTAATTCGGCTAATGACCACATTACCTTCCCATTTTTAACGCGCATTGATCTAGATGGTTTGATTGGAGCCATTATGGCCAACACAACGATTGCTCCATATTTTGAGCAGCTCCAAGACGAAAGATTTGCAGTAACAGGCGGTAATATGGGTAAAATTGGATCGCAGTACTATCTTGTTGGTGGGCATCGTTTTGATGGTCGTTACAATCCTATGAACAACCCGACGTTTATTCAGGCTTATGTCGATGGTCTTAAAAAGTTTGAATTAAGTGCGCCGGGGCAAGTTCTAGCAGTGCTCAATTACCAATTGGTCACAGATCAGGTGAATTTGCATCGCAGAGATTACAATTTGGTGCCGCACATTTATCCAAATGGAGAGTTCGGATACCTGCTGTCGTCAGGGGTTTTTCAACTCAATGCCGACTTGCCTTTTTTGTACCCAGTTGAAATCAAAAGTAGCGGGCATACGCCGGTCAATGGTTTTAGTCAGTACTTGAGCAATTACCATTCGAGTAAGTTCAGTTTGTATGACAGCGCAACCCAATCGATGCACCATTTATTCTTAGGTGGTATGAGTCAGTATTATTACCAAAATGGAACGCTAATTAATGATCCGAATGTGCCATTTGTCAAAACAATGAGTAGGTTGGTGCAAGGAGCTGATGGCAATTATCAAGAATATGTGTTGTCAAATGAAATGCCCGGTTTACTAGGATCGAGTGCTGAGTTGGTGGCCAACGAAAATGTACCTCATTATCTTGGTGAAATCATCGATTTAGCTGCACTTAGCGGCGATTCTATCCTTATTGGGCATGTAGTTGGGGGCATCAAAAGTGGAAGTCTGAATCCTTTTACGCAGAACAATACCAATGCTACCGATGCCAATGCTGTGCTTTACGAAGTTTGGCTCAAACGTGCGCCTAATAATGGGGTAGAAGTACTTGGGCCAGAATTGGCACTCAATGTGGAGGTTTTTCCGAATCCGAGTGCTGGCGACGTGAATATAACTTTCGATTTCAGGCAAAAACACAATGTCGAACTTTTCATACTCGATGGCAATGGCAAATTGGTACATGAAGTTTATTATGAAAAGGTGAAAAACGCCAAAAAAACAATCGATACGAAAACATTGAATCTCAAGCCAGGGTCTTATACCTTGCAATTCATCATCGACGACCAACAAACCCTTACCAAACAACTCGCTGTACAATGAAATCATTCTGGAATGAACGCTACAACGAGGCGCAATATGCCTACGGAACTGAACCCAATGATTTTTTAAGGACTTTGCCAATAGGTTCTGGTTTAAAAGTACTGTGTTTGGCCGAAGGCGAAGGCCGCAATGGTGTTTACCTTGCAGGACTCGGAAATGACGTAACTTGCATAGATTATGCTGATGAAGGCTTGAAAAAAACAGGTCAGTTGGCAGCGCTAAATGGGGTTGAAGTCGCTTGTATTTGTGCTGACCTAGGAGAAATCAATTTGGAGGAAAATTCCTGGGATGTCATTGTTGCCATTTTTGCACATTTTCCAACTTCAGTCAAAAGCCACATTTGGCCTCAAATTTTCACCGCTCTCAAGCCGGGTGGCAAATTGATCATGGAAGTTTACGATCAAGAGCAATTGCGTTTTGGAACAGGTGGCCCACAGCATCCAGACTTATTGTATTCAACCGAGGAGCTACAGGCTTTAATTGGTCAAGACTTCACGGAAATCAAAATAGAGAAAGTCTACCGAGAGGTCAATGAAGGCACTTATCATAATGGTGCTTCGGCGACAATACAAGTGCTAGCCACTAAATAAATATGCTTTTCAAAAAGGTTATTGCTTGAATCAATTGTCGATTTTATAGCTTTGAGTTCCTTAAATCATGTTATTATTCCGAAATTTATGCGTCAAGATTGAGCTACGTATGAAATTAAGGATCGCTTATTTTTTTGGAATTTTCTATTTAGCTCAATTTTCAATTGCGCAAGAGACTTGTGAATTCAAACCCACCAACAAAAAAGGTGGACATTACCTTTTCTCTACTTTTTACCTCGATGACCTACAAACACCCAGAGAAGGCGTGTGTCAGACGTTACACATGGGAAAAATCTATGAGCGCAGGGTTTTCGTGAAAGGACATTTGGTAGAAGAAACCTGCAATACGCTCGAAGGAAACCCGCGGGTTCTGAGCAAATTTTCTTTGTGGGACGGCGATTCGCTACTGATTGATCAAAAAGTGTATTACGAAAACGGGCCGCTGCAAACACACAACCTCATTTATTTAGACGCCAGTGGTCGTCGTTGCATGAAATCCGTTGAATATGGCCTCACGGGGCACAAGCGCTTTGAACACAATTATGCCTGGATTCGCTACAACGAGCTCAATGAGTCGGACAAAAGCATGCATCCGCCGCATACCGTTGATGACGATGGCTACACCTACCTCATGGTGCCTATAGGTGAAGAAAAGATCTATGATTCATTTTCGGGTGCACTTACCCAAGTTCGGCACCATCAATTTATTGGCAATGGAAACCACGAAAATAGTTCCCTCAACGGTTCAAGTACTGAGTTCTATGAGAATGGAAAAGTAAAAGTGAAAGCCAACTACAAGGATGGTGCACTGAATGGAGCTTACAAGAGTTTCCACATAAATGGTTTGAAACAAAGTGAGGGAACTTATGATAATGGCATTCAAGTGGGCTTGTGGAAGGGCTGGCATCCAAATGGCAAACCTTCCTATGAATATGTATTTGACCTCAACACCGCACACCCGTTCGAGCCCAACAAAAAAGAGTGGGCCGATAACGGTCAGCTTACCCTAGAGCAAGTATTGGACATAGGTGCCAACGGCTATTTAAAAGAATGGACCGCTCAGGGTGTCAAGACGCACGATGTCGATATTTACATGCTAGATCGCACTAAAGGTGTTGAAACCTGGTGGTACGATAACGGGCAATTGCACTGGAAAAGAGACTACCGAAAAGGGCAGGACACCACCATGATTCAATTTTATGCAAATGGAGACCCCCAGCGTTTAGAAATTTATATGGAAAAGGGCTCCGATACCTATCGCGAAAACCGCCGTTGGTATCCGAAATTGGTGCCTGAAAGTGTTTTTATTGCTCAAACCCGCAAAGATGGCTTTTTTAGCCAGACACAAGAACAGTATTACCCCAATGGCCAACTCCAAAACACGGTACTGTACAAAAACAAGGAGTGCTACAAAGAATTTTATGCCTCAAACGGCATCAAAACACGCTCCTTACACACCATTGCTGATAGCTTGCATGGCCCGTATCAAGAATTGGATTCTACGGGTAAGCTTTTGCTTGATTACAGCTATACAGCAGGTCTTAGAGATGGCTGGTGTCGCGAATACGATGCGAAAGGGGGCTTGATTTTTGAACGCTACTATGAAATGGGCATTCCTCATCCAAAATATGCATCTGTCAATAAAAGAAAAGACCTACCAAGTCTAACCTTAGAAACCAAACAGGGCCTGGAGCGCCTCATCAAATCACAAAGACTCGACTCACTGCTTTTCTCCAAAAAAGAGATTGAATCCCTCTTTGAATTGGCTTATCAGTTCATTCCCGAACAATTTGAACCGCTTCCGCAAACGGAATACAACGGCCTGCACGACTTCAATCAAATGTTGCGCATTCATTTGCGCCGCAAAGGAGGCGTTATTTGGATGGACTTGAGTTCATCTGCTATCTCAAGCGTTACATTAATTGTTTATCCAGATATGGAAATTGAAATATTCAATCATCGGTATACCATAGAAGAATTGAACAAAGAACAAACTATACATCCTAAATTTTACATGTGGAACGACTGATCTGGAGCATCATTTTTGTGTGTAGCATTTCTATGCTGCGAGCAGATTTACTACCCGTAGAACTCAAATTGACATTGAAACAAGTGCCTTCGCTCTCTGCTGAGTACACTTTGCTCGAATTAGAAATTTTAAACCAATCTGATTTAAATAATAGCATCTTAGTGCCGGGGCATCCGCAGCTTGGGATGGGCCTGTTTGAAGTATTTGCCTATGAGCGCGAAGCAGAAATGAAATGGACGCTCGCCCGAACTTATCAATTGGTGCTTGCCGATTCTGTCGATGTAGACCAAAAATACATGCAATTTTGGAGCCTCGGGCCGGGCGAGCGCTTCAAGCAGTTGTTTGTCATTAACGAGCCTCCTTCGTCTGGGAGGGCTTTCCAAATCAAATACCAACCGCATGTTTGTTCAGCTTTTTTCAAGTACGCATTTCGCTGGCACGACCAAGAAGGATCACCTACAGATATCTCAATAGACGGCGATCAGCGTTTTGCGTATCAAGGTCCTATGTTCAGCGATGTCTGTCAGATTTTTGCGCAGTCCAACACCTTTTTCGCCCTGGACCCCAAGAGTAAAAAGTATTACAATGCCAAATGGGGGGCAGTCAAAAGACAGCTCAAGCGACATAAAAGATATACTGAAGCTTGGCCTATTTTGAATACGCAGCTTTATAGTCAGGCGGTTTTATCTTCTTTGCCTACTTATTCCCATGCCTACGTCATCCTAGAGACTAAAAACGGCATAGCTTACCTGTCTTTAGGCTATCAAATTGGTAAAATTAGGCCAGTTCGTAGTTTTTTAGCAAGAATAGCCCATCTTTGTGGTGCCAGACGCGTATTCTGGCGTACCTCATCATCAAAAGCAATTAAATTAACCCACTTCCAAATTACCCCCTTCCAATGAAATTCATTCTTACACTCCTTTGCACATTTTCTTTCTTTTCATTCTTGGCGCAAGAAAACCCCGCAAGTAAAGAAATCAATGAAGCCATCAAAGAAATGGATGCCGGCAATTTTTCGCAGAGCCGTGTCATCTTAGAAGGTGTTTTGCAGAAAGATTCTACCAATTACGATGCCTGGTATGAGTATGCTTATAGCTACTATATGCAAAAGGATTATGCCAAGGCAGTGCAAATCATGCAAACCCAAACAGATCATCCTGAAGCCACCGATCAGCTTTGGCAAATGATTGGCAATAGCCAAGACATCATGGGCAACTCAGATGAAGCGTTGGCAACCTACGCTAAAGGCATGGAGCGCTTTCCGCACAGCGGTCGCTTGTACGTAGAGTCTGGCAATATCTTTTTGATCAAAGGAGAAACCGAGAAAGCGATTCCATATTACGAGAAGGGGATACAGATGGCGCCTGAATTCCCGTCAAACTATTACCGTTTGGCGCGCATTTATTGCAATTCTGAAAATGAAATCTGGGGCGTTATTTACGGTGAAATCTTCATCAATTTGGAGCGCAATACCCAACGCACCCGCGAAATGAGCGCTATTTTGTACCAAACCTACCAAAACGGTTTGATATTTGGAAAAGATGGCGTCGGAACGAGTTTTGCTCAAGACATGACACCGTTTACGATGGCCTTTGAATCTACTTTGGCTAATGCCGCAGCACAGTACCAACTCAACAATAAAAAACCAAGTATCAATGTGGCTTCCTTGTTGAGCATCAGAAAGGCGTTCATGACAAGTTGGTTGCAGAGTGAGTATGCCAAGCAGTTCCCAGTGCAACTTTTTGAATTTTGGCAAAGTATTGACGACATGAACTTCTTTGAATGCTACCACTACTGGGCTTTCAGTCAGGCACCTAACGACCAATTTGAAAAATGGCGCAAAGCCAACGAAACCAACTTTGGTTATTTTGTCAAGTGGTACAATCCCAATCCGATCGTGATTACAGAAGCCAATTATTTCACGCGTTCTAAAATGCTCAATTGAGTAGGTAGGGAATCCGCAGCGTAGTTGTTGCTGTTGGCGTTTGCACGCTAAAAAAAGAGGTGTTTGCAGGGAAGGTAATTCTGCAGCCACTAGCCATTTCTTCGCGAATGATGTTTTGTGTTTTTCCTACTACATCGTACGCTACAATCTCTCCAAAGCAAGTACCAAATAACTCAATTTGCTGCGGCCCGGTAAGTTTCCATTGCACTTGACTTGGATTGGAAAGACCCGCACCTGAATGATTGACTTCAATGAGCACGGTATCGGTATCGCAAAGCCCTTCGGCAATCAGCATGACTTGATACGTGCTGAGGTTGTATTCAAAACCAATGATTGGTCCTGTTTCTATGGTCATGTCGGGGAAATACCAAGTAAAATTGGCATCTTGGTTGGCTGTTGCTGAAAAACTCAATAAACTCGCACCGGGGATACTTGAGTAACTCGCATTCGCCTGCAGTGTGCTATCGCTATGGATGAGTTTCCAAGTTGAAAGGCTATCCAAGACAATGGAACTGGCAATTTGCTGCATCAGAAGGGCGTCGGCGAGGTCAATACCAGGGTTATACGTACTTCCCGTGCTCGGTTTGTGATAAAGCGACGAATAAAATACACAAGCAGCCAAATACGAGCCCGTTAAACTTGGGTGGGAGCCGTCTTGCTGGTATAAATTGATCACCGGGTAGTTGTCTCGGACGTATTTCCAGGCTACGCCAACCGGAGAAACCGCTGCGTTGGCAGAATCGGCAATGCGCAAATAGGCGTCGCGCAGGCGTGTGTTCATTTTGTCGAAGGTGTTGATAGAATCCCATTGTGGATCGCCGTTTTGACGGCCCCAGGTCATGAAATAATTGACCTGACTGCAGGGCTGAATCGCTTTTGCGCTGTCTGCCAATTGCACCGCGTAGGGTAAGGTTTGCGAATTGACTTGGTCAAACGGGAAGCTCGGTTCTTGGCTTTGCCCTTGTAAAATGATGTAGTCCCATTCTTGGGCGGCCATTTTTTGGTAATTGACCGGGTTGGCGGCTTGCATTTGAAAGGTCTGGCCGCCTGGCGTGTTGCTGTCGTAAATCAGGACATCACCGAGTGAGTTGCTGAGGTCCTGAACCATTTGAGGCAGGTTATTGACCCCCATGTAGCTATTGCCGATGAAAAGCGCGCGCAGCGTATCTTGGGCCAGCAACAAATTGGAGAGCATGAAGGAAACGGAGAGGATAATAATGCGCATTAAAATTGAATTTGAAGGATTTGTGATTGCAGGCGAATGTCTTTCGATGAACTCCCGATTTGTAAATGAAAAGAAGTGGGGTAAGCATCTGAGCCAGGCCCTGTTGGGAGGCCTAACTTGGACAGCGGAATTTTATAGGAAATGAAACCCATTGTTTCGCCTTTTTTGAGCGCGACTTTTTTGGTGTCGATGAGGTATTGCACAGGCAAGGTTTCTTTGCTGTAGATGGGTTTGATGTAAAACTGAATGGCCTCTGCGCCGTCAAATGGCCCTGTGTTTTGAATAAGGAAGGAAAATTCTAGGGTGTCTTTTCCACTAAGTAAGGAGAAAGTGTTTTGCGCCATATTGAATTCGCTGTATTCAAACTTGGTATAGCTGAGCCCGTAACCAAAAGGGTAGAGGGGTTCTCCGCTGCCATTGACGTAGTCGTCGCCGCGGCCAGTGGCCTCGTGCCAATAACTCAAGGGCAGTTGGCCTTCGTGTTGCGGTATGGTGAACGGTAGTTTTCCAGACGGATTCACTTTTCCCGATAACACATTGGCGAGTGCTAGGCCGCCAGCTTCTCCGCTGTACCAGTTGTAAAGAATAGCCGAGGCGTCGTCTTGCCATTCTGTCATCGTGACAGCACTGCCACCAACAATAACCACTACAACGGGTATGCCGCAGGCTTTGATTTCTTTGATGAGTGTGACTTGCGCTGGCGCTAAAGCCAAGGAGGAACGATCCTGAAATTCGCCTTCTGGGTAGTCGACAACAATGACTGCAACATCGCTATCCAATACCTTTTCTAGCTCTACATAGAACAGTTCGTTTGCTCGATTCGGGTCTTCAATGAAAAGTTGGATGCGGCCGTTTCCTTGTGGTTCTCTGAACTCGATGCGCAATTGGTAGGCCTGACCCTCCTTGACTTGAAGTGGTATTTTTCTTTCGTGAAATCCTTGTTTTTCCCATTGGTCTATGCGCAGGGTGTCGTTGAGGTACAAGCGAAAGCCATCGTTGCCAGCTAAACCGAGTTTGAGCTCCGTATTTTGCTTGCCAATCAATTGGGCTTCCCAACGCGCAGAGAAGAAACTATTTCCGGTTGTGCTGTCGGGTCCGTAGAGTGTCCAGTGGTGGTCAATTTGATGTTCAGTTCTATTTAAAACGGGTGTGCCTGATAGGGCAGGGTTATTGAAATAACTGGCCTTGAATCCGTTGGGAACCTCAAACCAATTATTTTTTGTTACGAGTGTCACTTCATTGGTCTCCCATGGTTTTTCAGGCAGTGCAAAATAACTTACATTTTTGAGACCAAAAGTCCCTTCCAAACCTTCTTTGATACTTGCATTTTGAAATCCTTTGCCGCTATAGCCACCGAGTTTGACATCAGCTGCAGCTTCTCCCAGAAGCAAAATTTTGCTATCCTTGGCAAGTGGTAAGATCGGTTGAAGGTCTTTTTTCGGCTCATTTTTCAATAGGACGAAGGAGGCTTCGGCACACTTTTGCGCGATGGTGAAGCCGTCGGTAAGCAACTTTTGAATTTCTTTTTCTTTGGGAAGTGCTAAGTAGGGCTGCTCAAATAGCCCGAGTTCAAATTTGACGCGCAAGACCCGGGCTACAGCTGAATCAATGCGGGCTTGCTCGAGTGCTTGTCCGAGCAAACTGGGTTCAAATAACTGAAAATGGGTGCAATCGGTTTGGAAAATCACGTCTAGGCCTGCCGCGAGGGCATCTTTACCACTTTCGTTGTAGGTGCTGGCCGTTCGGTGTAAAACCAATGCGCCCCCAACTGCATTGGCGTCTGAAATGACAAATCCTTTGAAGCCCCAATCCTCTTTGAGAGTTTGTTGCAATAATTGACTAGAACTAGAAGCAGAAAAACCATTTATCGAGTTATAGGCGCTCATGACCGAACGCGCTGACCCTTCGTGAAAAGCGGCTAAAAAAGGTCTGTAATGGCTCATGTACAGCGCGCGCTCACTCAAGCCAATTGGGTAGGAGTCGCGGCCGCCGGCTCCGACGTTGGCTACAAAATGTTTGGGTGTACACACCACGCCCGCCCCTTCGAGTGGCTGTATAAATGCGAGGCCCATTTGGCTGGCTAAGTATGGATCTTCGCCAAAGGTTTCTTCGGTGCGGCCCCAACGTACATCTGTGGCCAAGTTGAGCACAGGGCTCAAGACTTGCCGTATACCAATGAGGCGCGCTTCGCGCGCAATGTGCGCTGCCGCGCTGCTCACGAGCTGCGGATCAAATGTGGCCGCAAGGGCAATTGCTTGTGGAAAGCTCGTGGCCTGTGCGCGCACCAAACCATGTAAGCCTTCGTCAAAAAAGATGATGGGAATGCCTAGGCGCGTATTTTCAACGAAGTGTTTTTGAATGTCATTAGCCCTTTCAATGAGCTCAAGATTGGTGTTTGAACTCGAATAGTTCAGGATTTGTTGATTGGGATCGGAAAGTGCTGAGGCAAATAATTGGATACCAAAAATGCCGTCGGTAAAACGGCATTTAGTGGTATCGAAGTCCGAAGGGACCATAAAAAGTTGCCAAGCTTTTTCTGAAGCAGACATGCGACCAAGGAGGTCTGCAACACGCGCTTCGATAGGCTGGCTTGGGTCTTTGTAAATTTGCGCCCGAACAAGTAGACTACAAGATAAAAAAATCAGGAGTAGCTTCATGTGCGGCGTCAACCTTTTAATTACAAGCCGTTAGCGGCCATGCGCAATTTCAGGTCGATGTACGCTTGCTCGTAAGCCTCGCGTTGTTTTTTCTCGCGGTTGGAGATGTCCATGCGGCCCATTGTTTTGAGGATTTCGTCTGCTGCTGCGGTGTTGCGCAAGGCAAAATAGGCCTCGAGTAGGTTGAAATAGATCGCAACAGTGATGTCTTTGTCGATGCGTGCTTTTTTGTTTTCGATGTCAGACTCTTCGAGTGCTTTGTTCCAAATTGCGATGGCTTCATTGAGCTTCATGGCGCCTTGTGCTTCGTTTGTACCGAGCATTTTAAAGCCGAGGTTTGCTGCATTAAAGGCATCTAGGAGGTCGTTGTGCGACTCATTTTTAGATTTAACGAAATTGAGTTCGAAGGTCTCTTCTGTGCGCTCAAAACCAATGCGGTCATTGACCATATGGTTGATGACCTTGAGGTTGTCTTGCAAGCATTTGTCTTCCATTTGCTTGAGCACTGCGCTTACATCCATTGAAGGTTGTGTTTTGGTGGCAGTACCTTTGTATAATTTAAATTCAGTGAACTCTGCTGGTGCCGCTGCATAAATTTCTTGGTTGATCGCGTTGGTGACGCGGAAACTCATTGGGTGGCGGTATGTAAACTCGATGTGGTAGTAAGTAACCTTTGTAGTTGTACTGACGCCATCTTTGCGCGATACCTCGTCTTTTACTTCAGTCACAATTTTAGCAGGTGTAGCTTCAAAACCTTGTAACGTAACGGTATAGTTGAGGGCATTTGCTGCACCTTTTTGCAAGCCGTCGATAAAGAGATAGGTAGAGGCCAAAGAATTGTAGTCATAGGCTGTTTTCATGACAGGCATCGGGACCGTGCGGCGGTAAGGCTGTGCAACGTAGTCTTTGACTGGTTTGTTATTCTCGTTGAGCACTTGTTTTTCGATGATTTTTGAAGCGGTAGATTTTTCGTTCCAAGCTTTGGTCTCGCGCTCAAATTTTTCGTCGGCAGCCTTTTGTTTGTTCGGCAACTCGGCCATTTCGCGCTGGTAGTCGGCTTCAGCTTGTGCTTTGTCGGCTTCGTATTGCGCCATTAATTTTTGGTTCTCTGCATCGTAAGCTGCTGTAACCGTTGCTGTATAAGCAGTTGGCTTGGGTTGAACAGGATTGCTAGGCAGTTTCGTGTATGTGTAGGTAATTTGCTCTCCTTTGACAGACTGCGCAAAAGAATTGTAAGCGAGGGCCAAGGCCACTAATAAGATAGATTTTTTCACGTGTTTAATTTTTGTACGCGCAAAGGACGTGAAATTTCAAGAAATAGTTGCCTAAAATTTGAATTACAAGGAAAAAATAATTAAAATAAAACCTAACTTTGGTAGATTAAAATAAATTTATGCAAACATGTCTAAGAATTGCAGGTCTTGCAATTTTACTAGCCCTGAGTTCCTGCACGGCTATTTTTATTCCTAAAAAACAACAAGTTACTTTTTACACCGAGTCTGATTCAACCCTAATTTCGAACACCACCGTTGATTTTGGAAAAGGTAAAATCATAGAGACTGAGCTCAATCGCAGTGGTTTTCAGCAAATCGTGTTGCGTACTCCCGGTTACAAAGATGAGCGCGTGGTATTGTTTCCAGATCGCCGTGACCCATTATTTTATTTTGTAAGCGTCCTTGACTTACCACTTTTTTGCACTGGTTACGGAAATTTAGTGTTAAACGGCAACAATACCTTGCTCTATCCCAATGAAATACTTGTTTCTAATCAGGTGTTCTTTGACAAGCGCACAGAAAATCAGCGCTACGTAAATATTGAAGCAGTTACTGTGGACATCAAAGATTTCAAAGAGGATATTCAAATTTATTACGTGCCGAATGCGCAAGATATCGATCAAAAACTACTCGAAGAAAGGGACTTGCGCATCAAAAACAGAGAAGAAGCCAAACGCAAAGAAGAGGAACGCTTGGCCAATATGTCCAAAAAGAAGCGTCAGGTCACAACTACCGCCTCCACTCTTGGCCAGGATGAAGAAAGAAATCGCCTTTTTGCAGAGAATACCATCTTTACGGATGACCTTTCTAAAATCCTATACGAGTCAGGTTATATCGATACGGTTAACCGGATTTTCCAAGATAATAACAACACCATATATCTTCAAGCTAAAATTCGCAAAATAGATGAATACGTGATTACAGCAGGTTATCAGAGTTACCGCAAACTAGGTCTTGACATCACATGGCTGACATTCAATCACTTTGAAGAGGTTGTTGATTCCGTTTCGTTCTACAGTTTTTCAGATCCTTTTGTCAGTGAAGGAAACGATGAAGTCAATTATGTAGACATGATCAACGATGTTCTGACACAAAGCTATTTTGAGCTCAAACAAACGGCTACTTTTCAGGAGCGTTTGAAGGTCCAAACTGACTTCACAAGCCAAGAGGCACCACTTGCCTTGATCAGACCTAAAAATGTAGTAAAAGAATTATCAGATGCAGCACAAGCATCCGTGATCATCAAGCGTACCGACGGTGGCCATGGTTCTGGTTTTGCCATTACCCAAGATGGTTACATTCTCACCAATTATCATGTCGTGTCGGGCAAAGTAGAAGGGAAGCCATCCACTTTCAAAGTAGTATTGGCCAACGGTATTCAGCTCGACGGCAAAATTGTCAGATACAACAAAGCACGTGATTTAGCCGTCTTAAAGGTAGAATACAATTTTGAAAAAGCATTTTTACTTTCGGAGGTGAAGTCGTTCAAAAGCCTGTCTGAGGTGTATACAATTGGTGCGCCTAAATCAGTAGAGCTTGGCCAGTCTGTAAGTTTGGGTCTGATCTCTAATGAACGCGTTGTCAATAACAACAATTTGCTGCAGGTCAATATCAATATCAATGGCGGTAACAGCGGGGGTCCATTATTCGAGAAGAACGGAACGCTCCAAGGTGTGATCCAATCTAAACTCGTCGGTAAGGACACAGAAGGGGTAGGTTTTGCTATTCCATCTTACCTTGTTCCTAGCTACCTCAATATCAATTATTCAAAATAGTTTTATGTCATTTTTCAAAAAAGCGCTTTATTTGATTTTTGCTCTTGGCACGATACAAACAGCAAATGCGCAAAACGGCTCACTCGAATTAGCCACCATGATGCCGCTCTCGGGCAACAATTCGCTCACTGGTTTTGGCAAAGGAGGTTCGTTAGGCTACCAAACATCAGTTACCTACAACGTTAGAGTTCGCGCCAACTTAGACGTTCAGTTTTTCAATGGTAACGAGAATTCGTTGACGAGCCTTGGTTCGCATTGGGACAACTGGCCACAAGAAACCTTTTACGAAATCAAGTCTACTGTTATCAATATGCGTTACGTAGAGTTTTCGCTGGGCTATGATTACTTTTTGTTTAAAATGCATCCCAATATGTACATTGGCCCGGATTTATTTCTTGCAAAGGCTACAACTAACATTCAAAATACGAGTTCATATCAAAACAATCAGGATCTCGCAATTGCTTTTGCGGGAGGGCTCAAAATCCATTACGGTATCGAGAAAAAAGTAAATAAGTTGACCTTGTTTGGCGAATATACAGCTGCATTGACTGCGCATACGCCCTATATTGGAACAGATCCAGAGTCAAAATTCATAAGATCTGGTCTCAATCATCAGCTTGGTATAGGTTTTCGCTTTTAATTTGGCGGCACCTGTTTGAAAAAGTGGCCTTGCATCTGAACCATTCTACTTATCTTTTGTTTAACAAATAAAACAAAAGATGAAACAAAACGGTATCCAGGTCAGCAACAACACTATTGACATTCTCATCGACGAAATGGGAGACGAACACGTGAGTACCTCCGTAGAAACGCCCCTCAGATCAGACGCATTTGCGCTTTCAGACGATCAAAAGATTGAACAAATTGCCGTGCATTTCGGCCAAATCATGGACCTTCTCGGCTTGGATCGCACAGACGACAGCCTCAGTGGTACGCCAAAGCGCGTTGCCAAAATGTATGTGAAAGAAATATTTAGCGGCCTCAACCCCGCCAACTTCCCAGACATCAAGCTCTTTGAAAACAAATATCAGTATAATCAAATGCTCGTTGAGAAGAACATTTTGTTTTACTCGAACTGCGAGCACCACTTTGTACCCATCATCGGTAAAGCACACGTAGCCTACATTTCTTCCGGAAAGGTGATTGGCTTGTCAAAAATCAATCGGGTTGTGCAGCATTTTGCCCAGCGCCCGCAGGTACAAGAACGCCTCACCATGCAAATCACCAACGCACTTAAAGAGGTGCTAGAAACAGAAGATGTTGCAGTTGTTATCGATGCCACACACCTCTGTGTCTCGTCAAGAGGCGTCAAGGATGTCAATAGCAGCACCGTGACGGCGCACTATTGCGGTAAATTTGAAGAGGAGGCTACAAAGAACGAATTCTTGAAATACTTGGATTTATAAGATTGCTTAATTTTGAGCATGACACAAATGCAACACCTCATTGAAGCACTCCAATTACTACCACATCCCGAAGGCGGATTCTACAAAGAAACCTATCGCTCCGAGCGCTCGTTAGAAGGCGAGGAGCGCGACCTGCTGACTTCCATCTACTTTTTACTGACTTCGGAGAATGTGTCCAAATTTCACCGCATCAAAAGCGATGAACTTTGGTATTTTCATGCGGGTAGCCCCTTAATTGTGCATACACTTTCTGAGCGAGGCCACGAGCAACACCACCTTGGTCTCGACTTATCCAAAGGTCAGCAACCCTTTCTCTGGATCCCTAAAGACACCATTTTTGGCAGCACTGTTCTGGAAAATGACGGTTTCTCCTTGGTCTCCTGTGCCGTAGCGCCCGGCTTCGACTTTCGCGATTTCGAACTCTTCGAGCGCCCCGAACTTTTGGCAGCTTACCCGGACCATAGTGAGATTGTGGAGCGCTTGACTTAGGATGTTGTTTTTCTGTGTATTCAAGTTGCACTAAGCATCAGGGGTTTTAATTACCTCCAAAATGGAGTTCAACAAACTCTCCATGGATCGTTCATCTAATTTTGAAAAGGCAAACCACTTTTTACCGAGATCTTTGAGTGAAGCCCCTAAATGATAGACTTCGTTTTGGTCAATTATTAAAAATCGGTCGTGACTTTTGTCGAATTGCTGCAAGGTAAAGGTTTCATATTGTGCATTGGCTTTTTTCAAGTCTAAGCTGAGTTGTTTGCTTCGGTTTTTGGTAAGTAAGGTTATCCGGACATTCTTTGCCTTTTTGGATAAATGCGTAAGGGTGTTTTCGTCGATATAATTGTCAATCAAAACAATACTTTTTTTTGCGCTACGAATTATTCTTGAAGTTAACTCGTAAGCATCGAAAACCTGACCTTCGAAAAAGATACCTTGGGTGGGGATGAGCTTTGAATGAATTTGTAGGTCTATTTGTTGAACCTTATTATTAATGGATTCAATATGATCCTCTAAACGGTTCATACGATTGTTTAGTGCATAGCCTTTGAGTAAGTAGTCTTTTAAAACCTGATTCGACCATATGCGGAATTGAGTACCTCTTTTTGAATTCACTCGGTAGCCTACCGAAAGTATGGCATCGAGGTTGTAATATTTCATCCTTCTGCTCACATATCGATTACCTTCTTTTTGAACTACCGAGAAATGCTCGGTAGTTGAATTTTCATCCAATTCTTTTTCAAAGAATATATTTTTAAGGTGTAAGCTTACGGTGTCGGCATCTTTGCCAAACAAAATGCTCATTTGTTTTTGTGTAAGCCATATTGTTTCCTTCTCAAATCTGACCTCTAAATGTGCAGGAAGTTCGTTGGACAGATAGAAGATGATTTCGTTCTTCATTTATTACGTTTATTCATAAAATTATAGATTGAAATTATCAAGTGGTCCTGAAATCTAGAAAAAGACAAGAACGGGTAGGTAGATATACGGAGTAAATTCTTTATTTGGTGCAGATTGAAGGGAAGGGTGTGGCTTACATCTTGAAAAAGATATAAGCGTTTAAACTCGTTGCAACTAAGAGCCAAAGCACATAAGGAACGATCGCTAGCGTCCAGCTTTTTTGAATGCGGCTAAATTTGATGGCGATGAGCAACACACTCAGCAAGAGCCCAACGATGACCAAAAGCAAAACCCATTCGGGCGGTGTCCAAGGTGCTTTATCCAGATTTTGGTACCATTCAGACGAAACGCCATTTCCGGTAAACAAACCTCCAGCCGCCAATGCTGCAAAGTTGAGGAGTAAGAAGGTGAGGGTTGGGAGTGTTTTTTTCATGTTGGAGATTTTGAATTGTATTGTTGCTAGAATCGTTTTAATTGATGCTTAGAAAAGGTATACTCTGCACTATAAAGGTAATCCCCAAAATCAAGGTTGTACCATGGTGATTTGCCGTCGTCGCCTACCAAAATTTGAATATCCTGTGCCGGCATATAGCTCTGTGCGAGCATGAATTTTACCGCGCCATTCCGATCCGTACATTTGTCAACCACTACTACCGCATGCCCGGGTGAACCGCCCTTAATGAAAACATCGCCTATTTGTAAATCTTTGCTGTCTTTGCTCGTTAATTGCTTGTCCAAAGAAAGGGTACTGGCATAAGCAAAAACCTTCTCGAGGTAGGACCACAAATTGGCCGATGTTGGTGTTTTGCCAGCTAGATAGTCCGTATAGACGAAGTTCTTACCACTCACAAACAAGAAAGTAATTTCTGAATAGCGCTTTTGCTCAAACAAATATTCAGCACGCAAGCGCATAATGGCATCGGCACATTGGTGATTTTGATTACCATGTAAAGAAAGGTCTACAACGGCACAATAAGCAGCTGTATTCGTTTTAAGTGTACCATCAAAATTGAGCACCTTGGTGCCGTGAGTTTTTAAAGGTAAGCTTTGAAGGTAAGCGGCCCAAGAATTGGTTGTTGGATTTACTCGGTTGAATCCTTCTGGCGTCTCAAAGCGTGTACTGATGGTCATGCCATCTTCATGTATCAAGATTTTTTGGTTCGGCGCTTCTTCAACTTGTTTGGTTAAACTGACCGCTTCCTTTTCTGAGGTGTGTCCGCAGGCAAAAAACAATAAGATTGAGGAAATGCCGAAATGTAACGATCTAAATTTTTTCATGTTCAATGAATACAATAGGAGTAGAAAGTTACAAAAAAAAAGCCCTTCATCGAAGGGCTTTTGTGGAGTCGGAGGGGTTAGCTGACGCTTTCCCCATAAACTAACGTGCAGTGGATCAAAAAGCTTCATCGCAAGGCGATGCTGTCTTTTTTTATGTATTCACAAATTTGAGGACAAGTCCTCATTTGTTACCACAAAAAAAAAAGCCACTCCAATGGAGTAGCTTTTTGATCAGAGTGGAGTCGGAGGGGTTCGAACCCTCGTCCAAACGACGAGTTTTCAAGCTTTCTACATGCTTAGTTCGTGGTTGGTTTTCGATATGCGGCCGGACAAGAACACCCAACGCGTATACTTAGGTTTTTTAGTTTCATGTTGCGGTAAAACCATCGGCAACACTAACCCTATAGGATGAACTTCTGAGCGATGAACCGAAAGGGTGGCCGTTCATCAGAAGTACTTGTCTGGCCTACTATACTTCAGCCGGATTAAGCCAACTAACATTCAGTTAATTAAGCAGCAAGTGCGTATGACGTGTTGTCATTTATTGTTCGTAGCATTTGATTTAAGAGGAACACTACAAGCCTCTGCATGCTGACACCTGACTACCGCTATCGCTGTCAAATCCAATGTCGACCCCAAAGAACGT
>JACCDN010288866.1_pt1 | contig 155311 bp, 139 predicted proteins | sample 7441691 | NCBI WGS metagenome assembly JACCDN01 (sample SAMN15323439, study PRJNA562643) | freshwater metagenome | isolation source: river surface water | place: USA:Blue River Watershed | collected 2017-08-16 | reverse complement strand
TCTCCACCATTTTCTTTGATGAAGTCTTGGTATTTTTTCTGAGCAGATTTAAAATCTTCTTCAGATAATACCGGTGTAAAAATCACCATTAATTCGTAATTGTTCATTACTTGAATTTTTTGGTTAAATAATTGGTTTTTCCCAGTGGACATCCTCCTAAGAGTATGAATCTGCCAAAACAGATTTGGGAGGGCAAAGGTAGGTTATTTAAGTGGATTTTTGTCATTATTTGGCTTAAAAATCAGTGCAACTGGGAAGTGGTCACTATATCCACCTCTAAAGACATTTCCATTCCAAGTTCTTTTTGGATAGCCAGCATATTTACCTTGGGACTCGATCATGTCGTTTGTCTTATAAATAATTGATTTGTAATTAGTTAGATTTGACGAGGGTGATCTCCAATTTGAACTTAGCAATATTTGATCAAAGAGGTTCCAACTGTCTCGAAAAGCGAGACTTCCTAGTCCTTTTTTAAACATAGCCATAAAGGGGTTATCTAATTCGAGCAACCTAATACTCTTATTCGTTGGATTGTCATTAAAGTCTCCCATAACAATCCAATGTGCGTTTTTGTCAACCAGGTTTATGCTATCCATAATTCTTTTGCATGTTGTCGCCGCCCAAACTCTATTCTTTCGAGCTTCACTGGATCCGCCTCTTCTACTTGGCCAATGATTCACCAAAATGTAGACCCATTGTTGTTGAAGTTGTCCCTTTACCAATAAAATATCTCTTGTTGCATAGTTTTGAAAATGACTTACATCTCTCAAAGAAAAGGTCTTGTATTGATAAGGTGTAAAAAAAAGCGGCTGGTAGATCAAAGCTACGTCAATGCCTCTAGGGTCTTTGGAATTGAAGTGGATGTATTTGTATTGATATTTTTTAATCGCATTCGATTGAATGACTTTGTCTAGTACATATTGATTTTCAATTTCAGCCACACCCAATAAAGCCAAGCCTTCATTTTGATTCAATCTCCCAAGTCCGAATATGACTTTGCTCAATTGGCTTGTTTTTTGAGCATACCTTGATGCGCTGTAACCTTTGCCACTATTGGGTAAAAATTCTTCGTCATTGACAGCTAATTGATCAGTGGTATCATAAAAATTTTCACAATTGTAAAAAGCTACTATTTGACTTGCTACTATTTGATTTGAAAGACAAAGTAGGATGAAGCTAATGGATAAACTGATTAATATTATTTTACGTTGCATGTGATGGTTTTTATAAAAATGCAATATTTAAGATTTCTATGTTTGCGTATTTCCCGAAATAATTGAGTACTTGAAATGATGCAATTTGTAGGCATGAAAAATATCCTCCGCAGTTGCTTTGTTGTTTTTTGTTGTTTAATTTTTTATTTAAAAACTTTGCATGCACAAACTGAAAATGCAGATGCGCTCCCTAAACAATTTGATTTACATGAGCAAGAATCAGTGTTTTGGATGCCTAATTTATTGCAATCAAATTATTCTGGCTTGCATGAAATGGCCCAGTACCAGGGCTTTGCGTTGAATTGGGCGCCAAGAGGGGTAGTACAAAGTAAAGGCAATCACATCAACGGGCTCAATTGGTTTTCAAATTTAAGTGGATGGGATCCTAGTTTTACTTATGCAGGATTATATGGTGGTTTGAAGACGCAACACACTATATCTGCTTATGGTATTAGTGCATTTGGATTGGGTGGTCAAGCGGGAAATAGTTTTAGTACTACAAATGCAATTCATTTTACTAAAACTAAAGCCATCAGCGCAAAGCTATCTAATGCCTCTACCATGCATGAAATTAGAATGCAATGGCATTCTGGGGCTATCAAACAAAGCAATTGGATTAATTTAGAAGGGGTTTATCAAAAAACACCAGGAGGGTATCTTGCCAACGGCATGAAAGATCGAAAGGGTTTATTATTGAGTATTGAAAAAAATATTTCAGAAAAACATCAAATGGGTTTTAGTTTTTGGTGGAGTCCTGTGACACAAGGAAAACGTGCGCCCACAGTGCAAGAAATGTTTATGCTTACCAAGGATCCATTGTACAATCCTAGTTGGGGTTGGCGCAATGGGCAAGCATTTTACGCGAATACGAAGAAAAGTAATGCGCCAGTAATGAGTATGCATTATGACTATAAAACTAGCAAGGGTAATTCCATTGAAATTAATTTGGGTGGAGTTTTTGGTACACAAAGTGCCACACAATTGGATTGGTCTAAAGCCGCTGATCCCAGACCTGATTATTATAAATACCTACCAAGCTTTGCGATTGACGAGCAATTGAAAAATAAATTATTGAACAGGTATGAAGTGCATCCTGAATTTTTACAAATACAATTTGATCAATTAATTGCAAAGAATAGTTCTAATACAAATGGTGCTGCACAATATATCATCAATGAGCGTATTCAAAAGTTACAATTACTTAGGACTTCATTACGTACTAATTTTGCGCTAAGTGCAAATAGCTATTGGTATACTGGACTGGCATTTAATACAGATAAAATTGGATACAATAATCGGGTGGCAGATTTGTTAGGCGGACAATTTTATTATAATTACAATACCTGGGTAAACGATGATGGCCTTGCAACAGCATTTCAAAATGACCTACTTGCTCCAGATCGAAAAATCAAAGCTGGTGAAACATGGGGCGCACATTATAATTTGTATAGTAAAAATATACAAGCATGGACCTCTTTGATTGGATCTACTCGTTTTATGGAATGGGGCTTAGGTGCGCAAATGGGCTTTGATCAAATGCAAAGAAAAGGGATCAATCAAAATGGATTATTCCCACAACTTTCTAAAGGAGTAGTTATAGCACCGGTTTTCCCTTCCTATCAATATCAATTCTTTCTGCGCTATAAATTGAATGGCAGATGGTACTTAACAACGCATTTTTTTCAGCAATGGGAGGCTCCCAGTGCTGCCGACTTTTATTCAGATGCTTCAAATCATGCCATTCAAAATCCATTCATTTTGCCTTTGATTCACTCTGGGGTTGAAGTAAAATTGCAATTTATGGGCAGTAATATTAAAGGCAATGCTGCTTTTTTTCTGCAGTCAAATCAAAACGAGCGGGAATATAAAATGTTCTATCATGACTATTACAATGCTTTTGTCAGAGCGAGTGCCGGACAAATCGAAACCCTGCATCGGGGTATAGAAACTTTTGTTGAAACAAATTGGTCAAGTCCGATACAATTAAGTTTAGCAAATAGTTATGGGCTGTATTTAATTACCAATCTACCATTATATGAATTAAGGTTGTCTGATAATTTATACAAAGTGCAATCTGGATTATTGTTTTTAAAGCAGTTTCCTGCAACTTCCTACCCGCAAGCAGTACAAGCGATCACCATCAATTATCAGCCAGTCTATTCATTGCGTTTTAGTTGTTCGATACTGTATAGCAGCAGGCGTGCTATTAGTCATGATGTATTTAGGCGAAGTAGTTGGACAAAAGAAAATACTTCAACCCAAGATGCTTGGGAAAAGCTGCGTGCGCCAGTTTTTGCACCCAACCAATGGGTCTCGAATATATTTATATCAAAAAGCTTTCAAGTCAAAGCGACTCATGAAAATTATTCTTTGCGACTAACAGCGTCAATTCGTAATTTTTTAAATGCTTCTATACCAAGTTTGATTTTTGAGCAGTCTAGGTATGATTATAAAAATTTTGAAGCAGCAAAATTTCCTTCAAAATATATCTATGATTTAGGAAGAACTTATACGATTGGCCTACAGTTAACTGTGCTTTGAACTAAAATTATCGTTTCTTTTAACACTTACAACAAAGATTTTTTATGAAAAACAATTATTCTATTCTTAGTTCTTTTTTTATGTTGTTGCTATCTGCATGTTGTTGTATGGCATGTTTTAAAAAAGCTGCTTATGCAATTCCAGTTCAAGATCAACATAGTGATAGTCTCATTAGTATTAAACAACTCAAGCGACTACATCAAATGGGTGAAGTTGAACCCATTCGTCATGAATGGATGATTCAAGCAGTTGTCGTTGCAAATGATGAATATGACAATTGGTATAAATCTATTGTGATACAAGATAGCACTGGTGGGATTATGTTATTGTTGGATGGGCAAAATTTATTTCAGGATTATCCTATTGGCGCACTGATTCGATTGAGGTTAAAAGACTTGTTGTTGTCGGATTATAGGAGAATGATTCAATTAGTAGGTGCAGTCGATAGTAGTTCAGGTAGTTTGGTGACAGGGGGAATTCCGGTGCCGCTATTTAAACAACATATTCAAGTGGTTCAAGACAATTATCCTTTAATTCCATTGATTGTTCAATATAAAAACTTGCACGATTCATTGCAAGGTCGATTCATTCAAATTGTTGGTATTGAGTTTTCTGCTTCAGATACCGCGCAGACATTTGCAGACAAAAAAAATAAATTGGGCGCGAGTCGGGCACTTAAATTCTGTGCTGGAGGAACTATTTATCTTAGGACCAGTGGTTATGCCGATTTTGCAGGCGTGTCGGTTCCAAATGGGAATGGAACTATTGTGGGGGTTTATTCAGTTTTCAATTACGAAAAGCAGCTCCTAATTCGCAATCCAGATGACATTTTGTTTAACAATCCAAGGTGTTCAGGGGCAGCCTGGCTGAAAAATTAACGTTTTTAAGTCTATTTTAGAACCTTAATTTGTCAGCTTGGCAGAAGCTAGGCTTTGGTCCTTAGTTTGCTATATATCGGACAAACGATTTAACTATGCAAAAAGGTCAAATAAGAGTTCAGACAGAGAACATTTTTCCAATCATCAAAAAGTTCCTTTATAGCGATCACGAGATTTTTGTTCGTGAATTAGTCAGCAACGCAGTGGATGCTGCTCAGAAGTTAAAAACACTGAGTTCAAAAGGCGAAGTGAAAGGGGAGTTGGGAGATTTAAGAGTGGACGTGATTGTAGACGCTAAAGAAAAAACCATTTCTATTATTGATAATGGTGTAGGTATGACAGCGGAGGAGGTAGATAAATACATAAACCAAGTTGCATTTAGTGGCGCAGAAGAGTTTGTGTCAAAATACCAAGACGCAAGTATCATTGGTCATTTTGGATTAGGATTTTACAGCTCATTTATGGTGAGCGATAAAGTAGATATTTACAGTAAGAGCCATACTGATGCACCTGGTGTATTCTGGAGTTGTGATGGAAGCCCTAGTTATGAATTATATGAAGTTGATTATAGCAATCGTGGAACTAAAATTGTGATGCATATCAACGAAGAAAGTAAAGAGTTCTTGGAGCCGTCTAGAGTAAAATCAATCTTAGAAAGATTCTGTAAATTTTTGCCAGTTGCTATTTACTTTAAAGAAGAAGACGCGACAGCGTCTGATGGAAAAGCGACAGCGTCTGATGGAAAAGCGACAGCGTCTGATGGAAACGAGCCATCTGAAAAGCCAATCAATAATACTAACCCAATCTGGGTAAGAAAGCCAGCTGATTTAACCAAAGAGGATTACGAAAAATTTTACAGGGAACTGTATCCATTTGGTGAGACACCTTTGTTTTGGATTCATTTAAATGTGGATTATCCATTTAATTTAACAGGTATTTTATATTTCCCTAAGATTAAGCAGAGTTATGAAATCCAAAAGGATAAAGTACAATTGTATTGCAATCAAGTTTTTGTAACGGACGAAGTAAAGGATATCGTACCTGAATTTTTAATGCTATTACATGGTGTTATTGATAGTCCTGATATTCCTTTGAATGTGAGCAGAAGTTATTTACAAGGAGATCCAAATGTGAAGAAGATCAATGCGCACATCACAAAAAAAGTGGCCGACAAATTAGAAGAAATTTTTAATAGTGACAGAAAATCTTTTGAAGAAAAATGGGAAAGCTTAGGTCTTTTTGTAAAATATGGTATGATTACCGATGATAAATTTTTAGAAAAAGCAAATAAGTTTTTGATTTTAGAAGATGCTGCTGAAGCAGGTAAGTTCTATACTTTAGACGAATATAAGACAACAACAGAGGCGACACAGAAGAACAAAGAAGGCAAGCAAGTTTTGTTGTACACGACAAATCCTGTGCAACAAGATGCATTTATCCAAGCTGCAGTAAGCAAGGGGTATAAAGTGGTTAAACTGGAAACTATGGTAGATGCTGCGTTTATCAATAATGTCGAAATGAAATGGGAAGGTGTACAATTTGTGCGTGTAGACGCCGATGTGGTTGATAATTTAATTGATAAGCAAGAAAATGTCGATTCGGTTTTGACTAAAGACGAAGTGGAACAGGCTAAAAAACTGTTTGAATTCCAAGTGCCTGAGATTACTTTGACCGTAGATGTTAAAGGCTTAAGTAAAGATGCTGCACCTGTTATCGCTACAAGGCCTGAATTCATGCGTCGTATGAAAGATATGGCAGGAATGGGTGGTGGAGGCATGACCGCGTTTTATGCGCAGATGCCAGATGAAGTACAGTTGACTATTAATGGGAATCACCCGGTTTATCAAACACTTTTAAAAGAAACAGATACAGATAAACAACAAAAACAAGCAAGAAATTTAGCCGACTTGGCTTTATTATCTCAGGGCTTATTAAAAGGCGCTGAGTTGACAAGCTTTATCAATAGAACGGTTGAATTAACAAGCAAGCAATAAAGTCAACCTTGCTATTTTAAAACTCATATTTTCATAAAACGAGCCCAGATGAATTAATTTGGGCTCGATGTTTTTAGATCAATCACTTGCATCTGGATGGATTGAGTTCCTTGCCACTCATTTAATTGAAGTTGAAAGACAATGTCAAATGGTTTTCCCGATTTTACAAGATCAATTTTATCTGGCATATTATAGCCAATACCACGTACACTGTTTTTGCCTTGCGTTACATTAAAACTAATATGTGCTTCCTTCACTAGTTTTGAATACCCATTGTCTTGTACATTTTTAGCTAAAAATATTGGTCGCATATTGTCGGGTCCAAATGGCTCCATTTGTGTAATTATATTAAAAAACTGTAGGTTTATTTGATCTAAAGGGAGAATTGCATTGATTTGTATTTCGGGCACCATTTGTGCTGGCGTAATTCTTTCTGCTACTGCATTTTCAAAAGCAATCTTAAACGATTCAAGTTGATCAATGGACAAGGTCATTCCTGCTGCAGCAAAATGGCCGCCGTAGCCCAACAAATGGGCTCTACATGCATGCAATGCCTCGTATAAATTAAAACCTTGAACACTTCTCGCACTTCCAGAAACAATATCACCATTTTGGGTCAGTACAATGGTAGGTTTATAATGTTTTTCGATTAATCTGCTTGCTACAATACCTACCACGCCTTTATGCCAGTGGGGTTGAAATACAACAGTGGATCTTTTATTTAAATGTGCAGGATCATTTTCGATTTCTGCTAATGCTTCTTCTGAAATAGTGGTGTCTGCTTCTCTTCTATCTAAATTGTCTTGTTGTAAAAGTGATGCCACAGCTAATGCACTTTGGTAATCTTTTTCAATAAAGAGTTGTACCGCTTTTTTAGCATCATCCATTCTGCCGGCAGCATTAATCCTTGGTGCTACAGCAAATACTAAGTTACTAATACGTATTGGTCTATTTTGTTTTGCTAATTCTAGCAAGGCTAAAATGCCATGACTGGGATTTTCATTCACTTTTTGTAAGCCAAAAAATGCCAAAGTTCTATTTTCATCTGTCAATGGCACAATATCAGCAGCAATAGCAGTAGCTACTAAATCCAAGTATTGTAAATAACTTGAATTTGGTAAATTATATTTTTGTGCCAAGGCTGTTATCAATTTAAATACCACACCACATCCGCATAATTCTTTATAAGGATAGCGGCAATCTAATTGTTTTGCATTTAATATCGCCACTGCTGGAGGTAAAATGGGGTCTGGTAAGTGGTGATCGCAAATAACAAAATCAATGCCTAATTCTTTTGCATATGTAATCAAATCTGTAGATTTTATACCGCAGTCAACAGAGATGATTAAGCTAATGCCAGTGGCTTTAGCATGGTCAATCCCCATTTTAGAAACTCCATAGCCTTCTCTGTAACGATGGGGGATATAAAAATCAATATTTTGTCCAATGTTTTTTAAAAACTGGTACAAAGTGGCCACTGAAGTGGTTCCATCCACATCATAATCGCCAAAGACCATGATGGATTCATTTTGTTCAAAAGCAGTGATAATTCTTTGCACAGCTTTGTCCATATCTTTCATCAGCCATGGATCATGCAAGTCGTCTAAGGAAGGTCGAAAAAATTGTTTGGCTTTGTCAAAATCTTCAATCCCTCTTTGTACAAGTAATTCGCATAAAATGGGATGTATTTTAAGTGCATTTTGCAATGCGCTTACTTTTTCGGCATCGCCCTCCAGTATATGCCAGCGCTTGTCCATTAATATTTTCTATCAGTTGTATAACGTACCAATTCCTCTAGTGCATCTCTGGTGATTGATTTTGGGAAGCTATGTAAAACTACCAATGCTTTGTCTCTGTATTCAATCATTTTTTCATGCGCATATTCTATGCCTCCTAATTGTTTCACTTGGTCTATCACAAATTTTACTTTGCGTTTATCGTTGTTGTTATTTTTTACAATATATACAATTTCTTTTTTCAAAGCGGGTGTACACTTTTGTAAAATATGAATGAGAGGAAGGGTTAATTTTTTCTCTTTGATGTCATTGCCTGTTGGCTTTCCAATGACTTCGTCTCCATAGTCGAATAGGTCGTCCTTAATTTGAAAGGCCATGCCCACATATTCACCAAAATCTTTCATCTTTTGAATAAGTTCTTGATCTTTTGTTACAGAAGAGGCTCCGGCAGCACAACTTGAAGATAGTAAGCTCGCTGTTTTTCCATTTATAATATCGTAATAAACTGATTCGTCGAAATTTAAATTTCTTGTCTTTTCAATTTGTAACAATTCCCCTTCACTCATTTTCTTAACTGCATTCGAGAGGATGGTCAAGATCTCAAAATCTTTGTTGTCTAATGAAAGCAATAGGCCTTTAGATAATAAATAATCACCAACTAATACAGCAATTTTATTTTTCCATAATGCGTTGATGGAGAAAAACCCTCTTCTTTCTAAAGTGTCATCCACTACATCATCATGCACCAAAGTTGCAGTATGCAATAGTTCCACTAAAGAGGCAGCGCGATAACTAGCATCATTGATTTCTCCGTTTAACTTTGCAGAAAGTAAAACAAACATAGGACGCATTTGCTTTCCCTTTCTTTTGACAATATATTGCATGATGCGGTCAAGCAAGGAAACCCTACTTTTTACCGCTTCTCTGAAATGTATCTCAAAGCGCTCTAATTCTTTGCTAATGACTTTTTTGGCTAATTCCATTTACGGATGCAATTTAACTTCTATTTGGGGAAGCGCTCTGTTTTTTTTCTTAATTAAGCAAGCATGTTAAAATGGAGTGCGCCAAAATTTTGTAAAGAAGAAAGCTTCAGGTCTGCGGCTGCCCAATGCTCTTGTTTAAGTGCTTCTGCAGCAGGCACAACTACACAAGTCATTCTTGCAGCTTTTGCTGCCAGCATGCCGTAAAAAGAATCTTCAAAACAAATACATGCCAGTGGAGATGTATGTAAGGCGCTAGCGCAATCAAGGTAAACTTGAGGGTGAGGCTTAGCATAGGGAAGGTTTTGTGCAGAACAACTTGCATGTATCAAACTGCGAATACCAAGTTTGTCTTTTACCCACTCAATTAAAGCTGTTGGAGAGGAAGTTGCCAGCCCTATTTTGAATTGTTTTTCTATAAAGAACTGAAAAATATGCTCTACTCCAGGCATTAAGGTTGCTTCTTGGTCAATATATAACAAAGCTTGATCTAACACTCTTTGTTCCGCTCTAGAATATTCTGTTGATGGAATTTTGTATTCATGAAGCCAATGGGCCACAAACTCCTTGGTTCTGAGTCCAGCAGTCGTTGCATACTGTGCTTCAGATAAGCTGATGCCGTATTGTCTAAAAATTTCATTCGCTGCTTTGTTCCAAAGAGGTTCACTATTGATTAATAATCCATCGATATCAAAAATTACAGCGGTCTTTTTCATTGTTTAAAGATACAATTAGTTACTTAAACAGGACAATTCAAATAGGAGATTATGTATTATATTGCACGGACAACTAGTAGCATCCACATGCGTTTATTAGATCATTTAAAGCAAATTCGAATATTCCGTTCCATCATTTATGGAATTGTAGGATTGTTTACTTATCCCGGGCTTGCTTTGTTTAATAAATTAAACATCGAAGGCACTGAACATCTTGAGCAATTGCCCAAACAAAATGTATTATTTGTAAGTAATCACCAAACCTACTTTGCAGATGTGATCACCTTTGTGCATATTTTTTGTGCAGTAAAATGGCGAAAATTCAATCGATTGGGCATCCCCTATTATTTATTGAATCCTTTTACAAATGTATATTTTGTAGCTGCTGAAGAAACAATGAATGACAATTGGCTCACTAAGCTATTCAAGCTAGGGGGTGCTTTAACTGTAAAGAGGACATGGAGGGCAGAGGGGCAGGATGTTCAAAGACAAAGGGATGTTGTAGATACCCAAAAAATTGACAAAGCATTAGCACATAGCTGGGTGATCACCTTCCCGCAAGGAACCACCAAGCCTTTTGCACCAGGAAGAAAAGGCACTGCACATATCATCAAGAACAATCATCCAATTGTGGTACCAGTGGTAATCAATGGATTTTGGCGTGCATTTACTAAAAAAGGGTTGACGTATAAAAAAGTAGGGACTCCTTTAACCATCAAGTTCAAAGCCCCTTTAGTGATTGATTATAGTGCACCGGTTGAGGAAATTTTAGAGCAAGTAATGGATGCGATTGAACAAAGTAAGTCATACATGCTAAAGGGCAAGCATCATTTAATGAAAGTGATTGATAAATAAATCTGCTTTGATTTTTATTCGCCTTCTTCTTTAATAAATAAGGCTTTTAGTTCAGTTGCATCATCTGGTTTCATTTTGCCAGCTAGTATTAGTCTTAATTGTCTTCTTCTTAATGCACTAGCGTAATATTTTTTTTCTTCATCTGTTTCAGGGATAATGGCAGGTACTTTTTTTGGCTGCTTATTTTCATCTAATGCTACAAATGTAAAATAGGCTTCATTGCTTAAGACACGTGTTTGTTCTATTGTATTTTGGTTCCAAACTTTTAAGTGTATTTCCATAGATGTATTGAATGCCCTTGTTACTTTAGCTTCAATACAAATCACATTGCCTAATTTGATAGGTGTCTTAAAACTGATATTGTCTACAGAGGCAGTCATTGCGCCTGAACTACAATGTTTTGCAGCTGATAAATAAGCAGCTATGTCCATCCAGTACATCAATCTGCCTCCCATTAAATCGCCATAAGTATTGGTGTCATTGGGTAAGACCAATTCATTCATTGTTGTATAAGAGGCTGATGCTGTTTTTGCTTCCATGGTATCAATTTTTTAAATCGAATACGAAGGTACAACTATCCACTATACTAGTTCATTAGATGGTGCAAGATTCCAGATTGCGTAAATAGGCTTGGTCCACTTCTGCTCCAATACCAGGTGCTTCACTAATACTTAAGTGCATACCATTGAATTGCACCCCGCCAATCACTGGGTCTATTTTGTGTCCAATTAGGCAAGTGTCCATGTCGTAAAATTGTACATTGTCCATAGCCATAGCAAAATGCATTTTAGCACTTAGAGCAACTCTGCTTTCTAACATGCCTCCCATCATACAAGGGATTTGATGGGTTTTGGCAAGGTCGTGTATTTTGATTGCTTCATGAATACCACCGCTTTTAGAGAATTTAATATTGATAGCGTGACAAGCTTTATTGGCAATTAATTTTCTTGCATCGTGGTGTGTAAAAACCGATTCGTCTGCCATGATTTTTACTGGAGAATGAGCGCAAAGGGCAGGTAAATAATCGTCATAATATTTGTGCATCGGTTGTTCACAGAATTCAATATTAAAAGGAGCTAATGCAGTTAATACTGCTAAAGCGTCTTCTGGCGCCCATCCTTGGTTTGCATCAATTCTAATTTGCAAGTCTGGTCCTATAGCTGCTCTGATTTGTCGAATACGCTCCACATCTTCCTTTGGGTCTTTACCTAATTTTACTTTAATGATGCGCACCCCTTTTTGTACAAATTCAATAGCTTGAGTAGCCATTGCTTCGGGTGTTCCAATTCCGATGGTCAAATCTGACTCAATTTGTTTTTGTTTACCACCTAAAAACTGATAAAGTGGTTGCTTGGCTGCTTTGGCGGCTATATCATATAGGGCCATATCAAATGCACTTTTTGCCGTGTAATTTCCAGCAATAACTAAATCTAATTCTTTTAATCTTTGTGGTATATCCAAAGGGTCTTTGTCTTTCCAAAATTGTGCAAAATCTTTTGCAAGATTATAGCAACTCAGTTGTGTCTCGCCCACAATCATTGGAAATGCAGAACATTCGCCCATTCCTGTAATGCCTTGGTCTGTTTGAATTTGAATTAAGACATTTTGTGCATATTCCATTGTTCCAGTTGCTATAGTAAATGGAATCATTGGAATTTTAAATTGGTAAATTGTGGTAGCTATAATTTTCATAATGGGCATAAATATACTTAATTTGAATAATAAGCATTCAAGTACAAATTTTGATGCGATAATTGTATTATTACTTTGAGAACTAAGGAATACTACCGATATTTGCGATACGAATGAATGTTAGCATGAATCTATCTTTAAACAACACACAGAACGCTTTTGCGTACAAGTCAAATACCGATTTAAGAAAAGCAAAATGGCTTTTTAGTGTGATACAAAATCCATGGATCGTTTCATTGGGTACCAGATTAACACCAGTGTTAATGAAGTCTGGTTTGCCAATTAATGGAATAATTCGCAACACAATTTTTAATCAATTTGTTGGTGGAGAAACTTTAGAAGAGTCGGCAAGGGTGACGAAGATGTTGGGTGCCTATGGAGTACAGGTGATTTTAGATTATGGTGTAGAAGCAAAAGAGGGAGAGGCAAGTTTTGATGCAGTGACTGAACAATTTATTACAGCCATTGAATTTGCTGCAACGCAAGATAATATTCCTTTTGTAAGTGTAAAGCTAACTGGATTGTCCAGTATGCATTTACTTGAGCGTTTGAATGAAGCGCCACGATTAAGAAGTGGTGTACATGATAGTGAGTCAGATGATGCTGCTTGGAATCGATTAAGAGAAAGGATGTATGCCATTTGTGATGTGGCAGAAGAAAACGGTATTGGTATTCTAATTGATGCAGAGGAGACATGGATTCAAGATCCAATAGATCGATTAGCTATTGAATTAATGGGTGTGTACAATAAAGAAAAAGTGGTCGTTTACAATACTTATCAATTGTATAGATCGGATCGTTTACGCTTTTTAAAACTATCACATAAAATCGCACAAGAAGGTAATTTTATTCTAGGAGCTAAATTGGTTCGTGGTGCCTATATGGAAAAAGAAAGAGCCCGCGCTGAAAAAATGGGTTATCTATCACCGATACAAGTAGATAAATTAGCAACAGATGCTGACTTTGATGCAGCAGTAAGGTTCTGCTTAGATCATATTGATAAGATTGCCTTGATTGTAGCATCACATAATGAAGCAAGTAATTTAAATTGTGCGCAATTGATGCAATCGAAAGGCTTACCTAATAATCATCCTCGTATTCATTTTTCTCAACTCTATGGTATGAGTGATCATATTAGTTTTAATATGGCATCAGAAGGCTATCAAGTGAGTAAATATTTGCCATTTGGCCCCTTGCAAGACGTGGTGCCTTACTTGATGCGTAGGGCGCAAGAAAATTCAAGCGTAAATGGCCAGACGAATAGAGAGTTGCTATTGATCAGGCAGGAAATTGCCAGAAGAAAAGCAAAATAATCTAATAATTAGCCTTCATGTTGTAAATTGCAGCATGCAACAATATCTTCAATTAGTACAACATATTATTGAGCACGGGACAGAAAAAACTGACCGTACTGGCACAGGCACTAAAAGCTGTTTTGGCTATCAAATGCGCTTTAATTTAGCTGAAGGGTTTCCTTTAGTCACGACAAAGAAATTGCACCTAAAAAGCATTATTCATGAATTGCTTTGGTTTTTAAAAGGAGATACTAACATCCAATATTTAAAAGATCATGGCGTGCGCATATGGGACGAGTGGGCAGACGAAAATGGCGATCTTGGTCCTGTTTATGGTAAACAATGGAGAAGTTGGGAAGCACCAAATGGTGTGGTGATTGATCAAATTTCAGTATTGATTGAGCAAATAAAAAAAACACCAGATAGTAGACGATTGATTGTGAGTGCATGGAATGTGGGTGATTTATCCAAGATGGCGCTAATGCCTTGTCATAATATGTTTCAGTTTTATGTTGCAGATGGCAAATTAAGTTGTCAGCTGTATCAGAGAAGTGCAGATGTGTTTTTGGGTGTGCCGTTTAATATTGCTTCTTATGCTTTATTAACTATGATGATCGCACAAGTGTGTGATTTAAAATATGGAGACTTCGTGCATAGCTTCGGCGACGTGCATTTGTATAGCAACCATATGGAGCAAGCTGCTTTACAATTAAGTAGAAAACCATTTCCACTTCCAACCATGAAAATTAATCCAACTGTGAAAGATATTTTTGCTTTCCAGTACGAAGATTTTACTTTAGAAAATTACGAATGTCATCCTGGTATTAAAGCACCAGTGGCAGTTTAATACCTTGTACATGAAAGTATCTTTAGTTGTAGCAGCATCAGATAACCACATGATTGGCAAAGACAATCAATTGCTTTGGCACTTGCCTAAGGATATGAAATTTTTTAAAGACACCACTTGGGCCATGCCTGTGATTATGGGTAGAAAAACCTTTGAATCGATGGGGCAGCGCGTTTTGCCAGGTAGGTTGAATATAATTTTAACAAAACAAGCTGGACTTCTTTTTGAAAACACGGAAGTGGTTAGCTCATTGAAAGAAGCCATTCAATTAGCTGCTCGTGAGCAATATGCCGAAGTATTTGTGATTGGTGGAGGCCAAATTTATAAAGAAGCGATGCTTATTGCGGATACGATTTATATGACTAGGGTACATACTCAGATAGAGGGAGATACTACATTCCCTGTCATAGATGCCGAATGGGAGTTGGCTTATAGTTATCCAAATGCCGCAGATGAAAAACATCCATATGCATTTGATTTTGAATGCTGGAAAAGAAAATAGATGCGGTATTCTACTCCAACTAGGCTACTTAAATACCTTCATTATTACTGGGTTGCAGCCAATTCAAAGGGCCATGGGATTCACTCTCCTTTCGTATTTAGATTTATTAAAGAAGAGATGAATGCAAAAAGCACAACTGAGGCAATTGCAAACACGTCACCTTCTGTAAAAAAGCTAATGCAAGAAATAGAGGCAGTAACAAGTCAGTTCATGCCTGAAAAAATTAAAAGACTAATTGCTCGATGTATTGCTAAGTTTAACCCATCCATAACTTGTATTTTAGCTAGCAAATCCTCATATACTGAGGTGGAGAAAATGGATAGAATCGATTTCGCATTTTTGGAAGCTGGATGTTCAGTAGATTTGATTTTGCAAAATGCTGTTCTGGTCTTGCAAAAAATGCATTCAGATTCTTGGATGATTGTAGAGGGTATTCATACAAGTTCGGAAATGGAATATGCATGGGCAAGGCTAAAAAAGCAACCAGAGGTAAGATTAACTATAGATTTATTTTTTATTGGACTACTATTTTGTAGAAAGGAACAAAAAGAACAAGAACATTTTATCATTCGTTATTAATACAACTTATTGTTACCAGAAAAATTCATAGCATCCTTAGTAGGTCTTCCTGGATTTAATCAGGAAGCTTTTTTGCAGACGCATCAGTCCCCTGCAGATTTCACGTCTGTACGTTTAAATCAATTCAAGCCCTTTGACTTAGCGGCTCATCCATTTTTGCATTCGATGACACCGATTAATTGGTGTGAACAAGGCTACTATTTACATGGTAGACCAAGTTTTGTGTTAGACCCCTTATGGCATGCAGGTGCCTATTATGTGCAAGAGGCGAGTAGTATGTTCTTGGAAACGATTATCAATCAGTTAGTGGATCCAAAAAAATATTATAAGGTTTTAGATCTTTGTGCAGCACCGGGAGGAAAGACTACTTTACTCGCTAACGCTTTTAAAAATGGCTTGGTTGTTGCCAATGAAACAATTAAGTCAAGGAATGCCATTTTAGAAGAAAATTGTATTCGTTGGGGAAGTGATCATTTAGTAGTGACACAGAATGACCCCAGTCATTTTAAAGCATTGCCCAATTTTTTTGACTTCATTATTACAGATGCTCCATGTAGTGGGAGTGGTTTATTTAGAAAAGATCCAAACGCAATACAAGAATGGAGTGAAGAAAATGTATTCCATTGTAGTCAAAGACAAGAACGTATTATAGAGGAGAGCATTATTGCTTTGCAAGAGGGTGGTTATTATATATATTCTACTTGTTCTTATTCTTTTGAAGAAGATGAAAAAATCATGGATTATATCGCATCCATGGCGGGCATGCAATCAGTTACCATACAAGTTCCTGATGCATCAGGAATCGTTACTACTTATAGCCCATTACATAAGGCACAAGGCTTTAGGTTTTATCCTGACAAAATAAAAGGAGAGGGTTTTTTTATTACAGTTTTTCAAAAACAAAGCGCTTCATATACGAGTCAGTTTTCAACTCTGTTCCAATTCACTTCAATAGCAAAAAAAGAACTTGCCATGCTTGAAGCAGCTTATGCTTTACCTGTTCTTTTTACTTATATTCAACATCAAGAAGAAATCATTGCCTTGCCAACACATTGCCTTCAAGATTTACAAACTATTAGGGCTCATTTGTATGTCAAGAAAATGGGTATGCGAATTGGTACGTTGAAAGGTTCTGACTTGGTTCCTGCACATGATTTAGCAATGAGTCAATGGGATCAAATGCCTTATTCGACTATTTCAGTGGAATTGTCAGAGGCTTTACAATTTCTTAGGAGGGCTGATTTGGTACTGGACGGTCCAAAGGGATGGCATAGTATCAGTTATATGAATAACAGACTAGGATGGGTAAAAATATTGCCTAATCGACTCAATAATTACTATCCAAATGCTTGGAGAATATTGAATTACTGATACTTATTTATTAAATAAATATTTAATAAATAATTTTATATCTTTTTTTGCATTTAGATTTTGTAATTTTGTCCTCCTTGAAGAAGATCATTCTATACATGTTCTTAGCTTTTGGTCTATTTAGCCAATCGAATGCCATAGGTGCAAAAGCAAAATCTGTGTCAAAAAAATCAGCTGCGACTGCCTCCGTGTCTTCAAAATATGGCAAAAAGCATTCAAGTAAGGGTAAGAACAAAAAAAAATCAAGCAAATTCGCCAAAGGGAAAAAGAAAACTAGCGCACACAAAAAGTCTGCAGTTAAAGTGACTCCTGTCGTTCGTACTGCGCAATGGCAAATGATTGCACAAAATAAAGAACAGTCGAGAATAAAAGATAGTGTTCAAAAAACAAATTTAGTACAAGTGCGTGCTTCAGATAATGAAGGCTATTTTGCAAGTTTTTTTTCTAACCAGAAAAAAGCCGCTTCATTTCAAACACTAAATGGTACTGCAGCAGTTTTCAAAAGTATGAGTGGTTGGCAGGATAATAAATTTTATATTTTAACTAATGAGTTGCCAGTAGGCACTATTGTAAGAATTACCACTGCTGATTTTAAGAGTATCTGTGCTAAAGTAATCAATGCCTTACCTGAAATGGGTAATGCGATTCAATATCGACTAAATGATGCAGCTGCTGCAATTTTGGGTGTGACCAATAAGACATTCCAAGTGTCTGTGACATATTAGTAACTTTTTCAATTTTCTTTATGAAACTAAAATGTATTGTTAGTTTATTTTTTTTATCAGCTACAATGATCAGTTGTGCTCAAAATAATGTAACTGACAAATCTAATAAACAAACTGAGTTAACAATTGATGCTAAAAAGTTTAATCAAGCTATAGCAAGTTCAGGTGCGCAAATTTTAGATGTGCGAACAGCTGCTGAATATCAATCTGGTCATATTGCAAATGCATTACAAGCGAACTGGTTAGACCAAAAAGAGTTCAATAATAGAATCCAACATTTAGATAAGACAAAAACAATTTATGTTTATTGTCAATCTGGTGGACGCAGTGCTTCTGCTCAAGAAGCTTTAATACAAGCTGGTTATAAAGTTGTGAATTTGGAAGGAGGCATGAGCAATTGGAGAATGCAGCAAATGCCAGTAGAGGGTTCGGGTAATGTCGCGCAAATGCGTATGGCAGATTTTGAAAAAACGATACAATCTAATCAATATGTATTGGTAGATATTGGTGCAACATGGTGTCCTCCTTGTAGAAAAATGCAGCCAATTGTAGATGCATTAAAACAAGCACCTCCTAAGCCATTTTATTTTTTGTCAGTAGATGGTGGTCAAGATATAGACGTCATGAAATCAGTAAAGGCGGATGATCTTCCTACTTTTATTCTATATAAAAATGGAAAAGAAGTTTGGAGAAAAGTGGGGGTGACACCTCAGGCAGATTTTGAAAAAGCATTTGCTTTATAAATTGCTATCTGAGCGTATGATCTGTCTATATAAAAGTGTGTCTATTAGGAATGGAATTACACCTGCTTATAACCTCTTAAAAAATCTGCAATCGGCATTCTCTTTTTCCCTTCCCATTGAATATCATTCAGTTGAATATAGCCATCACTACAAGCAAATTTTGCAAATGTTTTTCCATCAGTGACAAAACTCCCGATGGCTTCTTTTGGTGTTTCTTTTAAAATAGTAGTGCTAAATAATTTCACAATCTTTCCCTCTACTTTTGTCATTGCGCCTGGAAAAGGAGCAAGGCCGCGAATTAAATTATGAATTTGTGTAACAGGTTGTTGCCAGTCAATATTACAATCTTTTGTAAATAGTTTAGGTGCATGCTGAATAACAAGACCTTCCTTTTGTGGCGTTGCATGAATAGTATGATCAATTAAACCTTTTAAGGTTTTAACTAAGGTCTGAGCGCCAACTTCCATCATGATATCGTGTAATTCCCCGGCTGTCATATTAGGGGAGATGGGAATACGTTCTTGCAGCAAAATATCGCCAGTGTCAATTGCATGTTGTAATCTAAATGTAGTGACACCAGTTTCTTTTTCACCATTTATGATGGCCCAGTTGATAGGGGCAGCACCACGATACTGAGGCAGTAATGATCCGTGTACATTCAATGTGCCCATTGGAGGATAAGACCAAATGGATTCAGGAAGCATCCTAAATGCCACCACAATTTGGATATCTGGTTGCCAAGCTACTATCTGGGAAAAAAATTCAGGAGATTTTAATTTTTCTGGCTGTGCGATGGGTAAATTATGTGCAAGTGAAAATTGTTTTACTGCGCTTTGTTGCAATTGCATACCTCTGCCTGCTGGCTTATCTGGTGCAGTGACTACACCGACTACATTCATTTTGGCATCTATTAAGGCTTTCAAGGACGCAACAGCAAAAGCCGGTGTTCCCATAAATACAATTCTTGGACTGTCATTCATGGTGTAAAGTTAATTAGAATTTAGTACTTTTGCCCTTTGCACCCTATGTGCTTTATTTAAAAAAATCAATATGCAACAAGTAAAAAATGGGGATACCATTCAAGTACATTACCACGGTAAATTAACGACTGGTGAAACATTTGATTCTTCTGAAGGAAGAGCCCCTCTAGAATTCGAAGTTGGATCTGGTATGGTGATTCCTGGTTTTGATAATGGTGTTTTAGGAATGACAGTTGGAGAAAAGAAAACAATTCATATTCCATTTATGGAAGCATATGGTCCTAAACAACCAGAAATGATTGTTGAATTTCCAAAAACACAGTTCCCTCCAGATTTAAATCCAGAAATAGGTATGGCATTAACAATGAATAATGGACAAGGTCAACAATTTCAAGTGATCGTGGTGGAAGTAAAAGATGAAGTTGTCGTATTAGATGCAAATCATAGTCTTGCTGGTCAAGATTTGACATTCGATCTTGAATTAGTAGGTGTCACGCCAAAGTCTACCATCATTATGCCTTAGTAATAGGTTAAAGATCTTATAAAAAAGGCATTCCGTTCATTCGGGATGCCTTTTTTTATACCTTCGCCGAGCAAAAAGTAATTTATGGAATGGAGTGCATATGGAGTGGCTGAAAGATTCATGCGGTATGTGCAAATTGATACACAAAGTGATCCAAATAGTACAAGTTTCCCTTCAACTGAAAAGCAAAAGGATTTATCTCGCCTTTTGCTAAAGGAATTAAAAGACTTGGGCTTGGCGGATGCAGAGATGGACGCCAATGGTTATGTAATGGCTACTATCCCCGCAACAATGGGTACTGAGGCATTAGAAACAATTAAGCCACCTGTGATTTGTTTTTGCGCGCATGTGGATACGGCGCCAGATTGCAGCGGGACTAATGTTAAGCCCATTCTGCATCAACAATATTCGGGTGCGCCTATTGTTTTACCTGATGATCCAAGTCAAATTATTACAGTGGATAAATACCCCTATTTAAAAAAATTTATTGGTAAGGAAATTATTACTGCTAGTGGTAAAACATTATTGGGTGCAGATGATAAGGCTGGGGTAGCCATCCTTGTAAGTCTGGCTGCCTATTTGATGCAACATCCTCAAATAAAACATGGTCCAATTAAATTATTGTTTACGCCTGATGAAGAAGTGGGTAGAGGAGCAGATTTCATTGATTTTAAAAAATTGCAAGCGGATTTTGGATTTACTTTAGATGGGGGACAATTGGGTGCATTTGAAATGGAGAGTTTTAGTGCAGATCAATTAATCTTGACCATCGATGGTGTGATGGCGCATCCTGGTGCTGCAAAAGGAATTATGCAAAATGCTATCAAAATTGCTGCAGATATTATTGCAGCTTTGCCGAAAGACAAATGGTGTCCCGAGCAAACAGCAGGAAAAGAAGGTTTTGTCCATCCTACTCGTATCCAAGGTGGTGCAGAACAAGTGCAAATTGAATTTCTAATTCGTGATTTTGATACTTCAAGTCTTGCCAACTATGAAGCAAGGATTTTAGAAATTGCAGAATCGGTAGTACATCAAAATTTACATTATAATAGATCTGCTGTGCAAATTCAAGTGAAGCAACAGTATCGTAATATGAAAGAAATAATCGACCAGTATCCTCAAATGATCGAACTAGCAATGGCAGCCTATCGAAAAGCTGGAATTGAGCCGGTGATAGAACCTATTCGCGGAGGGACAGATGGAAGTAGAATGAGTTTTATGGGCCTGCCTACGGCTAATGTCTTTACGGGTATGCAAGCTATTCATAGTAAGCAGGAATGGGTTGGTGTTGCTGATATGCAGCAGGCGGTGCAAGTATTAGCCTATATGGTAGAAATAAATTAACTTTAAAGTATAAATTTAAACGTATGTTGTTTTTGTTACAAGTAGCAGATGCTAAGATTTCTTTATTTAGTTTATTAGAGAAAGGTGGTTGGATTATGTATCCTTTATATGTATTATTGGTGATTGCAATCTATGTATTCATTGAAAGATTTTTAGCAATCAAAAAAGCAGGTCAAACAGATCCTCAGTTTATGAAATTGATTAAAGATCATATTTTATCTGGCAACATAGCTGCCGCGAAAGCCTTGGCAAAAAATACGTATAATCCAGTGGCGAATATGATTGAGAAAGGAATTATGCGTATTGGAAAACCAATTGATGCCATTGAAAAAAGCATGGAAAATGTAGGAAAATTAGAAATGTATTCGATGGAACGAAATTTGAATATTCTTTCTTTGGTTTCAGGCATTGCACCCATGTTTGGATTTTTAGGTACGATTATTGGCATGGTGCAATTGTTTTATGGCATTGCTTCTACAGGGGAATATACTTTAAATACCATTGCTGGAGGTATTTATACTAAAATGATCACCTCTGCAACGGGATTGATCATAGGTTTAATTGCATATGTCGGTCATAATTTTTTAACAACACAAATAGACAAGACGGCCAATAAAATGGAAAGAGCAAGTGCTGATTTTTTAGATATTTTACAAGAACCAACTCAAGCTTAATCATTCACAATGAACCTTAGAAATCGTTTAAGAAATCACCCTGAGCCACATACCGGCGCATTGAATGATATCTTATTTATATTATTATTGTTTTTTTTAATTGTTTCTACTTTAGCTAATCCGAATGTCATAAAGGTGTCCAATCCCAAGGCCTCAAGTGATACCAAAGCTAAGCAAACGGTGGTAGTGACGATTGATAAAGAACAACATGTATTTATTGGTTCCTCACCAGTAAGTTTAGATTCTTTGTCTAGTCAACTAAAAGTGTATTTATCTAAAGAAACTGAGAAGCCCTCTGTTGTCATAAATGGAGATAGTGTAGCCAATTTAGGTGTGACCATTCAGGTAATGCAAATCATTAAGCAATTAGGGGCAATGCCAGTGGTAGCGGTGGATCCCACTCATTAAAATTCAATGTTGTTTTGTAAAAATTGATCCAAAGTTAATAGTGTAATCGCTTTGGAAGTTAATCTGCGCTATCTTGGTTTTAAACTAGCACGAATCATTCTGTCTTTCCCAAAAAGATCTGTTCTGAGTTCTGCATGAAAATCCATTTCTTCTAATAAATTTACCATTGCTTCACCTTGGTCATAATGAATTTCAAAAAATAATTGACCATTAGTTCCTAAATGTAATTTTGCAAGTCTTGCGATGGATTTATAAAATACAAGGGGTTCATCATTAGGCACAAATAAGGCAATATTGGGTTCATGTGCAGTGACCTGTAATTCCATATGTTCCATTTCTTGAATAGGAATATAGGGTGGATTACTCACAATGACATCATATTGTCCTGGTAGAAAAGCAGCATTCAAAATATCTAAAGGTACAAACTCAATAGCTGCTTTTAAAGTGCTAGCATTATTTGCAGCAATTTTCAATGCATCAGGACTAATATCAAGTGCGGTGATAGTAGCCTCTGGTAAAGCTTTTTTTAGTGCAATGGCAATACAGCCAGAGCCAGTTCCAATATCAAGAATGCGTAATGCACTCCCTTTTATTTCTGCATATTCAAGAATCCAATCTACTAATTCTTCAGTTTCTGGTCTTGGAATTAATACCTGCTCGTTTACGCTATAGGCTTCGCCCATAAACCAAGCTTTACCAGTAATGTATTGAATAGGTCTTCCTGCTTGAAGTTCAGCTGTTGCAGTTTGAAATGCTAGGCGCTTTTCCTCAGAAATTGGACTGTCTTTATGTAATGCCTGTTGCAATTGGTCCCACCCAGTGATATGTTCTATCAAAATAGAAAGAATAGGGTTCAGTTCAACCGCTTCATATAGACCTGCCAATTGTTTTTTCAAGTCTTGCTTGATATCGTTTAAACTCATAGTGCAATGTTACAAATGATTCATCATTATGAACTAGCTTTGCCAAAAATTAGTCCTTTTATTTTTTTGATGGATCCTTTTTACTATTATACAATCGAGCAGCCATCCATGGCTGAATTTAAAGATCGAGGGAGTAAATTTTTGGCCTTTGCATATCCTGTAAAAGATATCGATACTTGTAAAAAGATTTTAGCTCAATTGAAAAAAGAGCATGTTAAAGCAGTGCATCATTGCTTGGCTTATAGACTAGGTCTCGATGGTTCTACTTTCAGAGTGAGTGATGATGGTGAACCTTCTGGATCAGCAGGAAGGCCAATTTTGGGTCAAATTGATAGTAAGGAATTGACAAATGTGCTAGTGGTAGTAGTACGCTATTTTGGAGGCACTTTGTTAGGCGTGCCTGGCTTGATCAATGCTTACAAGACAGCTACAGCTTTGGCATTACAACTTTCGCCCATTATTAAGAAGCCAATTGAAATAGCTTATGAGCTTAATTTTGATTATCAAAAAATGAATGAAGTTATGATGGTTGTAAAGCATTATAATTGTTCAGTGGTAGAACAATCTGCTCAGTTATTTGTGCAGCTTCAAATAGGTATTCCTAAAAATAGGTTAGAGGAAGTCCTTGAAAAACTGGGAGAACTAAGGGATGTGATAGTTAAAACTTCTTTAAAGTTGAAATAGTATCTTAATTATTTATTGTATTCGTAAAATCCAACTCCAGATTTTACGCCTAGTTTTCCTTCTGCGACCATTTTGCTTAATAAGGAAGCTGGCTTGTATTTGCTATTTTGAAAACCATCTTCCATGATTTCTAGAATATTTTTACAAACATCTAGTCCTATATAATCTGCTAGTTGCAATGGTCCCATTGGGTGCGCCATGCCTAATTTCATTATCTGGTCAATGGTGGCAGCATCACTAATACCCTCTTCCAAAGCCAAAATAGCTTCGTTTATCATTGGCATTAAAATTCGATTGGCGATGAATCCTGGTGCATCTTTTACTACGCAAGGAATTTTTCCAATTGCTGAAGTTAGTGCTACAATCGCATCCGTTACAGCAGCTGTAGTAACTTTACCATTGATGATCTCTACTAATTTCATCACTGGGACAGGATTCATGAAATGCATCCCAATCACCTTGCCTGGTTTTTTTGTTGCTTCGGCAAGTTGTGTAATAGAAATAGAGGAAGTGTTACTTGCTAAAATACAATCAGTATTGGTGTATTGGTCGATCTCAGAAAAAATAGCCAATTTTATTTTGCTATTTTCAGTTGCAGCTTCAATCACTAAATCTCGATCTTGTACACCCTCTTTTAAGTTAGTGTAACAAGTTATTTGAGCTAATGTTTTTTCCTTATCTGCTGCATTGATCACAGCCTTAGTTATTTGACGGTCTAAATTCTTAGAGATCGTTTGTAACGCTTTATCCAATGCGGCAGATTGAGTATCGATTAAATTTACTGCATAACCATATTGTGCAAACACATGTGCAATACCATTACCCATTGTTCCTGCTCCAACGACTGCTATCTTTTTCATCTATTTACTTTTTGATTTATAATCGCCACGTTTCCATGAATTAATAAAACTTCTCCAAGCACTTGGATTTAGAATATTCATTGGAGGCAATTGTCCTGAATAGTAGTATCTTGATGCTTGTTGTTGTAATGAGGCACCCACTGCTTCTTTGCCGTCTCTAGGCAAGCTTGATAGGATAATTCTTTTTTGAGCGGGACTTGTATTTTTTCTTGCAGTCTCAAATAAGTCATCGTCTACTTTGGAGTTGACAAAATCACGTTCAAATTGTGCACGCGTTGGTCTTGGTTTCAAGATCGTTGCGGGTAAAAAATTGGTATCGTTAACCATCAGTTGAATTACACTATATTGATTGCCTGCTAAATTTTGAGGAATGGTGATGCTTCTATTTTTAAAACCCACACAACTAAATGTAATGGTTTCTCCTTTGTTGACAGCAATAGAAAATACACCGTCGTTATTGGTAATAGTGCCCCTTCCTTTTTTATTGACAACAATACTCGCTAAAGGAATTGCTTTTAAACTATCTGCTGTCATTACTACGCCATATAATTGAACAACGGAGTCTCTGTAAAGATCTACTGTTTGTGCTTTTAATTGTGATGGCAACAAGGCAATTAAGATCAAAAAAGGGAGGATCAGTTTCTTTTTCATGTAGCTGCAAATTTAAGCCTCAATGTTTATAAATTCAGCGATTTTTTTGTTACGAAATGGGTAGTTTTTTTGAACTAAGCCACATTTTAGGTCTTTTAAAAGGGCAAAATAAGCGCTATGAACGTTAACTTTGCCGGGATTAATTTATTTTAACAAAAACTTTCATAATGACACAGGAAGAGATACTAAAAGCATTGAGCAATGTGCAGGAGCCTGACCTCGGGAAAGACTTAGTAACCCTTAACATGATACAGGATCTAAAAGTAGAGGGAGATGCAGTTAGTTTTACTATTGTATTGACTACGCCTGCTTGTCCAATGAAAGATTTGATGAAGCATGCATCTGAAAATGCGATTAAACTATTGGTGAATCCTAAAGCGCAAGTTCAGGTTAATTTCACCTCAAATACGACATCTTTAAGAAAAGACGAAAAAGCAATTTTGTCTAAAGTAAAAAATATTATTGCTGTAGTAAGTGGTAAAGGAGGCGTGGGTAAGAGTACTGTTTCTGCGAACCTTGCTTTAGCGCTAGCAGAAGGCGGTGCAAAAGTGGGTTTAATGGATGCGGATATATATGGACCAAGTGTGCCGATTATGTTTGGTGTAAGAGGCCAAAGGCCAATGATGAAAGATGAAGCTGGAAAAGGGGTTATTATTCCATTAGATAAATACGGTATTAAATTAATGAGCATTGGATTGTTAGTGGATGAAAAGGACGCAGTAGTTTGGAGAGGGCCAATGGCGAGCAGTGCGATTCGACAATTTATCACCGATGTGGATTGGGGCGAATTAGATTATTTAGTGATTGATATGCCACCAGGCACTGGCGACATTCATTTAACTATCATGCAGACTGTGCCTGTTACGGGCGTAGTAATTGTTACTACGCCACAACAAGTTGCCCTAGCAGATGCGAAAAAAGCCATCGCAATGTTTGGTCAAGCAAATGTAAATGTGCCGATCATTGGATTGGTAGAAAATATGGCTTATTTCACCCCTGCGGAATTGCCAGACAATAAATATTATTTATTTGGTAAAGAGGGAGGGCTTAAACTTGCTTCAGAATATGACTTATCTTTCTTAGGGCAAATTCCATTAGTGCAAAGTATCAGAGAAGGTGGAGATGAAGGCGTGCCTGCTATGGTAGGAGATGAGTTGGTTTCAAAAGATGCTTTTAGAATTTTTGTGGGTAATGCAGTTAGACAAATTGCAATCAGAAATGCTAATTTACCCAGAACAGAAACCATCACCGTAGCGCCCTAATGGAAAAGAGAATCATTATAGCCATTGATGGCTTTTCGTCTTGTGGAAAGAGTACGCTTGCAAAAGCAATGGCCAAAGCATTGGAATATATATTTGTAGATACTGGGGCTATGTATAGGGCAATCGCTTTATATTTTTTAAGAAATAATATTTCTTTCGAAGACGAAAAAGCGATTCAGACTGCATTAGATCATATTGAATTAAAGTTTAAGTTTAATTCAATAAGTCAAAAAAGTGACATGTACTTAAATGGGGAAAATGTAGAGCAAGAGATTCGTGCAATGCGCGTGAGTCAAAAAGTAAGTGAGGTAGCTTCTATCCCTGCAGTGCGAGAATTTGCTGTAGCGCAACAGCAAGCGATGGGTCGAGACAAAGGAATTGTAATGGACGGGAGGGATATTGGCACAGTAGTTTTCCCCAACGCAGAATTAAAATTATTTGTCACAGCTGATCCAACTGTAAGGTTAGAGCGTCGATATCAAGAATTAGTACAAACTAATCCTGCAATCAGCAAAGAGGAAGTATCAGCTAATTTGCAACAAAGAGATTTAATGGACAGCACAAGGTTGCATAGTCCACTCAGACAGGCCGAGGACGCATTAGTATTAGACAACACTTCTTTAAATAGAGAACAGCAATTCGAGCTTGCCATGAAGTGGGCAATGGACAGAATAAATGCTTAATTAATCCACCTTTTCTTTACTGCTTCAAATGCATTTTCTAATCCATAAAATCCTAGTATTTTAAGGATTACAGATTCTACTACTGCATCAGGGCAGCTAGCGCCGCTAGTCATAAGTATGCGAATTGGATTTTTGTCTGGTAAAAAATCACTTACTATTTCAGTTTGCTTGTTCTTCCAATTGGTTTTTTCAATTTGCTTAGCATCAATAATTTTACTAGCATCATCGATAAAATAAGTAGGTAATTTCTGTTCACAAAGTTCAACAAGATGCGAACTATTGCTGCTGTTTTTTCCACCCATTACAATAGCGAGATCAGCTTCTGTCTCTAATAATCCAATCACTGCAGATTGATTGTCATTAGTTGCATAACAGAGCGTGTCTCTCGTATCAGCAAAATGAGCTGCAATATTTTCGGTGCCAAACTTTTTCAATATAACTTGTTTCAAATAATCAGAAATGGCTTGAGTATCGGTAGCAAGTTGAGTAGTTTGATTGACTACACCAATTTTATCTAAATGAACACTTGGATCAAAAGTGGCAGAATAGCGATTGATAAAAAAATCATAAAAGTAGTCAGTAGGTAATTCTCCGCTAATGATTCTAGCTAAGACTTTTGTTTCTTCAATGTCGTTTACAATTAAAGTAGGTGTATGTGCAGAAGTGTGTGAAAATGTTGCTCTTGTTTCTTCGTGTTTTGGTTTTCCATGAATGATTATGGAGTAACCTTTTTGCGCAATCTGTTCACTTCTATTCCATACTTTTTCTACAAAAGGACAAGTTGTATCATAAGCTTGAATGGCAATGCCTTTTGCTTTTAACTTTTCTTCTAATTCTAAAGTGGTGCCAAATGCAGGTATAATTACAATATCCTCTTTAGACAATTCATTTAATGGGATCAATTCTTTCCCTAAGGTATCTTGAAGGAATTTGACACCTTTGCTAGTAAGGTCTGCATTTACTTGAGGATTGTGAATCATCTCGCTGAGTAAAAAAATACGTTTGCCTTTATGCGCTTCGATAGTTCTATAGGCTATATCAATCGCATTTTCTACGCCATAACAAAATCCGAAATGTCTTGCTAAATAGATTTTTACCTCCCCAAAATCGAGTTCGGTAGGTGTGAAATTTTTTTTGAGCTTATCTTCCGCTTTACGCTTTTGTTTAATGGCGGAAATTAAGGGGCTTCTATAGCCTGAAGGCACATCAAAATTTTTCATCTATTACAATATTAACGTATACAAAAGTACAATCTTCGTTGCTTTTTCCCTTATTTTAATTTAGTGCTTGTATCTTTGCGGCATGCATTATGTATCGGTAGAAAATTTGACGAAGAGTTATGGTATTACCCCTTTATTTAAAGGTATCAGTTTTAATATCAATGAGGGGAATCGAATTGCTTTAGTGGCAAGAAATGGCGTTGGGAAAAGCACCTTATTGAGGATCTTATCAGGGAAAGAAGTGCCAGATGCAGGGACCGCAAAAGTGCATAAAGATGTCCATTTGGTCTTATTTGAGCAAGATCCACAGTTTATTGAAACTGCTTCAGTTACCCAAAATTTGTTCAATCAAGAGCATCCTATTATGAAAGCCATTAGTAATTATGAAATGGCAATGGAGACGGAGGATGAAAATTTGATCACAGAAGCGATAATGGAAATGGAGGAGAACAATGCTTGGGATTTTGAATCGAAAGTAAAGACAATTTTAACGCAACTAAATATTCATCAATTAGAACAACCAGTTTCTAAATTGAGTGGAGGTCAACGTAAACGCGTTTCTTTAGCAAAAACATTAATTCAAATTGGTTTTGAGCCAAAACATGTATTGTTATTAATGGATGAGCCCACGAATCATTTGGATTTAAATATGATTGAATGGTTGGAAAACTATCTTGAGCAAGAGAAAGTTACTTTATTATTGGTATCGCACGATCGTTATTTCTTGGAAGCGGTTACAGATGAAATTTGGGAGTTAGAAAGAGAGAGGTTGTACAGCTACAAAGGTGATTATGAAAATTATTTAGAAAAGAAGGCTGCTAGGATTGAGTCAGAATTAGCAAGTATTGATAAAGCAAAGAATACATTTAGGAAGGAGCTTGAATGGATGCGAAAACAACCCAAAGCTAGAACGACTAAAAGCAAAAGTCGACAAGATAATTTTTACGAAGTAGAAGCAAAAGCAAAGCAGAAAATTGAAGATACTAATCTCCAATTAGACATGAAGATGACTAGATTAGGAGGTAAAATTATTGAAGCAAAAAAAGTATACAAATCCTACGGAGATCTAGTGGTATTAAAAGGCTTTGATTACACCTTTAGTAAGGGAGAACGGATAGGTATAGTAGGAAAAAATGGCGTAGGGAAATCTACTTTTTTACAAATATTGCAAGGTCTTACAGCACCGGATAGTGGTAAGATTAATGTGGGAGATACTATTGTATTTGGTCATTTTTCACAAGAGGGGTTGACCTATAAGAAGGATATGCGTGTCATTGAGTACCTAAAGACATTTGCGGAACAGTTTCCATTGGCGAGTGGTGGAACATTAAGTGCGGCACAGTTTTTAGAGTTGTTTCTTTTTACGCCAGATAAACAATACACCTATTTAAGTGCATTAAGTGGGGGGGAGAAGAAAAGATTGCAATTACTAACCATCTTGTTTAAAAATCCTAATTTTTTAATTCTAGATGAACCAACGAATGATCTTGACTTACCTACTTTGGCTGTTTTAGAACAATTTTTGATCGATTTTACAGGTTGTGTGTTGTTGGTATCGCATGATCGATATTTTATGGATAAGCTGGTAGACCATTTGTTTATATTTGAGGGTAATGGTGTTATTCGTGATTATCCTGGCAATTATACTCAGTTTAGGATATTAGAGAAGAGTAAACAAAATTATACATCTTTGAGTTCAGAAATCACTGCACAGGTGGAGCTTGAAATTAAATCTTCTGCAACAGATCAAATTGCAAGCTATTTACCAAAGAAGTCGGAAGAGAAAATGTCTTATAAAGAGAAATTAGAACTTGAGCAGCTTAATCAATCCATGCCTGAGTTGGAAAATAAAAAAGTACTACTCACGCAGCAATTGAACAATACAAGTGGAGATTATAATGAAATAACGATGTTAAGTGCTGAGCTGGCTTCAGTTACTGCAGAATTGGAAGCAGCTGAAACAAGATGGCTGGAATTGAGTGAGAAACAATAAATAGTGCTATTTTAAAAAATGAGGCCTAAGTGTCTTCTAAATGAGGCCTAAGTGTTGCATAAGATTTTACTGCTATAGTTAATTTAGTAGAATAATATAGAAATACATTCTATATTCTTTTCACTGCTAAATCGAAATACAATGAAACCTATTGAAAGAATTGCAATGTACCTTCAGTTTAAAACAATCTCACCTCATGCATTTGAGAAAAAGATTAAACTGTCCAATGGTTATTTTTCAAAACAATTAAAACATCTTGGTTCAGTAGGATCAGATATCTTAATGAAGATCCATTTAGCCTATCCTGAATTAGATATTTTATGGATTTTAACAGGTGAGGGGCAAATGCTTAAAGAAACAACTAGTCCTACTCAAGCTTTAAATACTAATTTAGTAGAAGATTTTACCAATAAATACACTACTGAGAATAAAAGGTTAAAAATTTTAGAAAGTGATTTCGATAAATTACAAACTGCTTTGAAAGATAAGGAGAAAATTATTGGTTTATATGAATTCATGTTAAATGGCAATCCGCCAATTTCGAATAGCACAAGTGTGGTGACTAGGATGGATGCTTAGGAATGCTTCCTCCCCCCTATAATAAAAAAAGAGGCACTTTTAAAGCGCCTCTTTTATAGTTTAATAAAAAATGTATTTAAGCATATGATGCAACTGGTTCGCAGGTGCAAACCAAGTTTCTATCTCCATGTGTATTGTTGACACGCGCAACTGATGGCCAAAATTTATTTAGCGCAACATAAGGCAAAGGGAAAGCTGCTTCTTGTCTAGTATAAGCATGAGACCATTCATTCGCACAAATCACTTGTTGAGTATGTGGTGCATTTTTAAGTGGGTTGTCAATTTTATCTGCACGACCTTCTTCAATTGCTTTTATTTCTGCATGTATTGCTAGCAATGCATCACAAAAGCGATCTAATTCCGCCATGTCTTCACTTTCTGTTGGCTCAATCATGATTGTTCCTGGTACTGGGAAGCTCATTGTTGGTGCATGGAATCCATAATCTATCAATCTTTTCGCCACATCTTCTGCTTCAATGCCTGCACTTACTTTAAATGGTCTTAAGTCAATAATGAATTCATGCGCACAAGTGCCATTTTTACCCGTATATAAAATTGGGTATACTTTTTCTAACCTTGATTTCATATAATTGGCATTCAAGATCGCGTAGCTTGTCGCTAATTCTAATCCTTTAGCGCCTAGCATTTTAATGTAAGCATAGCTGATTAATAAAATACTTGCTGATCCCAATGGTGCACTGCTTACTGCATTGCTTTCATCTCCATTGAAAATATGACCTGGTAAGTAAGGGGCTAGTTTGTCATTTACGCAAATTGGCCCAACACCTGGTCCACCACCTCCATGAGGAATAGCGAATGTTTTATGTAAATTCAAATGACACACATCTGCACCAATATTGCCTGGACTAGTTAATCCAACCTGTGCATTCATATTTGCACCATCCATGTAGACCATGCCACCATATTGATGTATAATATTACAAATGTCAATGATCGTTTCTTCAAATACACCATGTGTTGAGGGGTAAGTCACCATTAAAGCACCTAAATGATCTTTGTATTGAATTGCTTTAGCTTTTAAGTCTGCTACATCAATATTACCTGCATTGTCACAGGCAACCACCACAACCTTGAAGCCCGCCATTACCGCACTTGCTGGGTTAGTACCATGTGCACTAATAGGAATTAAAACAATATTTCTGTGGCTTTCATTTCTGGCAGCGTGATAAGAACGGATTGTTAATAATCCTGCGTATTCACCTTGCGCGCCACTGTTAGGTTGTAAGCTACATGCGGTGAATCCCGTGGTTTGACATAAGTAGGCACTCAATTCTTTTGCTATTTCTTGGTAGCCAATAGTTTGATTTGCAGGTGCAAAAGGATGTAACCCACCAAAACAAGGCCAGCTTACAGGAATCATTTCAGTAGCAGCATTTAGCTTCATGGTGCAACTGCCCAGGCTAATCATACTTGTATTTAAAGAAAGATCCTTGTTTTCCAATTGTTTAATATAACGCATCATTTGTGTTTCACTGTGGTGTGAATTGAATACTGGATGCGTTAAATAAGTACTTGATCTAATTAATTGTGCAGGGATAGCTACATTTTTGATGCTAGCATTTAATGCATTGGCTTTTTTTCCTGTAAGTGTTTCAAATAAATTAACTATGGCCTGAATATCATGTGCAGAAGTAGTTTCATCTATGCTAATAGAAACTGTGCCATTGCTAAAATAATTGAAATTCATATTTTGTGCAGAGGCAATTTCATATAATGCATTTGCGTCAAACCCTTTCAAATGCAATGTGTCAAAATAATAAGTATTGACTTGTTGAATACCTAAACTTTCTAATTGTTGTGATAATCCTTGTGTGAATGTATGTATCCTTGAGGCAATTGCTTTTAGTCCTTCAGGGCCATGGTATACAGCATACATAACCGCCATGTTGGCAAGTAATGCTTGTGCAGTACATATATTAGAAGTTGCTTTTTCGCGTTTGATATGTTGCTCTCTTGTTTGTAATGCCATTCTCAATGCACGATTACCTTGTGCATCGATACTTACACCAATTAATCTACCTGGCATACCCCTTTTGAAAGCATCTTTGGTTGCGAAATAAGCTGCATGTGGCCCGCCAAAACCCATTGGCACACCAAATCTTTGTGTATTACCAACAGCTACGTCTGCATTTAGCTCACCTGGGCTTTTTAATATAGTTAGTGATAGTAAATCAGCGACTAAAATGACCATGCCACCTAATTGATGTACTTGATCAATAAAACTGGTGTAATCTTCGATGGCACCATTGGCATTGGGGTATTGAACTATTGCGCCAAAAAATTGATTATCTAAAGTGGTATTTTTGAAATTACCTGTCACCAATTCTATGCCTATTGGTTTCGCTCTGGTATGCAGTACAGATTTTGTTTGTGCAAAAATAGCTTCGTCTATAAAAAATTTAGGATGGCTGGCTACTTCTGATTTATTCACATGGTTAAAGATCATAGTCATTGCTTCTGCTGCTGCAGTGGCTTCATCTAATAAAGAAGCATTTGCAATATCCATGCCAGTTAGGTCCGCAACCATGGTTTGGAAATTCAACAAACTTTCTAAACGCCCTTGGGCAATTTCTGCTTGGTATGGTGTGTATTGTGTATACCAACCTGGATTTTCAAATATATTTCTTAGAATCACAGAGGGTGTGATAGTGCCGTAATATCCTTGACCTATAAAATTTTTTGCAACAATATTTTTTTCCCCTAGGGCTTTTAAAGTTTGAAGCATGTCAAATTCTGATAAACCTTCAGGGATAGCCATTGGTTTTTTTAATCTTATATTGGCTGGTACAGTTTTGTCAATTAATGCAGCTAAACTATCTACGCCCACTGCTGCTAACATTTTTACACTGTCTACTTGATTCGTACCAATATGTCTTTGGATAAATTCTGCACCACTTTGATTCATTTTCGACGAAATTGAAAAGGTTAAAAATTGCCACAAATATAAGCTTTTTAGGGCCGCCTTAAGGTGGATCTTTGCCCTATCCTGCATGAATGGGGAAAGCTTGTGGATGAGGTGTAAATAGTTTACTTTTGTTGACTATTATGCAAGCGAACACTGAACATTTATTTGATACTCCTGCTCCTGAGCAACTTAAGAAATTTCAAAATTTTCTTAAAAGGGTAGATAAACGGTTTATTTTAAAGCAATTGCCCGATTTACACGAAGCTGCATTTGAAAAAATTGATTGTCTGGATTGTGCAAGATGTTGCAAAAATTATTCCCCTCGTTTTAAAATGCCAGACATTAAAAGAATTAGTAAGTATATGGGCATGAAGGAGACGGCATTTATTGATCAATACCTGAGCATGGATGAGGAAGGGGATTATGTTTCTAAAACCAGGCCTTGTCCTTTTTTAGGGAACAATAATGTATGTCATATTTATGATCATCGACCCACAGATTGTCAAAGGTTCCCTTATACTGATGAAGATGTATTTTTTAAGCGTATTGCTATTACAATGAAAAATGCAGAATTCTGTCCAGCAGTACATGATGTAATGAATGCTTTATTGACTAAGTAGACAGCTAGTATTCCATATCTTTTAATTTGGGTGCCTTAAACCAAGTGGTGATGACCACTAAAATAGTCATGGTGCCTCCGAATACAACAGAGGGGATCACGCCCATCGCTTTTGCTGCTAATCCACTTTCAAATTGACCTAATTCATTACTACTATTAATGAACATTGAGTTCACTGACATCACCCTGCCTCGCATATGACTTGGTGTTTTGAGTTGTACAATGGTGCCTCTAACAATCATACTAAAACCATCAAGTATGCCACTCATTAAAAGTGCGGCAAATGAGATCCAAAATATTTTTGACAGAGCAAAAACAATGATGCAAACTCCAAATCCGGCCACCGCTAGCAATAATTTTTTACCTTGTTTTTGTTCAACAGGAAAAATAGTAATCAATACAATAATGATGATTGCGCCAATGTCAGTTGCTGCATTTAGCCAGCCAAACCCAATAGGCCCTACTTTTAAGATATCTCTTGCAAAAACAGGCACCATGGCAACTGCGCCACCAAAAAGAACGGCAAATAAATCCAATGACAATGCGCCTAAAACTTCTTTACTATTAAAAACAAAACGCAATCCTTCTTTCACACTCTCCAGTGGATTTTGTTCTACTAGAGTTGTATGAGGCGGCTTAACACTAATTTTTTGTATAAAGAAATAGCCCATTGCAACTAAAACCGCAACAAGAATCAGTGAACTATGAATCCCAAAACCTGCTATCATGAATCCTACACTTGCATGTCCAATTACTGAAGCTGCAAGCCACATTCCTTGACTCCATGTGGTCGCATTTTGCAATAAATTTTTTGGTACAATCTCGCCAACTAATGTGCCAAAGCCAGGTCCAGTGAAAGAACGTATAATGCCTGTACAAAAGATGACAAAATAAATCCCTATTGCTATTTGCAAATTGCCTAATTGTGCTTTACCAAATGCAGAAGACAAGAGTAATAAGCTAATCGCGCAAATCAAATAAAGAATTATGCCTCTTAAAATGATTTTTCTTTTCTCACTTTTGTCAATCACATGTCCAGCATATAATGCAAGTGAAACTGCCGGAATAACTTCTGCTAAGCCAATCAATCCTATTGCAAATGGCTCATTCGTTAATTCGTAGATCCACCATCCCACTAATGTCCCCATCATTCTTAAGCCCATTATGAACAAAAAACGTCCAATCATTAAATTCCTAAACTCATGAATTCGTAACGCTGCAAATGGGTCTTTGGTGGATTGTAGTGAATTGTTTTCCATGGCAGTCTTAAAGGGTGGGTAATTATGGTAGGGTAAAGTAATGTTGACCCTCTTCAAGGTCTTTTTCCAGCGCGTCAGTAATCACTTGAAAATGTTTTTCATTGTAAAGAAAGTCAGCATTGCTGGCGTCTACAAATATCGTTTTGATGTTATGCTGCTTAATATAACTGGTATAAGTTTCTTGTAATTTAAATAAATATTCGTCTGGAATACTTTGTTCAAATTTGCGGTTTCTTTTTTTAATATTACCTTGTAATCTATTTACAGGAGCGTGTAAATAGATTAAAATGTCGGGTGGTGTAAGTTGTTGCACAAAAACATCAAACATTTTCTGATACAACCTAAATTCTTCCTCTGGTAGATTCACTTTTGCGAAGAGTAAACATTTAGTAAAAATATAATCAGAAATGGTAACATTTTGAAAAAGATCATTGGATTTAACCATTTCCTGTTGTTGCTTAAATCGCTCTGCTAAAAAAAATAATTCTAATGGGAATGCATATTGTTTTGGATTCTCATAAAATTTTGTCAAAAATGGGTTCTCTGCAAATTCTTCTAAAACCAGTTTTGCATTAAAATGTTGTGCGAGTAAATGTGATAGTGTTGTCTTTCCAGCACCAATGTTCCCTTCAATTGCTATAAAATGATGCTTCATAATGCTTCTACTACTTGCGGTCAAAGATAAGTTTTGGATACTTTATTAATTGTTTTTTTTATACACAACTGAGGTGTCATTAGAAGCTTTGTAGAGCTGAGCGTTTGTTTTTTTGAAAATAGGATGCTCAAAATCAGGTGCAATCTCAGCTAAAGGCGCCAATACAAAGTTGCGTTCAGCAAGTCTTGGATGTGGAATAATCAACCCTGGCGTCTCAATAATTAGTTGATTGTAGTAAATTATGTCTATATCAATATTTCTAGGGCCAAGTGGTATCAAACGTTTTCGACCCATTGAAATTTCAATTGCTAGAAGTGATTCTAAAAGTTCTTTTGGGTTTAAGTGGGTTTTGATGTAAAGCGCTTGATTGTAAAATGCAGGCTGATCCTTCAATCCCCATGCTTCAGTTTCAAAAATGGAGGAAAGTTTTTGAATAGGTCCACATTTTTTTTCAATGCTATTTCGAGCATTTTCTAAATTGGCCAATCTGTCGCCAATATTGCCGCCTATCAAGAGGTACACTAGGTTCATAGAAGTATGCTGAAAATGAGCGCAAATATCCATATTTTTACATCGCAATCTTTATTTTTACTCGCTTTTTTATATTTCCATTTACAATTAATCTTTTATGAAAAGTTTCTTCAAATCCTTCTTAGCTGCATTACTTGCCTTATTTGTTTTTTCAATAGTTGGCGTATTAATATTAATTGGACTTGCTGCAACTTTGTCAATGGACGAGCCGGTTGATGTCCCATCTAATGCAGTTATAGTGCTCGATTTAGGAGATAATTTTACTGAAAAAGAAGTATCAGATCCTTTTGCAGAAATCATGCGACAAGGTGCTGGCAAAGTGCCAACTTTATCCACTATTATTGGTTTGATTCAACACGCCAAAAAAGACTCGAATATAAAGGGTATTTATATCAAATGTCAGCAGAATTCAAATGGTTATGCAGCTTCAGAAGAAATTAGAAAAGCGTTAGTAGATTTTAAGAAAAGCAATAAATTTATTGTAGCCTACGGAGAGACAATTACACAAAAAGGATATTGGGTGGGTAATGTAGCCAATGCTATCTATACACATCCACAAGGAGGCGTAGAGTTTAATGGATTTTTATTAGAAAGTGTTTTTTTGAAAGGGATGTTAGATAAATTAGACATTGACATGCAAGTGTTTTATGCGGGCAAATTTAAAAGTGCAACCGAACCTTTTAGATATGCTAAAATGTCGGACGCGAATAAATTACAAACTGGTGTATGGTTAAACGGATTATATGATCATTTTATTAATACAGTTTCTGCTGCAAGACAAATTGCACCTACCCAATTAAAAGCACTAGCCAATGAAGCAAAAATTCAATCCGCCCAAGATGCACTAACCAATGGCTTGGTAGACGGGTTGATTTATGACGATCAATTAAAGAAAATTATTGCTAAAAAATTAAATGGCATCAATGAGAAAGACATCCCATTTGTTTCAATTAAAGACTATGCAAATTCGGTTGCTTTAAGAGGCTCAGGTTCAGGTAAAATCGCTGTGGTATATGCTGATGGTGATATTGTAATGGGTAAAGGAGCAAAAGAGTCTATTGCTAGTGATGATTTTAGAATGATTTTACAAAAAATTAGAGCAGACGAATCAATTGACGCATTAGTATTAAGAGTGAATTCTCCAGGAGGAAGTGCTTTGGCAAGTGATATTATTTGGAGAGAAATAGAGCTAATAAAAAATAAAATGCCAGTGATAGTAAGTATGGGTGATGTAGCAGCATCTGGAGGTTATTATATTGCATGTGGTGCCGATTCGATTTATGCAGATGCTAATACCATTACTGGATCTATCGGCGTATTTACTGTAGTGCCGAATATTTCAGGATTCATGAAAAATAAATTAGGGATTACTTTCGATGGGGTTAAAACAGCTTCTTATGCTGATGCACCCACAGCAACTAGACCTTTAAACAACATGGAGCAGAAAATGTTACAAGCAGGGGTTGATAGCATTTATTATACTTTTAAATCAAGGGTAGCTAAGGGCAGAAAAAAATCTATTAATTATGTAGATTCCATCGCGCAAGGTAGGGTTTGGTTAGGTTCAGATGCGATTGGTGTAGGTTTGGTAGATCGTATTGGAACATTGAATGACGCGATTGCCTCAGCCGCTAAAATGGCTAAAGTAAAAGGGTATAGTATTAAGCAATTTCCTGAATCAAAATCTTTCCTTGAAGACTTTATTGAAGATTATAAAGATTACGTTAAAGTAAAATCAATTGAAACCGAGATAGGGGCTAGTCAATGGCAAGTATTACAACATGTGAAAACAGTTCAACAAATGGTTGGGGCACCTCAAACTCGAATGCCTATATTTGTGGTTAAACAGCCATAATTACAATGTCTTCTTATAGTCAAATAAAAGCCATGCTTGCTATCTCAAGAGCAAGTTTACGCTCCATATTGAGAAGCCCATCTGCAGTCATTTTTAGTATTGCATTTCCGCTCATTTTCATTTTAGTATTTGGTTTTTTAAGTAGTGGAGGAAATATTAATGTGAAAGTGGCATTGGCGCCTAAAGCAGATACAATAAATTTAGTTTACACTAAAGTAAAGTCTTTAGCAGGACTAAAATTTGTAGTTGCTGATCCTAATGTGATTAATGCAGAATTAGCAAAAGGGAGAATCACTGCGTTGATTGACATTCAGCCTACACAAAATCCCAATCAACCCTATCAAATCCAGTTAACGAGTTCCGCAGCAGCTAATCCCCAAAATATTCAATTAATTAAATCCATCTTAAATGCGGTGATTGCGAATATCAATCTTACGCAATTTAAGGATGCGCCTACTATCGCGGTTGTAAAGAACGAAGTGATTGAAGTGCCTGGAAGAACATACCGCACAATAGATTTTATATTGCCTGGGCAATTAGGTTTTTCTTTATTAAGTGCAGGGGTATTTGGAGTTGCATTTTTATTTTTTAACTTAAGGCAACAATTGGTATTAAAAAGATTTTATGCTACCCCTATTCGTAGGCTCTATATTATATTGGGTGAAGCATTAAGTAGGGTTGTATTTCAATTGATGACGGCGGTGATTATTATTGGTATTGGTCACTTTGCATTTAAATTCACATTGGTTCATGGCTGGATCACTTTTTTCAATATAATTGCACTTAGTTTTATTGCTTTAGTGTTGTTTATGGGCTTTGGATTTATTGTAAGCGGTGTGGCCAAAAATGAAAGCACTATTCCGCCATTTGCTAATTTAATTACATTACCCCAGTTTTTACTAGCTGGGACATTTTTTCCTGTTGATTCATTTCCCAAATGGCTTCAGCCTTTTTGCAATATCTTACCATTGACACATTTTAATAATGCAATGCGCGATATTGCTTTTGAGGGGGCTAACTTATATTCTGTAGGCAATGAAATTGGTATATTATGTATTTGGATTGTGGTGATTTACGCGGCTGCATATAAAATATTTAAATGGGAATAATATGAAATTGTTTCGTTTTGCATTAATAAGTGTGGTAATAATTGGTTTATTAATCACCGCAATTTCAAGTTTATTCCCATCAGTAGTTATTACTTCTAGGGCGGTGGAGGTCAATGCGACTAGCGCACAGATACAACATTGTGTTGCTGATTTGTCATCTTGGAAAGGGTGGATGAGTGATTGGAAAGACCATTCAGTGAAAGTAGAAGATCATATTGCTAGAGTTGGTACACAGACGATCAAAATGATTTCATCAACAGATAGTTCAGTTTTATTAAATTGGGTAGCAACGGGACAAGCGCCCTATAAAGTTCAAATTGAGTGGCTTCCATTAAATGAAAGGACCTATGTGATTCATTGGTCCTTTGAGCAACATGTGAAATGGTATCCTTGGGAAAAATTCCAGACTTTACTCAATGAAAAAGTATTGGGTGCAAAGATGGAAGAAGAATTACAACATTTAACTGCATGTATTTTGTCCAACCATGAAAATTAAAATAAGTAAGTAGTCTTTATTGACCTTGATCTTTTAAATATTGAATATTTCTTTTGATTCCTTTTAGTTTCGATCTAAGCAAAGGAGATTTTTTGAATCTTGCTTTAAAACTTGTTTCTTCCATTGCTAACCATTGATCCGAAGTCAAGGTCAATAAGCCTTCAATAGGTCTGAATTTGCTTTCTTGGTGTGGTTTACTAAATCGATTCCACGGACAAACATCTTGGCATATATCACAACCAAATGCCCAATCTTGATAGGTTCTATCTGATGGGGTTTCGATCCTGTGTTTTTTCAGTTCAATGGTATAATAACTAATGCAATGATTTCCTTCAATTGTTTTATTTGGTAAGATTGCTTGTGTTGGACATGCATCAATACATTTGGTACAGGTGCCGCAATAGTCTTTTTCAATAGGTTCATCGTAAATCAATTCTAGGTCCACAATTAAGCTAGCTATAAAAAAAAATGAACCATTTTTTGGCTGTATAAGATTTCCATTTTTGCCAATCCAACCTGCGCCTGATAACCATGCCCAAGAACGTTCTAGTACTGGAGCGGAGTCTACAAAGCCTCTACCTTCAATGGGGCCGATCTTTTGGCGCATTTCATCTAGCATCTGATTTAAAGAAAGTTTAATCACATCGTGGTAGTCTTGACCAAAAGCATATTTGGCAATCTTTGGTACATCATTTGGCTGATTTTGATCAGGGTAGTAATTTTTTAAAAAAGTAATCACTGATTTTGCACCTGGCACTAATTTTTTCGGGTTAATTCTTAAATCAAAGTGTTTCTCCATGTATTGCATCTCTCCATGAAATCCATTCGCTAGCCATTGCTCTAATCTAAATGCATCTTCTGTTAATTCTTTAGCTGCAGCAATACCACAAAAATCAAAACCATGGTTTTGAGCTAAGGATTTAATGAATTGAGTATTAGTAAACTGGTTCAATCTTCTAAATTCATTTTATGAAAAAAACGATGCGCAACTGGTGCGATTAATATACCAATATTCGTGATAAAGATGACGCCACTGAATATTGCATAAAAGGAAGAGAATAATTTTCCAATATTGGTTTCTATAGTCACTACAGGTCCCATTCCACTTAAGATCATAGACGCATTGTGTAAAGCGTCTATCCAACTCATTGGCGCTAAATATTTATATCCTAAAACTCCAAGCAACAGCGAAATAGACAAGATACAAGTAGTCCAAGCTAGGTTAATCAAAATTCTTTTAAAATATACGCTTGAAGAAGCTAATGGCTCGCTCTTGTGTTCGTATTTATGGAACAGTAAATTTCGCTTTTTTGCTGTTTTCATTCATCTAATAATTGTATGTAAAATTAGCAGAAATTAAGACGCTGGACTGACTTTATTGCTCTTTTTTAACTTGAATTAAGACATAATTGCTGAAATATAGGGGTGGCGCTCAATTTGAGGGGTTATAGTAAATACTAAAACTAGTACTATGAATTTAAATCAATATACTATTAAAGCGCAGGAAGCCATTCAAGCTGCACAACAGTTGGCATATAATAACCAGCATGCCAACATAGAAACAGCACATTTATTAAAAGCCATTCTTGGAGACAAGGATAGTCCAACTGAATTTTTGTTGAAAAAAAATAATGTACAACCTTCATGGGTAGTGCAAAAAATTGATGCATTATTTGATAAATTACCCAAGCAGCAAAGTGGAGAGCCTGCTTCTGCATTAAGTAGAGACTTGAATGCAGTCTTATTAAAGGCAACTGCTTCTTTGAAAGATTTTGGGGATGATTTTGTCACAGTAGAGCACTTAATTGTAGGCATACTTCAGGTGAATGATCCAGTAGCAAAAATTTTAAAAGATGCTGGTTTAACAGAAAAGGGCCTAAAAACTGCTATTACAGAATTAAGGCAAGGTGAGAAGGTTAAATCTGCCACACAGGAAACGCAGTTTCACGCGCTCTCAAAGTATGCCAAAAATTTAAATGACATGGCCAACAAGGGTAAATTAGATCCAGTGATTGGTCGAGATGATGAAATAAGAAGAACTTTGCACATTCTAACTAGGAGGAGTAAAAATAATCCAATTTTAGTTGGTGAACCTGGTGTGGGTAAAACAGCCATTGCAGAAGGATTAGCGATGCGAATTGTAAATGGCGATGTACCTGAAAATCTAAAGTCAAAAATTATCTATGCTTTAGATATGGGGCAGTTGATTGCAGGTGCGAAATATAAAGGAGAATTTGAAGAACGTTTAAAAGGCGTAGTAAAAGAGGTAACTAGTAGTGATGGGGAGATTATTTTATTTATTGATGAGATTCATACTTTAGTAGGAGCAGGTGGTGGAGAAGGCGCAATGGATGCTGCCAATATTTTAAAGCCTGCATTAGCAAGAGGAGAATTAAGAGCTATTGGTGCGACCACTTTAAATGAATATCAAAAGTTTTTTGAGAAAGACAAGGCTTTAGAAAGAAGATTCCAAAAAGTAATGATTGACGAGCCTACAAAAGAAGATGCTATTTCTATTCTAAGAGGTTTGAAGGAAAGGTATGAAACGCACCATCATGTTCGCATTAAGGATGAAGCTATTGTTGCTGCAGTAGAACTTTCTTCAAGGTATATAACAGATCGTTTTTTGCCTGACAAGGCCATTGATTTGATTGATGAGAGTGCGGCTAAATTGCGTTTAGAGATGAACTCAATGCCAGAAGACTTAGATACTTTACAACGTCAGATTAGACAGCTAGAAATTGAAAGAGAAGCTATCAAGCGTGAGAACAATCCTGAGCAATTGAAGCATTTGAATGTAGAGATAAGCAACTTAATGGTAGAGCAAGATACGCTCACTGCTAAATGGAAAGTGGAAAAAGAATTGGTGGACAAAGTACAAGATGCAAAAGGGCAAATGGAGCAATTAAAACAAGCAGCCGAAGTGGCCGAGCGAAATGGTGATTATGGGAAAGTCGCTGAAATTAGATATGGTAAATTAAAAGAACAAGAAACGCTTTTATTGGATTTAACCAATCAGTTAAAAGGATTAGGAGATGAAGGCAAACGCTTAATGAAAGAGGAGGTAGATGCAGATGATATAGCTGAAAATATCGCTAAAGCAACAGGCATTCCAGTACAGAAAATGATGCAATCTGAACGTGAAAAATTAATGTACTTAGAAGCCGCATTACATGAACGTGTTGTTGGTCAGGAAGAGGCGATTGCTGCAGTTTCTGATGCCATTAGAAGAAGCAGGGCAGGGCTGCAAGATCCTAAAAAGCCAATTGGTTCGTTTATATTTTTGGGTACAACAGGCGTTGGTAAAACAGAATTAGCGAAAGCTTTAGCGGATTACTTATTTGATGACGATAGTATGATGACTAGGATTGACATGAGTGAATACCAAGAAAAACATACAGTGTCAAGATTGGTTGGAGCGCCTCCAGGCTATGTAGGTTATGATGAAGGTGGCCAATTAACTGAGTCGGTTAGACGTAAACCATATAGTGTGGTATTGTTGGATGAAATTGAAAAAGCACATCCTGATGTATGGAATGTATTATTGCAAGTGCTTGATGACGGAAGGTTGACAGACAATAAAGGTAGGGTGGTCAATTTTAAAAATACCATCATTATCATGACAAGTAATATTGGTAGTCACTTAATTCAAGACGCATTTGAGGATGTGACGGAAAAGAACTTAGATGAAAAAACGGAATTGGCGAAAACTGAAGTCATGAATTTGTTGAAGCAAACTATCCGTCCAGAGTTTTTAAACAGAGTTGACGATATAATTATGTTCTCTCCTTTAATGAGAAAACAAATGTCTTCAATTGTTCAGATTCAATTGAATCAATTAAAGTCTTTGGTGGCAGAAAATGGCCTACATATTGAATTCACAGATTACTTAGTTGAGTACCTTTCTGAGCAGGGTTTTGATATGCAATTTGGTGCAAGGCCATTAAAGCGATTAATTCAAAAACTGGTAGTTAATGAATTAAGTAAACAGATTTTGAGTGGTGCTATAGACAAGTCGAAAAAGGTTTTGATTGATATATTTGACGGGGTGGTTGTCTTCAGAAATGAAGCATAAGGGTCATTTGTTTATTTTATACTAAGGAAAGGGCTTTGAAGTCTAGATAGGTACTTGTATATTTGACGGGTAGAGAATTGACTTCTATCCGTCAAATTAATTTATGGCAAATACAAAGAAAGCAGCCGTTGGGTTTATCTTTCTCACATTAGTTATTGATATTGTGGGACTAGGCATTATTATACCTGTAATCCCACAATTGATTGAAAGTTTATTGCACACGCATGATTTGAGTAAAGCTTCCTTATACGGGGGCTGGATGACTTTTTTATATGCAACAATGCAGTTTCTTTTTGCGCCATTGATAGGAAGTTTAAGTGACAAGTATGGCAGAAGGCCAGTGCTCCTGATTTCATTATTAGGTTTTGGATTGGATTATTTGTTTTTAGCTTTTGCTCCCTCTATTTTTTGGTTATTCATCGGAAGAACTATTTCAGGCATTACTGGCGCGAGTGTAACCACAGCATCTGCTTATATGGCTGATATTAGTGACGATTCCAATAGGGCTCAAAATTTTGGCATGATTGGTGCTGCATTTGGCATTGGATTTATTATTGGTCCTATGTTAGGAGGATTTCTTGGTGAAATTGGACCTAGATTGCCCTTTATAGTAGCGGCTTGTCTTGCATTGTTAAATGTAATTTATGGCTATTTTGTTTTGCCTGAATCTTTGCCAGTGGAGAATAGAAGGGCATTTGATTGGAAAAGATCTAATCCATTAGGTTCATTGGTGCATTTAAAAAAGTATCCAGCTGTGTCTGGCCTAATCTTTTCATTAGTCTTTATTTATTTGGCCTCACATGCAGTCCAAAGCAATTGGAGTTTCGCAAACATGGAAAAATTCAAATGGTCACCCAAAATGATCGGGTTGTCATTGGGTATGGTGGGGCTGCTAGTTGGTTTGGTTCAAGGTGTATTGATTAGGTATATTAACCCTAAATTAGGTAATGAAAAATCGGTTTACTTTGGAATAGGTTTGTATGCTTTAGGCCTTTTCTTATTTGCATTTGCTACAAGCTCATGGATGATGTTTGTTTTTTTGATCCCTTATTGCTTAGGGGGTATTTCTGGTCCAGCGCTGCAAGCATTAATATCTGTTCATGTCCCTAAAAATGAACAAGGTGAATTGCAGGGTTCATTAACTAGTATTATGAGTGTCACCTCTATTGCCGGTCCAATCATTATGACCAGTTTATTTGCATATTTTACCAAGCCAAGCAATCCAGTTTATTTTCCTGGTGCATCATTTTTGCTGGGGGCGGTATTCATGTTGATCAGCGCTATTATTGCTTATACCGTTTTAAAGGGAGAAACTAAGTCAATTAAGGCATAGAGTGCCTTACTGTTGTTATATTTGTGGCTCAATAAAGGCCAAAATATGTCTCCATTAATGCATCAGTTAGAAGAAACTGCTCGTTTTATACAGTCGAAAATTAGTGTATCGGCAAATACTGCTATTATTTTAGGTAGTGGGTTGGGTAATTTATCCAGTGTCATTGAACCAGTATTTAGTATTCCTTATGGTGAGATTCCCAATTTTCCTGTGAGTACTGTAGAAGGCCATAAAGGAAGGTTAATTTTAGGTACATTGAATGGCAAGAATGTATGGGTCATGGAAGGTCGTTTTCATTTCTATGAAGGCTATACTGCAGAACAGGTGGTATTCCCAATAAGAGTGTTAAAATTACTAGGCGTTGAGAATCTATTATTATCTAATGCAGCAGGTGGCGTGAATAAGGACTATCAAGTGGGTGATTTAATGATTATTAAAGACCATATTAGTTTCTTTACTATCAATCCATTATTGGGTAAAAATGAGCCAACATTGGGAACACGTTTCCCAGACATGAGTGAGCCTTATGCAACTTCATTTATTGAAAAAGCAAAAAAGATTGCTGCTGACAATAATATCAAAGTGCACGAGGGAGTATATGTAGGTGTGACTGGTCCAACTTTTGAAACTAGAGCAGAATACCAGTTGATCAAAATTTCTGGAGGAGATGTAGTAGGCATGAGTACTGTACAAGAAAATATAGCTGCAGTCCATTGTGGAATGAAAGTATTTGCAATGAGTGTAGTGACGGATTTGGGCATTAGAGAAGACAATAATACAATCACACATGAAGAAGTACTCGCAGCAGCCAATGCTGCTGAGCCATTATTGACATTAATTTTTAGTGCATTGGTAAAAGAGGTAGCTGCTTAATGTGGCCATTTTCTCCAAATAGAATTGGTTTAAAAATGACGCCTAAGTATATTGCTTTAATTAGTTGCTTTGTCAGTTGTCTTTTTGTGACTCCATTGGAGGCCCAAAATATGCGCTTTAATTCATTTCGTGGGAGTGGAGGTGGTGGTTCAGATTCCTTGCAAAAAAGAAACAAATCAGAAGATTCGATTTCCATTTATTATAGACTATATAATAGTTTGACTATTCAGACAATTGATAGTAATGTAAATGATTTTTATGCAAAATTCATCTTGCCTTATACCAATTATCAACTGGGCAATTTAGGTAATGCCACTAAGTCTTATTTATTCAATCCATTACAGAGAGGTGGATGGGATGCGGGTTTTAGGGCTTATGAAGTATACAATTATACTTTAGATCAAACACCATTTTACCAATCTACAAAACCTTATACAGAACTTGGTTATTTATTGGGAGGCAAAGGGGAGCAATTGATGGAAATACTACACACTCAAAACAAAACTAAACAATTTAACTACTCTTTTGGATATCGGTTTAGTAATGCACCAGGCAATTTAAAAAACCAACATGCGAATTTGAATAATATGCGTATCACTGCAAACTATCAATCAAAGCGCAAACAATATGCATCTTATTGGGTAATGTTATTCAATAAATCGGCATCTTCTGAAAATGGTGGTTTGGTAAACAGTGCATTGATTGATAGTCTTTCATTGAATAACCCCTATGAGTTAGAAACTAGACTCGGTATAAGTGGTGCATCTTTTAGAAATCCATTTAATACCAATATTGCAACTGGCTCTACTTATAAAGAAAATAGCTTTGTTTGGAAACAAACATATGATTTAGGACAAAAAGATTCAGTGGTAAAAGACACTGTCACTACCTATTTATTTTATCCAAGACTCAGGTTCCAAAATGAAATAAAATACCAATCTAATCAATTTCAATTTGCTGATGCGAACCCAAATGCTCAATCTTATAACCTTTATTTTAACTATAAGGAAACATTTTTAAAATCAGTTTTATTTCAAGATAAATGGAATAGATTGACAAATGAGTTTAGTTTGGTATCATTTCCTGAAAAAACAAATCCCAATCAATATTTGCAAGTTGGCATTGGTTATCAACAAATGAATTTTAATGATACGATGATTCAATGGTCCAAACATGACATTTATGGATTAGGGGTCTATAAGAATAAAACCAAAAATCTTCGTTGGGATATTCAAGCTGCAGGAAAACTATTTTTAAATGGCTACCATGCAGGTGATTATGAAGCACAGTTTTCATTGAGTTCATTATTGAATAAAAAAGGAGATAAAGTTGAACTATGGTTGCAAAATTCCAACCGTACCCCTTCGTTTAATCGTTTAGGAATAACAGCTTTCCCAATCATGCAAAGAACAGGATTGGATAAAGAAAATATCATTGAATTGGGCGGTTTATGGGAACAACCCAAATCTGGCTTATCCACTTCAATTCAATATAAGCTCATTCAAAATTATCAATATTTCAGCACTGGTTATCAACCTATGGTCTATGATAAGGCTTTGAGCTATGTTAGAGGTAGTCTTTCCTATAAATTGCATATAAGTCGTTATTGGAATTGGTACAACGACCTAACTTTGCAAATGGTTGACCCAGAAGCGCCTTTGCATCTGCCATTCGTATTCACAAGACAGCGGATTGCATTCGAGGGCAATTTTTTCAAAAATTTATACCTATCCACTGGCTTAGAATTGATCTACCATTCTGCCTATCAGCCAGATGGATATATGCCATTGACCGGACAGTTTTATTTGCAAGATCAATTCACAACAAAGAATAGGCCAGTAGCCAATGCATTTTTAAATTTCAGAATCAAGCGCTTTAAAGGATATATTAGAATGGAGCAATTGAATACCTTATTAGCGACTAGTAGCCAAATTGGCACACGTTATAATTTCTCTGCGCCAAATTATCCAGGTACCGGCACATGGTTTAGAATTGGAATTTGGTGGAATTTTATTAATTAGTATTAACTTTGTTGCATGAAGCAAGGCTTGACCATACTACTTTTATTTATCTACAGTGTCTCTAGTATTGGAGCTACAGTAAAAGCACATTCATGTGCAGGTAAAGTACAAAAATGTTTTTGTGGCAAGTCGAATAAAAAAGACACTTGTTGCGCTGAAAAAACTACCTTCATTAAAAAGCAAGACCTTCATTCAAATTCAGAGTCCAAGTCATTAAAACAAATTGTCTACTCGGCAACAACACCGACAGTTTTTTATACATTTTTAGAAGCATCAATTGAGGAGCAACAAGCTATCGGATTGGTGTATTCAAAAAAGGGACTACTCTTTTCAGGCCCACCTATCTATACTTTGAATTGCATTTATTTAATTTGATTTTGTTTTAGTTTAAATTATTGATTCGGTACGTTATGTACTTTACATTGCTTTTCAATCAATGTTATGGGAACATATATTTAAAGACTTAATTCTAAAATCATTTTATGAAAAAAATATTTATTGTTGTTGCTTTATTTATAGCTACATCAAGCATGACAAATGCACAAACATCTACAAAATTAAAAGTTGCTGGTAATTGCGGCATGTGTAAATCAACGATCGAAAAGGCTGCAAAATCTGCAGGTGCAAGTACTGCAAGCTGGGATATGGATGCGAAGTTGTTAACCTTGATTTTTGATAGCAAAACTAGCTTAGATAAGATTGAATCAGCTGTTGCTGCTGTGGGTTATGATACGGAGCACAAAAAAGCGACAAAGGCTTCTTATGATGCCTTACATGAATGTTGCAAATATGAGCGTGAAACTTCATCTACTGAACTTCCTACTGAAATCAAGAAAGTAACATTAGTGGCTTCTGGTTTGACTTGTTCTATGTGTTCTAAAGCTATTTTCAAAGCTTTGACAAGTTTGGATTTTGTTGCGGATGTAAAAGTGGATATTGAGCAATCTAAATACATTCTTACTTTTAAAGCTGGTAAGACAGTAGCCATTGATCAAATCAAATTGGCGGTTACAGATGCTGGATTTGGTGTTCAAAGCTTGGAATATGAATAAGTGTTTTACGTCTACGTGTTTGTGTATTTTAGTATTTGTGTTATTTGCTGCTAACCCATTATTTGCACAAGAACTATATGTGTTTACAGAACCTGCAAGTACTAAGCCTGCAAGGGCCATAGGCTTAAAACATAGTTATCAAAAAATGGGAGGTAATAGTAGTAGAAACAATCAAAATACTCAAATTCAGTTTGGACTGAGCAAAAAACTATCCCTATATCTAGGCACTAATTATGCAGGAACGGATGCGTATGCGCAATATCGTTTTTTCACTAAAGATGCTATGTATACACATACCCGATTGGCATTCTATGCCAAGGCTATTCAGACAAAAAAGACGGCGGTACACACCAATGCGGTTTTATTAGATGGAGAGGAATCAGTTTTGGGTACTGGCTTTATCATCACTCAATTGAAGCATAAATGGGCAAGCTCACTTAGTCTTGGTTATGTACAAAAACGGGATTGGGGGCCACATTACGGGAGAGATGCTTTTCAGTATAGTCTCTCCAATGGATTATTAGTTTATCCTAGACGCTATACTTCCTATGGACAAACTAATGTGAATCTTTATCTAGAACTTTTGGGACAGCAACTTTTGTCTGGGAAGGGGCAATATTTGGATGCGGCACCCTCTATCCAATTGATTTTTAATAGCCAAGCAAAAGTAAACCTAGGTTATCGGTTTTCGTTATTAGATAAGACCAATCGCATGACGAATAATAGTTTATATCTGAGTTTAGATTATCTATTTTTCAATGCTTTACCTAAGTTAAAACAACGAAAAAAGCCCTAACTTTATAGGGTGAAAAGAACACTTACTATATTTTTGATGTCTCTGTATCTCCTCGGAGCTACAGAGGCTTATCAATTATTAAAACTGCCCAATTTGATCGCGCATTACAAAACGCATCAGCAAATCAATATTGGGATTAGTTTCAGTAAGTTTATTGATATGCATTATTTTTCTGTTCAAACATTTGATAGTGATTTCCAACAAGATATGGAATTGCCTTTTAAATCATCAAACAGAACCATATCACTTTTAAATTTTGTGAGTGTATTTGCTCCAAAAAATTTTAGCATTCAGCCAATTGAATTTACAATTAATAGGACTTATCCTGTCATTGATGATCGATTCGATCTTTCTACAAAATTGAATGCAATCTTCCAGCCTCCTCGCGTGTAACTTAATTTTCATCTTATTATCAATGATATTGCCTATTTGTGTAGGTGACATCTATTCATTATGTTGATTAAGCAATTTTTATGTTATCAAAAATTATACAATTTTCTATTAAGAATAAATTAGTGGTTCTCCTGGGATTGTTTGCTTTAGTGCTAGGTGGTATTTATTCTATTTCAAAATTACCGATTGATGCAGTGCCTGACATCACTAACAATCAAGTCTTGATTATTACAACTGTGCCGAGTGCAGGTGCGCCGGATGTGGAGCGATTAATTACGGTGCCTATTGAACAAGCTACGCGCAATGTGCCTGGCATCATAGAGCAAAGAAGTTTTTCTCGATTTGGGTTGAGTTTAGTGACCCTTGTATTCAATGATGATATTGATATTTATTGGGCAAGACAGCAAGTATCTGAACGATTGGTCAATGTGAAATCACAAATGCCTGAAGGAATGGGGATCCCTGAGCTAGGACCATTAACAACGGGCTTAGGTGAAATTTATCAATATGTTGTTAGACCTAAAAAAGGATATGAAGGCAAGTATAGTTTAACAGAATTAAGAACGATGCAAGATTGGATTGTTCGAAAGCAATTATTGGGTACGCCAGGCGTTGCTGACGTCAGTAGTTTCGGAGGTGCTTTGAAACAATTTGAAGTGAGTGTGAATCCAGAATTATTGAAACAATATGATTTGTCAGTAAATGATATTTATACAGCATTAAATGACAACAATCAAAATGCCGGTGGGGCATATATTGAACATGGTCCAGGTGTGTTGTTCATAAGGACGGAGGGTATGGTGGATAGTATGGATCAAATTTCAAGTATTCCCGTTAAAACCTTATCCAATGGTATGCCGCTTTTGATAAGGGATGTGGCAGAAGTTAAATTGGGAGAAGCGACCAAATTTGGAGCAACTGCTTATAATGCAGATGGAGAAGTGGCAGGTGCAGTTGTGATGATGTTGAAGGGAGAAAATAGTAAACAGGTCATTGAAGATATTAAAGCAAAAATTGCAACTATTCAAGAAAATATGCCAGAAGGAGTTGTGATTGAACCTTTTTTAGATCGAACAAAAATGGTGAACAATGCCATAGGTACTGTATCTAAAAATTTATTAGAAGGTGCATTGATTGTTATTTTTGTACTAATCTTATTCTTAGGCAACCTTAGAGCTGGTTTAGTAGTGGCATCTGTTATTCCACTTTCGATGTTATTTGCTTTTATCTTAATGCATCTTTTTGGGGTAAGTGGAAATCTAATGAGTTTAGGTGCATTGGACTTTGGACTCTTGGTTGACGGAGCTGTTATAATTGTAGAAGCAGTATTGCATCAATTATACCATAGCACCAAAAAAGGACAAGACAATCAACTTGACAAAACTGAGATGAATACGATTGTGGGACAGGTGTCTAATAAAATGATGGGCGCAGCTGCTTTTGGCCAAATTATTATATTGATTGTATACTTACCCATTTTATCTTTAACAGGTATTGAAGGCAAGATGTTTAAGCCAATGGCTCAAACTGTTTCTTTTGCTTTAATAGGCGCCTTTATTCTATCTATAACTTATGTACCTATGATGAGTGCATGGGTATTAAAGAGAAATAGGGTGCAGAAGGAAACACTGACAGATAAGTATATGCAAAAATTAGAAGCATTCTATGAGCCTTTGTTAAAGAAAGCTTTGACCATGCCCAAGCAGATTGTAGGCTTGACCGTTGCGGTATTTGTTGGCGCAATCATTTTATTGACCACATTAGGTGGAGAATTTATACCAAAATTAGAAGAAGGCGATTTTGCAGTGGAGACAAGGATGTTAAGTGGGAGTTCGATTAATACCACCCTTGATGCAACCCAAAAAGCGTCTAAATTATTGATAGATCGTTTCCCTGAAATAGAAAAAATTGTGACTAAAATTGGTGCAGGTGAAATTCCTACAGATCCAATGACAATGGAAGCGTCTGATTTAATGATTATTTTAAAGGATAAAAAAGAGTGGGTTTCAGCTGAAACATTTGATGCATTAGCAGATACGATGAGTAAAGTGATGTTACAAGTGCCTGGTATAACAACAAGTTTCCAATATCCAGTACAAATGCGTTTCAATGAATTAATGACAGGTTCAAGGCAAGATGTGTCTTGCAAAATATTTGGGGAAAATTTAGATAGTCTAGCAAAGTACGCTGCATTGATGGGAAACCTGATTAAAGAAGTTGAAGGTGCGAAGGACCTATATACTGAGACTGTGACTGGAATTTCACAAGTGGTGGTACATTTTAATAGAGAAGCCATTGCAAGGTATGGTGCAAATATTAAGGAAGTCAATCAGGTGATTCAGTCTGCCTATGCAGGCGGGGTGGCAGGCAAAGTGTTTGAAGGTGATAGAAGATTTGACTTAGTTGTGAGATTGAATGCGGTGCAAAAAAAGGATTGGCAACAAATAAAAAATTTAATGGTAACTGTAGGAGGTGGTAAACAAGTACCATTATATGAGTTGGCCGATGTAAGGATAGAGGAGGGGCCCTATCAGATTCAAAGAGAGGATGCAGCTAGGAGAATTGTGGTAGGATTTAATGTTAGAGGAAAGGATGTGAAAACAGTCGTTAACCAAGTACAAGAGAAAGTTAAAAAATCGATTCAATTTCCGCCAGGCTATTATGTGGTGTATGGAGGTCAGTTTGAAAATCTAGAACATGCAGTGAGTCGATTACAAATTGCTGTTCCAGTTGCTTTGTTATTGATCTTAGTCATGTTATTTTTTGCTTTTAACAATATCAAACATTGTTTATTGATTTTTTCTGCAATACCTTTTTCTGCTATTGGAGGTGTTTTTGCATTGTGGTTGAGGGGTATGCCTTTCAGTATCTCTGCTGGGGTTGGATTTATTGCACTATTTGGTGTGGCTGTTTTAAATGGGATAGTATTACTTACCGAAATGAATAAATTAGCAATGGAACCAAATCGATCTATTTTAGATATTATTACAACTGCTACTAAAACTAGATTAAGGCCTATTTTAATTACAGCCTCAGTGGCTTCACTTGGTTTTATTCCTATGGCATTAAGTAGTGGGGCAGGTGCAGAAGTGCAAAAGCCATTAGCCACCGTAGTGATAGGAGGTTTATTGTCAGCAACCTTATTAACGCTTTTTGTTTTACCTATCTTTTATAAATTGTTTGAGAAGAAACGATTAGGGCAAACTACATTGACTATAATTATACTGCTATTTGGATTCAGTACAACAGGTTTACAAGCGCAGCAATTACCTGTTAAAAAGCCTTTAGCAAAAGTGTTAGAGCAGACGATACTTGTTTCTCCTACATTAAAAACGACAGAAGCACAGATGGCCTATTATAATGTGCTCACTAAATCAAGTTTTGATCCTGCAAAATTAACATTGAGAGGTGAATTAGGTCATGTGAATAGTAGTTTGAACGATTCAAAATATTCAGCAGAACAAGTATTTGATTTGCCGCAAGTCTATCAAGCACAAAAAAAATGGTATAGTTCAATGCGTCAAACTTATAGTTATCAGGCAGTATTGGACCAAAATTATATTAAACATGCTGTGGAGCAATTGTATATGCAATTGCAATTCCAAGTCGCTAAAAGTAGCTTGCTTAATAAACTAGATACAATCTATAAAAGGCAACTAAATGCAGTAGAATCAAGGTTTAAAGCAGGACAAGATAACGGTTTAGAGCAAGTCAATATGCAAAACTGGGTGAGTATGCATCAGCAGCTGATCATCAAAAATCAGAATGAGCTACTCGCGATTCAAAAACAGTTTACCATCTTGTTGCAAGATCCAACGATGATATTGCCAGAAGACACTTTGAAGTTTGAGCCAAAATTGATTGATACTGCAATTGCTTCTAGTCATCCCCTTCAATTATTTTGGCAACAGAAATTACAGTCTGCTTTAACTGAAACAAGTATATCTAAGTCTAAGATATTGCCACAAGTTGCCTTTGGGTATACCAATCAAAGTTTTCGTATGACACCAGGTGATCAAGCAAGGTTTAGTTCTGCGACCGTAGGACTCAATATTCCTTTGTTTAGATCAGGGTTAAGACAAAAAATAAAAGCAAGTCAAGCGAATGAAGCCCTAGTTGCATTAGAAAAAGAAAAAGCATTATTTGATTTGAATACACAAATCCAAAAAGCATGGAGCAATTATCAACAAGCTTTAGCGCTGCATCAACACATTCAAAAAGTTTTGCTACCAAATGCAAATAAAATAGCCGCAATTGCTAATTTGTCTTTTAAAGAAGGACAAATTAGTTATATCGAATGGTCTAATGCAATGAGCCAAGTACAGCAAATTGAAATACAAGCACTTGAGTCACTAGAATTATTTAACCTTAATCAATCCACACTTTATTATTTATTATCAAAATAATAAGTTTAAATAGTATACAATGAAAACAATTTATGCCACATTCCTTACAGCTATCATCTTATCAAGTTGTGGGTCAGATCCAAAAAAAGAGACAGCTAATACCGAATCAACAGTCGTTGACTTAACCAATAAAGTTCGTTTAACAAAAGAACAATTGGCACTTGCGCAATTGGTACTTGCACCTATTCAACAAGGTAAAATGAAAGGTGTAACACATTTAAATGGAGTGGTGGATGTGCCGCCGACTGGCATTGCTTCAGTAAGTATTCCTATGGGGGGCTATGTACAAGATATCAATTTAATTCCAGGCACATATGTAAAAAAAGGAGCCTTATTGGCTACAGTTAAAGATCCTGGTTATGTACAATTGCAGGAAAATTATTTAGCGGCAAAAGTTAAGTTGAGTTACTTACAACAAGATCTTGATCGTCAAAAATCACTTTTGACACAAGAAGCGGTTAGTAAAAAATCCTTTCAACAATTACAAACAGAGTTTAATGCCAATGCTATTCAGTTGAAAGCCTTATCTGAACAATTAAAGCTGATTAATATCCAGCCTGAAACATTGACTACCGAAAAAATGACAAGTTTGGTTCAATTAACAGCGCCAATTAGTGGGTATATAACCAAAGTGAATATTAATAGAGGTAAGTATGTAACACCATCAGATGTTTTATTAGAAATAATGGATCCTAATGATATTCATGCAGCAATTACTATTTATGAAAAAGATATTGCTGGATTCAAAGTGGGCATGAAAGGTACAGTTGCATTAACGCAAAACCCATCAAAGCGATATCCAGTGACTGTTTTAGCAGTTTCTCAAAATATCAATGAAGATAAAACAGGTTTGCTGCACTGCTATTTTGATCAAATGCCAAAAAATGTATTACCAGGTATGTTTTTAACTGCAGATTTAAATATTGAATTTAATGAGGCGGTATTAATCCCTATTGATGCAGTACAAAGATTTCAAGGAAAGGATTATATATTTATACAAAATTCTCCTAATGAGTTTGAAGCAATTGCCATTCAAATTAGTCAAACGAATAATGAATATGTATCTGTAAGTAATATGGATGCTAAAACTTTAGTTGGAAAATCTTTGGTGGTTAAAAATGCATTTAGTTTGTTAGGAAAGTGGATGAATAAAACTGAATAATTAGTTCAAACTAATAAAAAAGTAACATGCTGAAAATAAGCGATTTATTTTATTGCTCAAAATAGCTGATACTGCCACCAATCCAGGTGGCAGTATCATTATAACTTACTCCGATCATTGGGCCTTTGCTGATTCTTGTTAAGTTGTTAGTTGCTACATAACGATTCAAATGTTTGTCCCAAAAATAAAATAATCTAATTTCTGCTTTTGATGGGCCTGATGGTGTCTCAATAACTTGAGCGTATTGTACTTTTTTTTGCAAAATCCAATTTGCTGGATCTTTAATTGAATTAAGATAATCAACTGTGGGATTGAGCATTACACCTTGTCCGCCAAATGAAAACAATGGCTTGCAAATAAACTCATTTAATGAAAGTTTGGTTAAATTTTGATCATTTTTCCAATCTGTCAAAAAAATAGCTTCTGGTACGGCAGGATGTTTTAATAAGGGTAATATGTATTTACTAATTCTGAAGAAGTGGTGTGGATGGTTCACCCATTCAATATCTTTTGCGTACTGTAGTAGGTTAAATTGTTGCAACATAAATGATTCCTGTTGCATTAATTCATCATAGACCACACGATTATAGATACGTTCTATCTTAAACTCGACTCCTTCTTTTGAATAATAAATTGAGTTGCCTTTAAGGTAGATTTCGGAAAGACAAACTATAGGCACGTTTAGCCAGGCTTCTGTAAGTAGTAGGTCTATTCTTGTTTTTTGATGATAAGGTTTAATCTCCAAAAGAATAGTAGGCTTTTCAGGGGCACCTTTAATGATTTTTGCTAAAAAATCGAGGTAGGTGGTTGGATTGAAGCCATTAAGAAACGGAGCAAATCCTACTGGTAAAGTATAAGCTGTGTTTAAAGCCTGAGCTTGCAACAATTCAAATGCAAACAAAGAAGGGAAACCTTGCAATTCAATTAATTGTGGTGCTGGATCACCTTTATGTCCCTCGGCTATGGCAAAATCAATTACCAAACAATCAGGAAAAGGTTGTTCATTAGGAATTTCCATTCCATTTGGTATGGCTAGTTTTGTCTTTGACGGAAAAGATGGATCAGTGATAAACTGACAAATATATTCCCCAGCGGAGAGTAGTTTGTTTTTAAAGGTTTTGTCAATGAATACGGGTGTTTCCGCAATTCTAAATGGGATACTGTCTTTAAAAGATGCGTTTAAAATGGTAAGATATTGCTGATAGCGCTCGCTAGTAAATTGAGCATTGAATGCAGCTCTAATTTTTGGAATCATAGGAGCAACATTTGATGAAGAAAATTTGGAATAAAATGTGTACTAGTGTGTTCAATTTTTGATGCATCTTGCAATGCTATCATGATTTGATCCCATTTTTCAACACTAAAGTCGTCTACTACAGTTGTTTTGATTGCATCCGTTTCAAAGTATTTCAATAGTCTTCCTTGTGTTGCTTCTGGATGAAATTGAACTCCAATCATATTATCGTTAAATGCCACAGCCATTAAAGCTCTTTCATAAGGAAGTTGTGGCCTATTTTTTTCAAGTGCTATGATGGAAGCTCCAATTTCTTTTATTTTTTTATCATTAGGTTCAGTGATTTGGTATAGTCGACTTTCTAATGCAAAAAAAGGATCCGGTAGTTGTTGGAATATCGGGTGTGGTAAAGTGGGATGAATCGGTAATATTCCTAGTTGCTTGGACTTTCTAAGTCCAACGCTACCAATGCCAAAATGTCTGCAGGCCAATTGAAAACTATGACAAATTAATAGCACTGGTTTTTTCAATGCAAACATTTGGTCTAGCCATTGGCAATAAGCTTTATCCCATTCCATTTCGCTTGTATCAATTGGAGAACCTGGTCCACCAGATGAAAGGTACAAATCAAAGCTATCGTCAGGTAATTCATTTTTTGCTCGTACATCAAATATGCAAACTTGTATGGCTACATTTTTAAGTTTGCTCCAATCTTGAAGTATTTCATGAATACAATCTATGCCCATATTGGCACTACCATCATACAAATCTAGTACAGCAATTCTATATGTGGAGGAGCTTGTCACTATAGGTAACTAAGATTTGTTTTAGGACTCAATTGTAATAGTGTTTCATACATTAATTGAATCGTATCCACAATGTCTTTTTTATGAATCATTTCTACAGTCGTATGCATATACCTTAATGGAATAGAAATTAACACAGAAGGACAGCCGTCATTTGCATATGCAAAACTATCTGTATCTGTTCCTGTACTTCTACTCAAGGTCCTGAATTGAACTGGTATTTTTTTATTTTTTGCAGCAGTTTCAACTATCGCTAATAGTTTATTATGAATAGCTGGAGCGTATGCTAATGAAGGGCCTTTGCCACATTGTATATCACCTTCAATTGCCTTATTAATCATAGGTGTTTGGGTATCATGTGTCACGTCAGTTACGATTGCAATATTGGGTTTAATCCTTCTTGCGATCATTTCGGCACCTCTTAATCCAATTTCTTCTTGAACTGCATTCACTATATATAATCCAAAAGGTAATTTCTTTTTATTTTCTGAAAGCATTCTTGCTACTTCTGCAATCATGAAACCGCCAACTCGATTGTCAAATGCCCTTCCAATAATAAAGTCATGAGCTAGTTCATCAAATCCTTCTTCGTAAGTTACTACTGCGCCAATATGAATGCCCAATGCCTCTACTTCTTTCCTAGATCTTGCTCCACAATCCAATGTGAGGTTGTCTACTTTTGGTTGTGGTTCTTTTTGTTCTGGGTTGCTCAATCGAGTATGGATTGCAGGCCATCCAAAAACCGCTTTTATTGGTCCTTTTTTCCCATGTATCCAAACACGCATAGACGGCGCTATCTGATGATCGACTCCGCCATTGCGTTTTAAATAAATCAATCCTTGTTCACTGATATAATTGACAAACCAACTTATTTCATCTGCATGGGCTTCAATGACTACTTTGAACGGGGCATCAGGATTGATCACACCTACTGCGGTTCCATAGGGATCTGTAAAAGTGGTGTCTACATATTGTTTCAAATAATTTAACCAAATTTTTTGACCACTACTTTCAAAGCCTACTGGAGATGGGTTGTTGATGTATTCTTTTAAAAATGCGTAAGATTTTGCTTCAATCAAATCTTTTTTCTTTGAAGGACTTACTTTTTTTGTTGTTGCTTTTGCCATAAGGAAGGGTTTAATTATAACCCTTGCAAGATACTACATTCTGTAATTATTAATACATTTGTGCCAAACGCAAGCAGCATGAAGGGGCAAAGTATAGACATGGAGGTATTAAAGACATTGGATGCATCCAATTTCTTAGCAAATGCCTTGTCATTAATGCATGATCAAGCTTCAAATAATGCGGTGTATGGGGAGTGGATTAAGTTAATGCAGATTCCATTGAATGCGGTAGATAGTATTGATAAAATTCCATTTTTACCTATTCATTTTTTTAAGTCACATGCAATTTATACTGGAACTGTATGTCCATCTTTTTACTTTGAAAGTAGTGGTACCACACTAGATACTGTTAGTAAACATTATGTAAATGATTTAGTGCTATATGAAAAAAGTTTTATGACTTGTTTCCAACAATTTTATGGTCCTCCAAAAGACTATTGCATTCTTGGTTTGTTACCCAATTATTTAGAGAGGAAACATTCCTCATTGGTCTACATGACTCAACATTTAATGGAGGCAAGTGGTCATTCAAAAAGTGGATTTTATTTATACGATTTTGAACAATTGAATCATTGTTTGGCTGAAGTAGAAAATGCAAAACAAAAAACATTGTTAATTGGTGTAAGCTTTGCTTTGATGGATTTTGTAGATGCCTACCCTCAAAAACTAAAACATACTATTGTGATGGAAACGGGTGGGATGAAAGGGAGAAAGCAAGAATTAACGAAGCATGCATTACATGCTTATTTATCAAAAGGTTTTGGGTTAGATCAAATACATTCTGAATACGGCATGACGGAATTATTGAGTCAGGCTTATTCAAAGGGAGAAGGGCGTTATATCTGTCCACCATGGATGAAGGTATTGGTGTCGGATGAAGCAGATCCAACTTCATTAAGTACTTCGGGTAAGGGTGTTTTGCATATCATTGATCTTGCGAATCAGCATAGTTGCGCCTTTATTGCCACAGAAGATTTAGGTATTGTATACTCAGATGGAAGCTTTGAAGTGATTGGTCGATTAGACCATAGTGCCAGAAGGGGATGTAGCTTATTGGTTGTTTAAAATCAACTTTTCTAATTGTTTAATGAAAACAAGATTAACATTATAATTATATTGTCGCTTATCTGTTTCTTCACGTTGTTTAACTATAAGTGGATCATTTTCTCTAGTTGCTAATTTAAATTTTTGGTTGATGCGTAAAAAAATGTCACTTCTGCTTTTGTTTTGAGTGATTGTATCTTTTTGTTGAACACCAATAATTTTATTAATGGTCTTAATACTTATTTGTTCATTTTTAATTTGATGTTGGTAAATTGATTGTATCAATTCCTTTTCAATAATGGTCAAAGAGCTATAGAAGTTTTTATATAAAATAGAAAGTACTTCATTGGGTATACGTTTTGTTTTAAATCTTTTATTGTATAGTGTATAGAGCAAAGTAAATAGTAACAAAATAAAAAGATTACCCAAAATAGGCCTCCCAGGTTCAATTTTTCTTAATAATAAAGTGAAAAAGCTATTGGTGTAAATTGGTTGTGCATTTTCATCGACAAAATTTTTATCATTTAAAGTAATAGTCTCATAGGTTAATTGTCCATCATTTTCAATTCTGATTAAGTAAAAATTTGCTCCCATTACAAATTGAAACATAAGTTTTGGATTGCCTTTGTATAGCTTGAGCCATTTTTCTCTATATTCTGTTTGTTTATCTTTGGAAATAGTTCCATACTGGTTTGTAGCAAAATTCAACCAGTACATTACAAGGTCTGTATGAAACAATAAGTAGTTTCCATATGAAGTTTTCAGATCAACACTTCTTTTGGTGTTTTCATGTAAGGAGGGGTTTAACTTACCTAATATTGTCCATTGTCTTGTATTGAAATCAAATGCAAGACAGCTGTCTCCTTTACTTATAGATAAAGTATTTGGAAAATCTTTTTGATAAATTGTATTTGATAAATAAAATTTATTTGAAACATCATCCATCTTGAAAAATACACCATTTTCGTTGTCAAGGTATACTGGGACTCTTTTGTTTGCATTGTAAAATTCCCATTCATGTGTTTTTTGACTAAAAAAAGTGAAATGGTCTTTTACTCCCCAAAAACCCAAGCCACCGAATTGTATTAATGTGTCTTTATGAAAAAAATTGATTGTTCCAAAGTTAACGCCAGAATGCAAGGTGGAGTCTAGTCTAATCAACTGATACTTACTTGTTCCCTCTTTTTTTACTTGATATAGCCTTCCTGACCCCATTAATTGCAAATAAATTTGATCTTTCTTTTTTAAAAGACTTATTCCATTTGCTCTATTCAATGGAATACCAAACCTGAAATTTTCTTTAAAAAAAATCAAATTAAGGTCATTCGTGCTATCTCGACTTATAAAATCTAAAAATGCAATTTCTGCTTTTGGCAATGGGTTAATAACCAATTCTGACTGAGCAATTGATACATACTGCGTCAGAAAGAAAAGAAATGAGACAACTAGGTGCTTGTAAAACATCATTCAAAACTAAGTAAAATAAATAATAAAAAAATATCTAATGCGTGAACGTATAAATTTAATATTTCATTAATATATAAGTAATTATATTTTATTATTTTAAATTAATAAATTAAATTTCACAGCTTAGTTTATAAAAAACTTGGACATAGATATATTTCTAATGAATATTTACATTAAGATCAAAAACGAATTAAAGAAATATTAAATATATTATCCTTTGGGGGAAGGATAATTGGGGTAATCAGGACTTGTCTTGGTTGCCCCAACTTTTTTTACAAGCATCACCCCGGCAATGACCAAGACTGTTCCAAATATTTGTTCCCAATTAAATGGCTCACCTAGTATCCATCTTGCCTGAAATAAGGTGGAAACAGGCCCAATACTGGTAATTATCGCTAAATCATTGCTTCCTATTCTTTTCATTCCGCCACTGATTAGAAAAGAGGGTATTACAGTTGCGATTAGTGCTAGTGCAATCACATAAATTAAACTGCTAGAATGGAGAATCGGCAATGTTAAAATTGATCTGAGTCCTTGTTGATGTTCGACCCAATAATGGATAAAAATACCCAAACTTGCAGCTAGCATAGATAAACTTGTAAATTGAGGGGCGCCGATTTTAGGGATGATTTTTCCAGAGCCAACTAAGTAAAGCGCATAAGTAATAGCGCAAAGAAGGATCATCCAAGTGCCATAAAAGAACAACTTTGTGTCTGGTATTTGATTTAGTTCTCCCCAATAAGCTAATCCTATGCCTATATAAGTGATGCCAATTGCCATCCATTGTTTCTTTGTTATTGCCACTTTGAAAATGAATAGATTGAATATTACAGCTAAAGTTGGGTAGATGAATAAAATAATCCTTTCGATACTTGCTGAAACATATTGCAAACCTATAAAATCAAATAGGCTGCTCATATAATAACCAAGAATCCCCACTAAACATGCATTAAAATAGGTTGATATTGATGCTTTTTTAGCTTTATGTCGTCTAAAATAAAACCACATTGCTGCAACATAAAATGGTAATGAAAATAACATCCTCAACATAATTAAGCCACTTGCATCAATCGTTGTTGTTTTAAAACAAAGTTTGATCCAAATGGCTTTTGTAGAAAATAAGATCGTGCCAAGGATAGCCCAGGCAAAGCCCTGATTATATATTTTATTCCTTTTTATACGGCAACATTGAAATCTCTTAATGCATCGTTCAAGCTCGTCTTTAAATCGGTGCTTGGTTTTCTTTGTCCAATAATCAAAGCGCAACTTACTTGGTAATCTCCAGCTGGGAAGCTTTTGGTATAAGATCCAGGGATCACCACACTTCTAGCAGGTACACGTCCTTTATATTCTATTGGTGTTGCACCACTTACGTCGATTATTTTAGTACTCTTAGTTAGTACTACATTGGCACCAAGTACCACTTCTTTTTCTAAATGCACGCCTTCTACTACAATACATCTACTTCCAATAAAACAACCATCTTCTACAATCACAGGGCTTGCTTGTAAAGGTTCTAATACGCCACCAATCCCTACACCTCCACTTAAATGCACGCCTTTGCCAATTTGCGCACAACTGCCAACTGTTGCCCAAGTATCCACCATAGTGCCTTCGTCTACAAAAGCACCAATATTCACATAGCTAGGCATTAAAACTACATTCTTTGCCAAGTAGGCGCCATATCTTGCAATCGCATGTGGTACCGCACGAACACCTAGTTCAGCATAGCCAGACTTCAACAGCATTTTATCGTGAAATTCGAACGGTTCAATCTCCCAAGTTTGCATAGTTTGGATAGCAAAATACATGAGAATGGCTTGCTTTACCCATTCGTTCACCACCCATTCAGTTCCTTGTGGTTGAGCAACTCTTAATCTTCCTTTGTCTACTTCCTCAATCACTTCACGAATGGCATTACTATATTCTTCGTCTTTTAATAAACTTCGGTCATTCCAAACAGTTTCAATTTTAGTCTTCAAGTCCATTTTATTCAATTTTGGCAAAAATACAAGTTGATTCATATAGTTTATACCTTTCTTTTACACATTCATACTATATGCTTTAAACCTTAATGATTAATTTGCGGTATGTTTTTAATGGAAGAAGATATTGCATGTGCACTTGATGCCTTAAAAAAAGGGCAGGTCATTTTGTATCCCACAGATACGGTTTGGGGGATTGGATGTGATGCGACCAATGCAGACGCCGTTGCTAAGATTTATGCGCTCAAAAAAAGAGCAGATACAAAAGCGATGATTGTATTGGTGCCAGACGAGCAATGGATTTTGAGCTATGTAGCAGAGCCAGCTCCTAAAGTGGTTGATTATATAAAAGGAATTACCAAGCCTACAACTGTTATTTATGATCATGCAAAAAATTTAGCTATTAATTTAATTGCTCCAGATGAATCAGTGGCGATTCGAATTTGTAAATCAAATTTTGCATTTCAGTTAATGAAAGCATTTGGGAAACCAATTGTAAGCACTTCTGCAAATATTTCAGGACTCCCAACGCCAATGTGTTTTAAAGATATTTCTTTAGATATCATTGAGGGAGTTGACTATGTGGTGCGAACTAATCAAGAGGATACTGAGTTAAAGCAACCATCAGCAATTGTTAGATGGGATCGAGATCAATTAATTGTAATTCGACCTTAAATGAATTCAATGCCGCAAAAAATTTTAGTCATACAGACTGCTTTTATTGGAGATGTAGTTCTAGCAACTGCATTGCTGGAGTCTTTGCATATGCAAAGTCCAGGTGTAAAAATTTCGATATTAGTTAGGAAAGGGAATGAAGCTTTATTTAAAGCACATCCTTATTTAGATGAAGTATTGGTATGGGATAAAAAACAAAATAAATACGGACATTGGTTACAGCTTCTTTTTGAAATAAGAAAGAATAAATTTGATGCTGTGTTGAATGTGCAACGCTATGCTGCAACGGGATTATGGACAGCTTTGTCTGGTGCAAAAATGAAAATTGGGTTTGATAAAAATCCTTTTGCATTTCTTTATACACATAAAATTCCACATCAATCAATTGGTAATGGGTTACATGAAATAGAAAGAAACCATGCTTTATTATCACCTATAGGCATTTTGCCAAAAGCTAAACCTGTTTTATACCCCTCTTTGGAGGATGAGAAAGTAGTGATGCAATATCAATCACAATCTTATCTATGCATAGCGCCAGCATCGGTCTGGTTTACAAAACAATTTCCAATGCATCTATGGATTAAAGTACTGAAAAACATGCCATTCGAAGGACCTATTTATTTATTAGGAGGACCTGGGGATAAGTCCTTGAATGATCAGATCATCCAACAATTGCAAAAACCTAATTTAGTGAATATGGCTGGCAGACTTTCTTTTTTAGCGTCTGCAGCTTTACAAAAAGGGGCAGTGCTTAATTATGTCAATGATTCGGCGCCTATGCATTTTGCTTCTGCAATGAATGCACCGGTTGCTGCAATCTATTGTTCTACCATTCCAGATTTTGGATATGGTCCATTGTCAGATACTTCATTTATAATTGAAACAAATCAAGACTTAACCTGCAGGCCATGTGGTTTACATGGTAAAAAGCAATGTCCATTACAGCATTTTAATTGTGCTGAGACCATAGAATTGGCACAAATTTATCAACCCCTAAAACAAGTGCTTCAAGATTAGTACTTTTGCACCTATGCCTATTGAATTGACTGCACAAGAAAAAAACCTTTTGACGAAAGTTGGTGAAACTGCGGCAAAGTTGAATATGCCTGCCTATGCGGTGGGTGGCTTTGTGCGTGATAAAATTTTAAGCAGAAATACAAAAGATATTGACATTGTTTGTATTGGAGATGGACTACAATTGGCTACTTCCTTCGCCAATCAATTTAGTCCAAAGCCAAATGTCGCTTTGTTTAAAACTTATGGGACAGCCCAGGTTAAATTAACAGATATTGAAATAGAATTTGTGGGTGCAAGGAAGGAATCATATGTAAGAGAAAGTAGAAATCCAACAGTTGAGCCAGGCAATTTAATAGATGATCAGAATAGAAGAGATTTTACCATTAATGCGATGGCTGTTGATTTAAGTCTTAAAAATTTTGGTGCTTTATTAGACCCTTTTAATGGTCTTGCTGATTTGGATGCAAAAATCATTAGAACACCATTGGCGCCTGAACAAACTTTTGATGACGATCCTTTAAGAATGATGCGTGCCATCCGTTTTGCAACTCAATTAGATTTTGTCATTGAAGCTAATACATTTAAAGCGATTCAGCGCATGGCAGATCGTATAAAAATTGTATCACAAGAAAGGATAACGGATGAGTTGCAGAAAATTATGAAAAGCAAGCAGCCTTCAAAAGGTTGGTACTTATTAAGAGAAGCGGGATTGCTTGCACAGATTTTTCCTGTTTTATTAAAGCTGGAGGGTGCTGAAACATTGGATGGCATTGGGCATAAGGATAATTTTTCGCATACCTTACAAGTATTAGATAATGTAGCTGAACAGACCGAAGATGTTTGGTTAAGGTGGGCTGCATTGTTACATGATATTGCAAAGCCAAATACCAAAAGATTTGAATCCGGATTTGGTTGGACTTTCCATGGCCATGAAGTCGTAGGTGCAAGAATGGTACCTAAAATTTTTACACAATTGAAACTACCCTTAAATGAGCACATGAAAATGGTCCAAAAGTTGGTTGCATTGCATTTGCGTCCTATTTCATTAACAAAGGAAAACGTAACAGACAGTGCTATTAGAAGGTTGTTGTTTGATGCAGGAGAGGATATAGAATCCTTAATGGTATTGTGTGCTGCAGATATTACTAGTAAGAATAAGTTAAAAGTAAAAAGGTATATACAAGGTTTTGAAATGGTTAAAGCCAGAATCGTCGAAGTGGAGGAGAAAGATCAAATGCGTAATTGGCAGCCTCCTATCACGGGGGAGATGATCATGCAGATTTTCAATATTTCCCCTTCAAAACAAGTGGGCATTATAAAAGATGCCATAAGAGAAGCTATATTAGATGGAATTATCCCTAATAACTATGAAGCGGCGCATCAATTTATGATAGAAGAAGCAGCTAAAATTGGGTTGCATCCGAAAGGATAAATAATGCTTAAAATCAAGCTAATAAATACTAATTTAGCGTTTCAAAATCACCAAAATGGCCATTTTAAAATTTAGAATTTCCTGGGAAGAGGACGACGCGATTTATAGAGATGTATTGGTGAAACATACACAACATTTTATTGATTTACACCATATCATTTTAAAGGCTTTTGAATTTGATGAAAAACATGATGCTACATTTTTTAGAAGTAATGAAAAATGGCAGAGGGGAAGAGAGATTAGTAAAGCTGTCTATGAAAAAAATTATGTGGTACCCCCATTGATGATGGATGAAGTGGTCATAGGCTCTGAAATTTTAGATACCAACCAACAGTTTGTGTATGTGTATGATTTTGTAAAGTCATGGACATTTTTAATACAATTAATACAGGTGATTAAAAATGCAGATGCAGACATGGAATTGACTTATCCAATGGTCTCTAGGATTGAAGGTGTGGGTCCGATGCAGTATGGCACCAAAGGATTACTTGGGCCTAATTTTACAGACATTGAAGAGAAGTATGATTTAACAGAGGCGCAGGATGGTTTTGGGGAAGAAGGAGAAGAAGAAGACGCGTCAGTGTCTGATGATGAAGATGGAGCCAACGATGACGACTCAGATACATCAGATAGCGAGGATACAGGTGGCATGTTTGATGATAGTTCAGAAGCTTATTAATTTCATTAATACATTTATTTTGACGCCCACTGTATATATTATCGTAGGTCCCACAGCTGTGGGTAAAACTAAATATGCAATTGAATTAGCTCAGCAATTAAAGACTGAAATTATTTCTGCTGATGCGAGACAATGTTATCGAGAATTGAATATAGGTGTAGCAAGACCCTCCGAATTAGAATTGTCCATGGTGCCGCATCATTTTATCGCGAGTCATTCTATTCATGAAACAGTGAATGCGGGTGTATTTGAGCAATATGCTTTAGAAAAGACAGCGACTTTGCTTGCAAAATATGGATCTGTGGTGATGGTGGGTGGAACTGGCTTATATATTAAAGCGTTTGTGGAAGGAATAGATGTTATACCCACAATTGATCCTGCCATTCGACAACAGATTCAAACAGATATTGCATTGAAAGGCATAAATTGGTTACAAGCCCAAATACAACATGTCGATCCAAAATATTGGGCAGCTGCAGATTTAGGAGCACGTCAAAACACACAAAGATTATCAAGAGCCTTAGAAGTAAAGATGGGCACAGGGCAATCTATTCTCGATTTTCAACTTCAACAAAAAAAGATTCGTCCATTTACAATACAAAAGATTGGACTTGAAATGCCCAGGGAAAAATTATATGAGCGAATTAATCAAAGAGTGATTCGGATGGTTGAGATGGGCTTGGGAGAAGAAGTCAAACTACTCCTTCCTAAGTTTCATTTGAATGCATTACAGACGGTAGGGTACCAAGAATGGTTGCCCTATTTTGAAGGCACAGAAAAAAAAGAAGCTGTGGTACAAGCCATCCAACAAAATACCAGGCATTACGCAAAAAGACAAATGACCTGGTTTAAAAAAGACCTTTCTATTAGTTGGAAATCCATCTACTAATAAATCTGCTCAATTATTTTCTATTTTTAATTTACTATAGTCAAAAGATTTTTAGACTATATACTAAATTCTTTCTCTTTTGAAAGCGTAGTAGTTAATTAAGTTTAAATACTTTATCAATTTCAATTAATTCTACCTAAATTTATTTACACAAAAATTAAATTAAACAAATATGCGTATTCAATCAAGTATGTTTTTTTGTAGTCTATTCTTTTTACAAAGTCTAACTGCACAACAAGCTATCAAATTTGAAAAATATACTTTACCCAATGGGTTAAAAGTGATTTTACACGAAGATCATTCTGCGCCAGTAGTAGCAGTAACCACCTTGTACCATGTGGGATCAAAAAATGAAGACACAGCAAGAACTGGATTTGCTCATTTTTTTGAACACTTATTATTTGAGGGTTCGGAAAATATTAAAAGAGGTGAGTTTGATAAATATATAACCAATGCAGGAGGTGCATTGAATGCGAATACTTCACAGGATCGAACTTTTTATTACGAGTTATTGCCTTCCAATCAAGTTGAATTAGGTTTATGGTTGGAGAGTGAACGTATGATGCACGCAAAAATTGAACAAATTGGAGTAAATACACAACGTGAAGTAGTAAAGGAGGAAAAACGTCAACGTGTAGACAATCGACCTTATGGTTCTTTTTTAACGGAAGTTTTAAAGAGAGCTTACAAGGTACATCCCTATCAGTGGGCGCCTATTGGTAGTATGGACCATTTAAATGCAGCTAAATTAGAGGAGTTTATTAATTTTTATAAAACTTTTTATGTGCCTAATAATTGTGTTTTATCAATTGCAGGTGATTTTAATACGACTGAATTAAAAGCAAAAATTGCAGCTTATTTTGGGCCAATAAAAAGAGGAGAAAAGCCAATTCCAAGACCTCAAATTAAGGAGCCAGCTTTAGGTAGTGAAGTAAGGGATGTAATTTATGATAATATTCAATTACCGGGTGTGTTTCAAGCTTATCGCGCACCAAAACAAGGAGGGGATGAGTATTATGCATTCAATGTTTTGTCAACTATTTTGTCTGGTGGTGAATCTTCTAGGATGAATAAAACTTTAGTGGATAAAAAGCAACAAGCAGCAGCAGCGCAATCAGTTCCGTTTTTTAATGAAGACGAAGGCTTATTTATTGCTTTAGCGATTGCTAATATGGGCGTTAAAATTGAAGCTTTGGAGCAAAGTATGGATAGTGTGATCAACCAATTAAAAAATGAGTTAGTAGGAGAGCGAGAATTCCAAAAAGTAAAAAATCAAATTACCACACAATTGGTTACAGGAAATGCGACGATGGCTGGTATTGCTGAAAGCTTGGCCAATAACGAAGTGTATTTTGGTGACGCAAATCTAATTAATACTGAATTAGAGAAATATAATAAGGTAACAAGACAGGATGTATTGAATGTGGCTAAAAAATACTTAAATAAGGACAACCGGGTTGTATTATATTATTTACCAAAAGAAAAAAATACCACTAAGTAATTGGGCAAATAGATGTCCTCATTTAAAATAAATATTATGAAAAAAATATACTATTCTTTTTTATTGATAATGCCACTGTTTACATTGGCACAAAATATTGACCGTACAAAAGCGCCGGCACCTGGAAAGGCGCCACTTATTCAAGTTGGTGATCCGGTCAAATATACATTGGCCAACGGACTACAAGTGTTTGTAGTAAAAAATACAAAATTGCCACAGGTAAGTGTTACGTTAGCTTTAGATTACGATGGTTTCCCAGAAGGAGATAAAGCGGGTGTGGCAGAAATGGCGGGCCAATTATTAAAAAGAGGCACAGTTAAAAAATCAAAGGCTGAATTAGATGAAGCGGTAGAATTTTTAGGCGGTAGTTTATCTACTTCAAGTCAGTCTGCTTCTGCTAGTTCCTTAAAATCAAATTTTCCTGCTTTGTTTGAATTAATGGCCGAAGTAATTTTAGAACCTGCATTGTCTATGGATGAATTAGAAAAAATACGTAAGCAGGTTTTATCAGGAATAGAATCAAATAAAGATGATCCTGATGCAATTGCAGATGATGTAGTAAAAAAATTAGTTTATGGCGCCAATCATCCTTATGGTGAACTTATGACAACCAAAACTGTCAATCAAGTTAGTTTAAATGACGTAAAAGATTTTATAAATTCCTATTGGAAGCCTAATAAAGCCTATTTGATTTTTGTTGGAGATATTGAACCTGTCACTGCGAAGGCATTGGCTGAAAAAAGTTTTGCAGCATGGAAAGCTGGAGCTGTTGCTAAGCAAGTCTTTAATAAGCCAGTACAACCTAGTCAAACATATGTAGCTATTGTAGATAGGCCATCAAGTGTTCAGAGTGTGGTAACCATAGCTTCTGCAGTGGACTTATATCCAGGTTCCGCTAATGCATTGGCAGGGTCTGTCATGAATAATATTTTAGGTGGAGGATTCTCAGGACGTTTATTTGCTAACCTTCGCGAGAAGCATGCCTTTACTTACGGCGCTTATTCTTCCTTAAATCCTAGTCGTCAAATTGGTATTTTTCAAGCTGAGGCATCCGTTAGAAATGACAAAACAGACAGTGCAGTTCAAGAAATATTACGTGAAATTGATATAATCAGAAATGAAAAAGTAGGAGACACAGAATTAAATAGAATGAAGAACTATTTATCTGGTGGTTTTGCAAGATCACTAGAGAATCCTGCTACCATTGCTAATTTTGCATTGAATATTGCGCGCAATAATTTACCAGCTGATTATTATAAAAAATACTTGACTAATTTAGCTGCTATTGATGCTCAAAAAGTACAGGAAGTTGCAAAATTATTTCTGAATCCTAGTAAAATGCATATTGTTATTGTAGGTAATGCGAAGCAAATTGCAAAAGGATTAGATAAGTATGGCACAATAAAATATTATGATATTGAAGGTAATGAAATTGCCGCACCAACAGAAGCAAAAGCGGATGCTTCATTAACAAGCGCTGTTTTAATGGACAAAGTGCTTAATGCTTTAGGAGGTCTGGATGCATTAAGTAAGATTAAGGATATACAATATAAAGGTAAAGCTTCTTTAATGGGTCGTGAGATTGAAATGAGCCAAACAAAAATTTTGCCAGGCAACGCTGTTGTAGCTATGTCAATGGGTGGAATGGTCTTATCAAGACAAGCATTGGTGAACGGTAAATACAGTGTAGCACAACAAGGAATGGAAGCTCCAATTACAGATGAATTGAAAGAAAATTTAAATGAAACTGCTGCACTACACCCTGAAACGATCTTTGTTCAAAATGGGTATAAATTGAAAATTACTGGTGCAGATAAAATTGAAGGGGTAGATGTGATTGACTTAGAAGTTACTTCACCGACTGGTAAAGTCTCTCATCGATTCTATGACAGTAAAACATTTTTACTTGCAAAAGTAGCTACGACGCAAGAAGTGCCTGGAAGGGGCGCCATAACGCAACAACAGTTTTTTAAAGATTATAAAACAATTGGAGGTGTTCAGATTGCGAATGAAGAGATTTTGGATCTTGGACAGTTTAAATTGAATGTGAAGTATTCCGATATTAAAGTGAATCAAGGATTGAAAGTAGAAGACTTAAAGTAATTCAAACTAAAATCTCTTGTAATAAAATAGAGATTTTAGTTGTGCTGAATTGATTCAAATTGTTGCTTAAATAAGAAGAGCCTTCCAACTGGAAGGCTCTTCTTATTTAATTTTTGTAAGTAATTTTATTACTTGGGAAGTGCATTAGAATCTTATCCCATATCCAATATTGAATAAGATAGCATTGCTATTTTGAATTGCTAATGGGCTTGGCTTGTCAATTAGTCGATAAGGGACAATAGCATCTTTATGCGTTGCGCTACTGATGGTGAAGTCTAAAAAGTATTTATTTGTTCTGTAACCTATGCCTCCTGATAATATAAAACGTGAAGGGGTGACTAAAGTGCTACCATTTTCATCTGCAAATTCATTTTTATAAGGACTTCCATAAAAAGCAGTTCCAGCTCTCGCCATCCAGTTTGATGTTAACTTGATTTCGGAACCGATTTTAAAATTCAAATTATTTTTATAAGTCGCTTTCATGGTTGCATTCAAGTCGTCGTAGTAATCGGCAGAAGCTTGATCAAAATCGTTGGCATAAAAACGAGTGCCAGCATAATTCACCCATTCAATATCCGCACTGATAAAACCAAGTGGCTGTGTAGGCTTGCCAGGGCTTGCAAAAAAGTAGCTACCACTGAAAGTTGCCTTGGTAGGTGTTAGCACGGTATATTCTCTTACGCCTACCATACCGTTATTTAATTCCCCAGAACTAGTAGTTAAGGTGCCTGCATAAGACTCTGTATTGGTCGTCATGTCGGCAGCAACTTTATCTCTAAAACTGATCATCTGAGGTGTATGTAATGCAAATCCTAGACGTAAAAAAGATTCTGGTTTGTAAATAATTCCAAATTTGGCACCAATACCCCAACCTTTGGAACTAAATTCTTCATTGAAGACAAAGCCTCCAAATTGATTTTTTGTATTTGTTGTATTTAAGTCAGTTTCAGCTACGAGTAAGGACCTATTATAGTTAACAATAGGCAATACAAAACTTGCTCCAAGGTATAATTTGTCTTGCACATTTCCGCCCCATCCAAAAGTTAATTCATTGGAACTACCACTTGTGTAAGTGTCAAATGTTTGATTTACACCACTTGAAATCGGAACTAAACTTTGGTAACCAGCAACATTGCCATTGGCGTCTGCAATGGTATCTACTAAATAAGTTCTAAATGCTAATGAGCTACCAAAAATATAATTATTTTCAGCTGCACTCATGCTTGCGTTATCATAATACAATTCTTCTAAAAATTTTTCAGAGTAACTGCTAAAATTATTTACCCCTCTAATACGTTGTCTACTATTATAATCTGCCAATTGTGTAAAACCGATAGAAAAGGCGGTACTTGTATATCCTCTTTTCTTGGTGCCATCGGCAAATACAATTCCTAAGTTGCCAAGTGTTGAATAACTTTTTGATGTACTTGTTCTTGTGTCTCTATAATCAAAATCACTTTCTGTTTTTAAATAATCAAAATCACTTTCTGTTTTTAAAAACTTACTTGTCACTAATAGCTCGCCTGATTTGTAGAAGCCAAGTCCCGCAGGGTTGATATGCGCAGCTGATAAGTCTCCTCCTAAAGAACCCATTGCGCCACCTAGTGCATTACTTCTTGGTGTTCCATTGGGTGCAAACCAAGATAATCTTAATCCGTCTTCTGGACTTTGTGCATTTAGAGATTGACTAGCTAATACAAGAATTCCTATTAAAATTTTTTTCATAATGTTTTTGTGATTTCTGTAGTTTTCTTTCATTTTTGAAAGTAGAAAAATCAATGCTACTTTCTTAGTTTTTCTATCTATTACCACCTCTTGATGGTCTAGAGCTCATAGAGGAACCGCTGCTATTGAATCCACCACTTCTTCCACCTGCATTATTATTCATGCTTGGCGCACTGAAGCTAGGGCTTGAGCTATTTGATTTATATTGATTGCTATTGTTAAAACCACCATTGTTAAAATAGCGTGCTGGTCGATCAAAACTATTCGCTTGATTGACATTACTATTGTTGGTAGTCACACGTCTTAATAAATTGCCAAATCCATTGTTTAAATTAGGATTGCCAGTATAACGTGTTGAGCCGTTTGTTGTATTTGAGAAATTGTTTCTAGTGTTGTAAGTGCGGTTATTTCTGTAAGCGGCTAATGCAGGTGCACTAGTTTGCATCGCTCTTGGCGTGTAATTATTTCTTTGCATTGGAAAATTACTTACGCCACCGCCATAATAAATTGGTCTATATGGATTCCAAAATCCAGCGTAATAGGGATTCCATCCGCCCCATCCAAAACCACCATACCCAAAACCTCCACCCCAGAAAGGGTCATAGCCCCATCCAAAACCACCATACCCAAAACCTCCACCCCAGAACGGGTCATAGCCCCATCCTAAGCTTCCTGCCCAGAAGGGATCATAACCGAACCCGCCATACCCAAAACCTCCAAATCCACCATAGTAACCAGCCCAGCCAAAGCGATTACCCCAAAAAGGATCCCATCCGCCCCATCCAAATCCGCCGTATCCTCCATAACCCATACCAAATCCAACACGGAAACTTGGGTTGTTCCAATAGCCAAAATCGTCAATGCTAGACCAACGGTTTCTATTTGCCACTTTTAATCTTAAAAAGCGGTCATCTTGATAATTCTGATAATCTTGGTATTCAGCGTCGTCCGACATTTCTTCTGCATTGTTTCTTGCAGTTGCTCTTGTGCTTGTTGATGCCTCTTTTGAAGGTGTATAATATAGATCGTCCGTTGCTGCCGTGGTGGTCTGTTGTAAGCTGGTACAACTAGTTACGAAAAAACTCATTGCCAAAAGGACCAAGGCGTTGAACCCAATGAGGGATCGATTACTTTGCTTTTTCATATCTGTTCATTTTTTGGTTTTAATATGCCCTTGAATTAGCATACATTTGACATCCTAAAGGTAATAAAGTTTAAAACATAGAGCGTTTTTCGTAGATGTTTTGTTACCAGAATAAATGTTAAGAATTATACAAAATGGCAAAGGAACTTACTTCAAGATTAGAGGACTATTCACAGTGGTATAACGACCTAGTTTTAAAAGGGTCATTGGCAGATTATAGTGCAGTAAGAGGCTGTATGGTCATTAAACCTTATGGCTATGCTTTGTGGGAAAATATGCAAGCCACCTTAGATAAAATGTTTAAGGATACCGGACACCAAAACGCTTATTTTCCATTATTTGTTCCTAAGTCTTTATTTGAGGCGGAGGAAAAAAATGCAGAGGGTTTTGCAAAAGAGTGTGCTATAGTTACCCATTATCGTTTAAAGACAGATTCAAATAATAAAGGGAAATTAATGGTGGACCCCGAAGCGAAATTGGAAGAGGAATTAATTGTTCGTCCAACAAGTGAAGCGATTATTTGGAATACTTATAAAACATGGATTCAATCTTATCGTGATTTACCAATCTTGGTTAACCAATGGGCAAATGTGGTGAGATGGGAGATGAGAACTAGGTTGTTTTTAAGAACTGCTGAGTTCTTATGGCAGGAAGGGCATACTGCACATGCAAGTAAGGAAGAAGCAATTGCAGAAACAGTACAGATGTTGGATGTATATGCAGATTTTGCTGAAAATTGGATGGCGATGCCAGTAATCAAAGGCGTCAAAACTCCTAATGAAAGATTCGCTGGCGCAGAAGATACTTATTGTATTGAAGCATTAATGCAAGATGGAAAAGCATTGCAGGCAGGTACATCCCACTTCTTAGGACAAAATTTTGCGAAAGCATTTGATGTCAAGTTTAGCGATAAGAATAATACCTTGGACTATGTATGGGCAACATCATGGGGCGTAAGCACAAGATTGATCGGAGGATTAGTGATGACGCACAGTGATGACGAGGGATTAGTTTTACCGCCTAGAATTGCGCCATTACAAGTGGTGATTGTACCTATTTTTAAAGGCGAGGAACAAAAAGCTTTATTAGATGAAAAAGTACATTCAATGGTAGCATCTTTTAAAGCAGCAGGTATTCGTGTAAAATATGATGATTCAGATAACCAAAGACCTGGATGGAAATTTGCTGAATACGAATTAAAAGGGGTGCCATTAAGAATCGCAGTAGGGCCTCGTGATTTGGAAAATAATCAAGTTGAAATTGCACGTCGTGATACAAAGGAAAAATCAACAGTATCTATGGAGGGCATCACCGAAACAGTGTCCCAGTTGTTATTGGATATTCAATCAAATTTATTTAATCGTGCTAAAAAATATAGAGACGAACATATTACAAAAGTAGATAGTTGGGAAGATTTCATTTCTGTTTTAGATACTAAAGCGGGATTTGTTTCAGCACATTGGGATGGTACACCAGAGACAGAAGAGAAAATTAAAGAAATGACCAAGGCAACCATACGTTGTATCCCATTGAATAATGAACTAGAAGCCGGTGTTTGTATTCTAACGGGAAATCCTTCTGTACAAAGAGTTTTATTTGCGCGCGCTTATTAGTATTTAATAAGATAGTAGTATGCGACAAAAACCAATTCCTCCAGCACTCACGCCTTTTTTAGAGGGTAAGGTATTGTTAATTGATAAGCCATTGAAATGGACTTCATTTGATATGGTCAAAAAAGTCAGGTGGTTAACCAAGATCATGAAAGTTGGCCATGCGGGTACATTGGATCCATTAGCTACAGGCTTGTTGATTATTTGTACAGGCAAATACACCAAGCATATAAATACTTATATGGGGATGACAAAAGAATATACGGGTAGTTTAGTGCTGGGCGCAACCACTGCATCTTATGATTTAGAACAAATGCCTGAAAATTTTAAATCTATTGAAACGATTACTGAGTCTGCTGTACATAATATGACAAAACAATTTATTGGTACCATATTCCAAATGCCTCCTCAGCATTCAGCAATTAAAAAAGATGGGAAGCGACTCTATGAATCCGCTCGACAAGGAGTTGAAGTAAAAGTAGATCCAAGACAAATTAATATTGAACAATTTGAAATCACAAAGATCAATTTTCCCACTGTTGAATTTAGGGTTGTATGTTCCACCGGGACTTATATTAGAAGCTTAGTGCATGATTTTGGAAAAGCACTAGGTGTAGGTGCTTACATGAGCAGTTTAAGAAGGACTAGAATTGGTGAATTTGACGTTCAAGAAGCGATACAATGGGAAGATTTAGAAAATGAAATCAACACTTTATTAGAAGGGTAGTCCAATACCAAATTGCCAAGCATAGTTATTCACTCTTAATCCATTTGGTTTAAGTTCTGTCCATTTCATATTACTAAGATCTAGCCACCCATTGTTGTATAATCTTGTAGGATCTTTCATCTTCATTGCGTAATCAATTCTAATGATGAAATAATTAAAATCCAAACGTAAACCTGTACCTATACCAATCGCAAGATCTTTATAAAGTCGATCTAGTTTAAATCCTGCTTTTAAATCATTGCCTAAATCTCTAGTATTCCAGATATTACCCATATCTGCAAAAAGTGCAGAACCAATTTTATATGAACCTAATTGTAATAAGGTAAAACGGTATTCAAAGTTAGCTTCTAACTGGAGATCTCCAAAACGATCAAAGTTTTGACGTTGCGCACTGGTATCATAAAAAGTAGAACTACCCAATCCTAACTGTCTTAAGCCCCATGCACGCATACTATAAGGTCCACCTGCAGTAAATTGTTTGAAGAAGGGCAACTGTCCACTTAGATTAGGATTATTACTGTAATTATTACCCCAACCTCCCATTAACCTCCATGCAATTTCAGAATTGGTGTATTTAAAAGTAGACCGATATTCTGCTTCAAATTTTAGGAATCTATAAAGGTCTTTGTTTAGTTTTTCAGAAAGCCCAAGCAGCCCACCTGCCTCTTCAATGCCCAGTCTTAAATAATTTTGTCTATGTGGATGTTTCAAAGAAGGTCCAATATTTGTGTAACTAAGACTCTGACTAACGATATTACCTTCATTGAATGAGGATCTTAAGAACGGATTTAAAATCAGTAAGCTATCAAGTCTGGAAAACTTTTTTAATTGAAAAAATTCTACATTAAGTGGGCGATAACTAATAACCTGTTCTTTCCCTTTTCTATTTTTTTTCCACTCATAGCCCCAATTTGTTATAAATGATTTTAATTGATAATAATTTAATCGATCCATGTAGGAATTATACAAAGAAAAATTAGTTTTGACTTGCTGATCTGCCTTTGCCTCCTTTTTCACAAAGGGTAATAATAAATTTGGGAAACTGTAAGTCTGACCTACATTCCACAATAAAGTTTGAGTAACATTATCATCACTATTTAAATTTAATTCCACCCCTAACCTAAGACTTGTAATGGATGGAATGGATTTCTTTTGTACATTCTTGTCTTTGTAAGTGAGGTTAGTGGAAAGGCCTAATAAGTTCCCAGAGCCAATTTGAGCTGTATTTTTACTGCCTTCAATATCAAAATTGAAACTCCTTCTTGTATTTGGCACTAAAAAATAATGTATATGGATACTGTCATTAACTATGGTTGTTCTCCCATCAATTTGTTGCCATGCACCAAGACTGCTATACTTGTTCAGTGTTTGGTAATAACTTGTCTCATTAAAAGTGCTTCCTTTTTTTATGAAAGACTGCTCTTTAAATAAAGAAGATTTAAACTTGGGTAAGGTATATAAGTGAATAAAATCAGTCAAGCTATCACGATGTATTGGTGGATTTAAAATTAAGGTATCTGGGTTGTCTAATCCAGCCACGTCACTGTAAAAAAATTGTTGCCCGACTACATATTGTTTTGTGATGTCCTTTGTGAGGCTTCTTAATTGAAAACTAATTTTCCAACTTGGGTTTTGATTTTTCTTCGCTTTCGCAGCTGCAATTTGCGCAATTTGACTCAGAGGATCAAGACTTAAACTCATTAAATTGGCATCTAGCGTATCAATTTCAGCAAATATTTTTTCTTTAGTAAAATTATAAAATCCTTTTGACCTGAATAAAGCAACAAGTCTATCTAATTCATTATTTATATGCTCATTAGAGTAGGGTTGTCCTTTTTTCAAAAAACTCTCCTGTTTATTTTTTAAAGCAATATCCTGCAAGATTGGATCAGATAGTTTATAAGCGATGGAATCTAACAATGTTTTTTTGTTAAGTTCTATTTGCATGGTCAATGAGGTTCTCCATTCTTTTTTTACTGTATCAGTTTTTATGATTGGAGTAAAAGCAGGATGATGATAACCTTCAGACGCCAAATAATTAGCCATGTACTGTATCGTTCTGCTCATTCTTTCTGGCTGATATGTTTGTGGTTTTATGATTGTGTTAAAAAAACCAAATTGTCTGATTTTACGCACTTTCACACTGTCGTCCCAATAATTGTCTAAAGCTAAACTTAGTTCTTTTGCACTATGTCTAGAGGGAGCATCTTTAATGATGATAGAATTATTGTATAAAAAAGCTTGTTCTTTAGGGTAATTATGTACTAAGGCCTTTTTGAAATCTGCACAGCTATTTAAAAAAAATAAAAGGCTGAATAGACTCAAACTTGAGGAGAATCGAATAATTTTAACTTTTCCTAACTGCATGAAAATGATCAATAAGAATGAGCTCAAATATATTCAATCTTTCGCCCATAAAAAACATTGGGCAGAAGAATCTGTTTTTATCATAGAAGGTCCTAAAATATTGGAAGAGCTGATGGCTTCAGATTGGGTGATTCATCAAGTCTATGCCACAAAGGAATGGATACAAAATCAGCCTTTTAAACCGCATTATGTTACAGAAGTGACCGACTTTGAGTTGGAAAAAATGAGTCAGCTGCAAACAGCAAATCAGGTTATAGCTTTAGTTGAGAAAAAGCCTGTTGTAGGCCCCATTCAGTTTAAAGGACAATTAACTTTAGTTTTAGATGGCATTCAGGATCCAGGAAATCTTGGAACAATCATTAGAACCGCGGATTGGTTTGGTTTGAATCAAATTGTCGTCAGTGCCGATACCGCAAATTGTTATAATCCTAAAGTGGTTCAGAGTACGATGGGAAGTATTTTAAGGGTGAAAGTCGTGGTAGCTGATTTAACTGAATTACTTTCAGCTGTAAAATTACCTATTTATGGTGCAGTTTTAGAAGGTAAGCCAATTCAAACTACTCATTTGAAAAAAGAAGGGGTCTTGATTATTGGAAATGAATCAAAAGGGATTCGTGAGCCACTTTTATCTAAGATCACAGATCCTATCACTATACCAAAATATGGTGAAGCAGAATCTTTGAATGCGGCTGTTGCTACTGGAATCATTTTAGCTAATTGGCAGCATTAATCAAATCGAACTGCTTTTGCTGGACTCATTTTTTTTATCCAAAGTGTAGGTAATAAAAAAGAAATATAGCTAATAAAGGCAGTTCCAATGATGATGCTTAAAACCTGAAAAGGTTGAATGACAATTGGTAATACATTGATCAAATAAGCAGACTCGTCTAAATGAATCCATTGGTATTTTAATTGAAATAAAGATAAGCCAAGTCCAATTACTACTCCTAAGCCAATACCCATCCATGCAATAAAACTTGCTTGGTACATGAATACGTTTCTAATCAAACTTTGTGGTGCACCCATTGCTGTAAGTGTACCAATCATTGGAATACGTTCCAATAATAGAATTAAAAGACAGGTAATTAAGTTAACTACTGCGATGAATAGCATGATAATGATGGTGATGTTCCTATTTATATTTTGAACTTGAATCCAATCAAAAAGTTGAGGATACATTGAAGAAGTTGCACTTGCTACCCAATTATTTGGAAGTAAGGTCTGAATTTCATGTAATGAATAATTCAATTTTGCTACATCTTTCAATAAGATTTGGTAACCTGTAATAGCATTGGGTGTTTGGATTAACTGTTGTATCAGTTTTAAGTCAACAAAAACATTTTGAAGATCGTAGTCTTCTATGCCAGTATGAAACAAACCTACTACTTTTAATTTGCGTTCTTGAATTTTACCATTTTGTAAAAAGTAGAGTCTAACTATATCGCCGGTATCAATATGTAACTTTGAAGCAGTGTTTTTTGAGAGGACAATTTCTCTGGAGATAGTTTGCTCATTATTTTGCAGTGTTCTTCCTTTAATTAAACTAGGAATGCTTGTAAAATCACTTATACCTTTTGCATTCAAACCTTCAATTTCTACTTCTTTTGCAAGGACCATTGTCTGATTTATATAGGCAGATGCAGTACTAATATTTGGAATGCTTTTTATTTTTTCAGCAATCTTTGGGTTATTTATTAGGCCTGATCCATCTACAGAGGTAATTTGTAGATGTCCCCAAAAGGAGTATACTTTATTACTGATGGCAGATTGAAAACCATTAACAATAGAAAAAGTGAGTAAAATAGCGGCTACACTGATAGCCGTGGCCGCGATAGATAGTCTTACTATAAATCGTGTGTAGTTTTTTTGTTTATGAAAACTGATTCTTTTTGCTATCTCAAAGGCGGTATTCAACAGCTATTTTTTATCAAATCTAGTTTTTTATCTTTATAATTAGCACATTCAACTTAGTTTCGTAGTTGTAAATTGAAGCATATGAGAATTAGTATAGTACTATACTTTGTATTGATTTCTATCCAACCAATCATGGCACAAATAGCACCAGATAAGGTTATGGATCCTAAGATTCAAACTGTTTTAATTTACCCAAAGAATAAGCCTTTGGCCTTGCCAGTCATTAGATTAAATTCTCAGGAGGAATTATTGGTTCAATTTGATGATTTAACTGCGCAATACCAACAGTATTATTTCACTATTGAATTAATGGATATTCATTGGCAATCAGTTGCACTTAATCCATTTGATTATATTAGGGGACTTACACAGAATAATATTAGAGATTACACTATTTCCTCCATTGCACAACAACCTTACTATCATTATACCTTTAGTTTTCCAACTGCTACATGTAGACCGACCAAATCGGGCAATTATTTAATGAAAGTGTATAGGCAGGGTAAGTCTAATGAATTAGTTTTTACAAAACGTTTTTTTGTTGTGGAACAGGAAGTACCTATTGCTGCTAGTATTCAAGAACCTTTTGATGGTTTAATTTCAAAATCGCATCAAAAAATTCAAGTGGTATTGGATGCGAAAAAAATAAATTTTCTTCAGCCAGAATTATTATATGTTGTTGTGACTCAGAATACCAGGTATAATGATGCATTGCAATCCAATACACCAAGTTTTATAAGAGGTAATCAAATTGAGTATAATGCAGATAGAGATTTTGTTTTTCCTGCTGGGAAAGAAGCAAGATGGTTGGACTTGCAAAATCTAAGATTCAAAACTGATCGTATTGCTCAAATACAACCATTGGAAAATGGTTCAAGGATTATTTTAAAACCAGATTTATCTAGGGCATCTATTCCCTATTATACTTTTAGAGATCTAAATGGACAATTCATAATTAGTAATTCAGAATCTATCAGGGCTGAAGACCAAAATGATTATGCTAAAGTCTTCTTCACCTATCTTCCGAAAAATGGGGTACCCTATCAAGGTCGGTCCCTTTTTTTAGCTGGTGCACTTACGAGTAATGCGTTAGATTCAAATGCCCGTATGCAGTGGAACCAATCTTTAGGGCAATATGAAAAATGGCTGTATTTGAAACAAGGCTATTATAGTTATAATTATATCCTAAGATCTGATCTGTCTCCAAATCCAATGCATGATTTTATGTATACTGAGGGAGATCATTGGGAGACAGAAAATAGTTATAACATTTTTGTTTATTACCGCGCTGCAGGTAGTAGGTATGATCAAATTATTGGATATTCTAGCTTGAATTCAATGCAAAATTGGTAGGAAAACCGATCTGTTTTTCATAACTTTGCACCGGCAGGTCTTACACGACCAGCTCCTGCTGAACCTCCCCAGGGTAGGAATACAGCAAGGATAGGCGGTTGAGCGGTGCGATGTGAGTAGCCTGCCACTTTTTAAATCTTGGATGCGGAAGTATCCAAATCAAAACTTTGGGTATGAAATTTTTTATTGACACAGGAAATTTAGCGCAAATTAAAGAAGCCAATGATCTTGGTATTTTAGATGGTGTAACCACCAATCCTTCTTTGATGGCGCAAGTGGGTGTGAAAGGGGAAGAAGCCATTGCAGCGCATTACAAAGCAATCTGTGAATTAGTAGAAGGTGATATTAGTGCTGAGGTTTTGTCTACAGACTTCGCTACTATGGTAGAAGAAGGAAAAAAATTAGCTGCAATTCATCCAAATATTGTCGTTAAAGTACCGATGATCAAAGACGGTATCAAAGCAATCAAATGGTTTACTGACAATGGTATCCGTACCAACTGTACTTTAGTATTTTCTGCTGGTCAAGCTATCTTAGCTGCAAAAGCAGGCGCTACTTATGTTTCTCCATTTATTGGAAGAATTGATGATAGTTCTTGGGATGGCATGGAATTGATTAGCCAGATTCGTCACATTTATGACGTACAAGGATTCACCACACAAATATTAGCAGCGTCTATTAGAAATGCTTTGCATATTGTGAAAGCAGCTGAAGCAGGCGCAGATGTTTGTACTTGTCCATTGGATTCAATATTAGGATTATTGAAACACCCTCTAACAGATATTGGGTTGGCTAAATTCTTGGAAGATGCTAAGAAAATGTAATTATTGATGTTTCAAAGCTTCGCGCTTTGATAAATTAGATAGAGATGGGTGATCCTTTACAAATTGGATCACCCATTTTTTATTGGTATAAGCGTAAGCCCTGAGTGCCCATCCGATGGCTTTGCGTATAAAAAAATCTGCTTCTAATTGGGTGTGCTCAATGAACTGACTGAGTAATGCAGTGTTGGTTTTTTCTTTATAGGTTAATTGAAAAAGCAGGCTCATTCTTTGTAACCATTTGTTTGTAGAGCGATTCCATTTTGTAGTTGTTACTTCAATCACTTCAGGAAATAGTAAAAAGTATTTACTAATAACAAATGAATTGGTAGCATCTACTGAATCCCACCAACTATGATGGGTAACCATCCATTCAATTAATGGGATGGTTTGTTTACACCATAATTTTTTATGATAACCTAATAATTCAATCGCAAAATAATGCAATTCTCTTTGGGGTTCTGCAAAACATGCTTTGATCAATAGGGAAAGTTCCTTGTGGTTTGCAATTGGATGAGATACATAAAATGCTTTACATATTTGTCTTCTTAATGGCGTCTTAATACCATAAAATTCAAACTGATTCAGTAAGTAGGCTTTTGCACCTTTGGCAATCGTTGCATCCGCACTTGCAGCGAATTGTTTTTTTATTTCAATTAAATAAGCGTGCATATTAAATGCCTACAACCCTTTTATTGAAAGCACTATTTCTTGCGGCTTCTAAAACACGAATTACATTTGTTGCTTCAGCTGCCGAAGTAGGTAAGTGGCCATTATTTAAAATTGCATCAGCTAGTTTATCGTAAAAGATTCCATAATTACCAGGAATGCTGGGTATGACTTTGTTGGTGATGATGCCATTCATATCGGTATATAATGTACCATAGTCCGCAGGTGCTTCAGCTCCCCATCCTATACTATTCGGTAATTTGCCTGCAATCAATTCAGCTTCTTGCACATCCGATCTATTTTTAATAAAGCAACCCTTCGTCCCATAAACTTTATAGCCAGGACCTTCTTTCATAAATAACATGCCACTAGTTAACGTTATACGATGTGATGGGTAGTACAATATCATGGTGAAATAATCGTCGATGATAGACACTTTTCTAGTGATTCTAATATCTGCGAACACTGCTAATGGCATTCCTGATAATAAAATGGCTTGGTCCACTAAATGCGGTCCCAAGTCATATAATAAACCAGCGCCTGGTGAAACAGATTCTTTATGCTTTTTAGGGCTCAATGTGGTTCTATACCTTTCAAAAGATATTTGTACATCTTGTAAGGTACCGATTTCGCCTTCCTGAATTAATTTTTGCAATGTTAAGAAGTCTGCATCGTAGCGTCTGTTATGGTAGACTGCTAGTTTTAATCCTTTATTAGTGGCCAATGTATCCAACTCTTCTGCTTCTTTAGCTGTTACTGTAAATGCTTTTTCTACCACCACATGTTTGCCAGCTAATAAGGCACTTTTTGCATAGGTAAAGTGGGTGTCATTGGGGCTGTTCACAACCACTAAGTCAATACTTGTATCGGCTAATAATTCCTCATAACTAATATATGATTTTGTGCCAGGATAAGCGGCCTCGATATTTTTTGTAGAGCGCTCCCAACTACCTACTAAATTGTATGCTGGGTTGGTTGCTAAAAATGGAGCATGGAATACTTTCCCGCTCATGCCAAAAGAAACTAATGCTGTGTTTATCATTCAATAAAGATAAAAAAATCCCCCTGATTGCTCAGAGGTATTTTTAAAAATTGAAAGAGCTTGATTTAAGAGGCTTTAAATTTCATCAAAGTCTACCTACAAAAAGAAAAATCTCTTCTCAAGTAATTGAGAAGAGATTTAAAAATCATAAGAGTAGAATTTAATGGGCTTTATATTCCTTTAAAAGCCCATTAAATAACAAAAACCCTCTGAGCATTCAGAGGGTTTTTAAAAATAATTAGAGGTGATTTTTTGTAGGCTTTATATTTCTTTAAAAAAGCCTACAAAAAGCACTATCCAGCAACTTGCTTTCTGATAATATTCAACGCACCACCAGCTTTAAACCACTCAATTTGTTGTTGGTTATAAGTATGGTTAGCTTTAATAGTATCAGTAGTGCCATCTTTATGTGTTAATACCAATGTGAGTGGTGTGGCAGGTGCAAAGCTAGTTAAACCCAACACGTCTATTGAATCGTCTTCTTGGATTTTTTCATAGTCTGCTTTGTCAGCAAAAGTTAATGCCAACATACCTTGCTTTTTCAAGTTTGTTTCGTGGATTCGCGCAAAAGATTTTGTCAAAACTACTCTAACACCTAAATGTCTTGGTTCCATCGCAGCGTGCTCACGAGAACTACCTTCTCCGTAGTTTTCATCACCTACTACTATCGTTCCAATACCTGCAGCTTTATAAGCTCTTTGTGTATTCGGTACGGTATCGTAATTGCCAGTGATTTGATTCTTTACGTTATCTGTTTTTTCATTGAAGAAATTCACAGCACCAATTAACAAGTTATTAGAAATATTATCTAAGTGACCGCGGAACTTTAACCATGGCCCAGCCATAGAAATATGATCCGTGGTGCATTTTCCTTTTGCTTTAATCAACAAACGTAGTGATTTTAAATCAGTACCTTCCCATGCAGTAAATGGATCTAATAATTGTAAACGTTTAGATGTAGGATCTACCGCTACGACAACTTTTGAACCATCTTCTGCTGGAGCTTGGAAACCAGCATCTTCAACTGCAAAACCTTTTACTGGCAATTCATCACCAGTAGGGGCGTCTAATTTAACTTGCTCACCCTTATCGTTTGTTAAAGTATCGGTTAATGGATTGAAAGTTAGATCACCAGCAATGGCTAATGCGGTCACTAATTCTGGAGAACCTACAAAAGCATAAGTATTCGGGTTGCCATCTGCACGTTTTGCAAAGTTTCTGTTGAATGAATGTACAATTGTGTTCTTCTCTTTTTTCTCCGCACCAACACGCTCCCACATTCCAATACAAGGTCCACAAGCGTTGGCAAATACTTTCGCGCCAATCTGACCGAACACGTCTAAGAAACCATCTCTTTCGATGGTATACCTCACTTGCTCAGAACCAGGAGTGATCATGTATTCTGCTTTAGTTGTCAAACCCTTTTGAGCAACTTGTTTTGCTAAACTCACTGCACGGCTAATGTCTTCGTACGAAGAATTCGTACAGCTACCAATTAAACCCACTTCAATTTTGGTAGGCCATCCGTTTGCCGCTGCCACTTCTTTCATTTTAGAAATTGGAGTCGCTAAGTCTGGAGTAAATGGTCCATTTAAATGTGGCTCTAAAGTATTTAAATCAATTTCGATCACTTCATCAAAATATTTTGTAGGATCAGCATATACTTCTGGATCTGCTGTTAAGTGAGCTGCAATGCCATCTGCTAAAGCAGCCACATCTGCACGGCCTGTAGAAGTTAAATATCGGCTCATACTTGCATCGTATCCAAATGTAGAGGTGGTTGCACCTATCTCAGCACCCATATTACAAATAGTTCCTTTACCTGTACAACTCATGCTTGTAGCACCTTCGCCAAAATATTCTACTATCGCACCTGTACCACCTTTTACAGTTAAGATACCAGCAACTTTTAAAATCACATCTTTGGGTGCAGTCCATCCGCTCAACTTTCCTTTTAATTTGATACCGATTAGTTTTGGCCATTTTAATTCCCAAGCCAATCCTGCCATCACATCACATGCATCTGCTCCACCCACACCAATAGCCAACATACCTAGACCTCCAGCGTTTACAGTGTGTGAATCAGTTCCAATCATCATACCACCTGGGAAAGCATAGTTTTCTAAAACTACCTGGTGGATAATACCTGCACCAGGTTTCCAGAAACCTAAGCCATATTTGTTAGATACAGAAGCTAAGAAATCATATACTTCTTTGCTCTCTGTAGTGGCAACTTGTAAATCTTGTTTTGCTTCTACTTTTGCAGAAATCAAGTGATCGCAATGCACTGTACTTGGTACAGCTACTTTTGGACGACCGGCTTGCATAAATTGTAATAATGCCATTTGCGCTGTGGCATCTTGCATTGCAACACGATCTGGTGCAAAATCAACATAAGATCCACCTCTTTCGAAGCCTTCTAATTTTTGGTCAGTATGTAAATGAGAGAATAAAATTTTCTCAGATAAAGTCAAGGGGCGTCCCAACATTTTTCGAGCCGCTTCTACTTTTGCTGGCATTTCAGCATATACTTTTTTGATCATTTCGATATCAAAAGCCATAGTTATCAATTTTAGGTGTTAAAACTGATGCAAAGGTAAGCGAAAATGGCCCTCCCAACGATCAAAAATTGCACTTTATCTCCAATTTTTTAACTAGATTTGAATCAGCTTAAATCATCAAAATGCAAAAACTTAGAGATTTCCTAGAATTACATGCTTTTGGCGTCTGTTCGGCTATTGGGGAGCGTTTAGGTATAGCAAGCTCCAAAATCAGAATGTGGTTTATTTATATCTCCTTTTTAACTTTTGGTTCACCTGTAATTATTTATATGGTTTTAGCTTTCTGGAGAGGGATGAAGCACTATATCCTTTTAGGGAAGCGCAATCCATTAAAGTATTAGAAGGGGCTATAGAAATTCCCAACAAACAAATCATTTTTGCCTGTCCTTAAATTACTGCTTTTCTTAAGCGCACTAATTTTTCTAACAAGGGTGCTAGTAATTCCAGTTTTAACATATTGGCACCATCACTTTTTGCTACAGCTGGATTAGGATGCGTTTCAATAAATAAGCCATCTGCTCCTGTTGCAATGGCTGCTTTTGCAATTGTTTCAATTAAGCTTGGATTACCACCAGTGATGCCTGTAGTTTGATTAGGCTGTTGTAAAGAATGCGTACAATCCATAATTACTGGCACTTTATTTTCTGCCATGGCAGGGATATTTCTATAATCAACTACTAAATCTTGGTAACCAAAAGTGTTACCTCTTTCTGTGAGCATGACTTTGTCGTTGCCAGCTAATTTGATTTTATCTACAGCAAATTTCATAGATGCACCACTTAAAAATTGTCCTTTTTTTACATTGACAATTTTGCCTGTAGCTGCCGCCGCAACCAACAAATCTGTTTGACGACATAAGAATGCAGGGATCTGCAAAATATCAATGTATTGAGCAGCAATTGCCGCTTCTTCATGTGCATGAATATCGGAAGTGGTTGGCACATTATATGTTGCACCTACTTTTTTAATCAATTCCATTCCTGTATCATCTCCAATGCCAGTAAAGGAGTTTGCGCTTGTACGATTTGCTTTTCTATAACTTGCTTTAAATACATAGGGTATGCCTAAGTTTTTACATATGGAGGATACTTTTTCACCAATTTCCATTACCAATGCCTCATCTTCCACAACACAAGGTCCTGCAATCAAGAAAAAATTATTTGGGTCGTAAGTTTGTCCTTTGAATAAATCTTGTAAATAGTTAGGAATCATATTGGGCATTTTGAGTAGGCAAAGTTAAAGTAAATGAACGATGTATTATGGGTTTAAAAGCGTAAACCTAAGCTAATGCCTAGCCCTCTAATTCCAGCCCAAGGGCCTTTCATGTCTGCTATAGCACCATTTTGATCTACCTTTGATACTATTTTAAAGGGATCTGTGTTGGTATCATCTAATGTGGACTGAAGTGCTGTGATGGCCTGAGCAGGTAATTTTTCTGGTGCAACAAATTTTAAGCTGCCATTAGAGTTACCATAATGTCCTCCAATCAACCAAATGTCAAGTACCAATTTAGTTAGTAGTTGTTTTTGGATTCCGATATAAGCACCATAACTATTTGATTTAATTATTCCACTTAAATCTGCTGTTTTAGTAATTGGAGATAACGATAAGTTAGATCCAGGAATATTTTCTGGTGTATATGTATATTCTAATGGGACAGATAAGTCGAAGTTGGCAAATCTAGCATAAGGTGCGATGTAGAATCCAGACATTTTTTTTAAACCTAAGTAAAATCTGCCTTCAACTGTTGTTGCATTATTGCCCATTTGAAATAGGTCAAAATTAATTGCTGAATTATCAATGTATTGTTCAGCCAAAGATTGAAGTGGAATACTACCTTTTGGCATATAACGGTAACTTGCCGATAGGGACATAAAATGATTCAGACTTCTTTCGTAAGTCAATTGGTAATTTTTTAATGCTAAGCTCGTCAGACTTCCTTTGATAATATTTTTACCCCCAATTAATTTTTGTGCGTGCACATTAACAGCAAAAAAAAGGGTTAGAATAATAAGTAGCTTTTTCATAGTATTTATTTTATTTTTTTCAAACTAAGATCGGCAACTGTACGCTTGTCTAGTACTGCCAATGTATTATCTCGAACTTCAACCATTACTTTATTAATACCACATTTTTTTTCATTACAATCAGCACATTTTTCGTAAAAATTCAAACTTACACATGGAAGAAGCGCAATTGGACCTTCAATTGTTCTGAATATACTAGATAGTTTTATTTTTTGTGGCGAAATGGCAAAATAGTAGCCTCCATTTTTTCCTTTTTTGCTTTCAAGAAACCCAGCTTTTTTTAGCTCTAATAAAATAGTTTCTAAGAATTTTATTGGAATATTTTTGGCTTCTGCGATGGATGCGATTAAAATAGGCTCCATGCCACCATGCTCTGCCATATAAGAGAGTGCTTGTAAAGCATATTGCGTTTTTTTTGATAGCATACCTTTTAATTATAATCCTAAAACGTCTTTCATTTTAAAAACCCCTTTTCTATTGGCTGCAAATTCAGCTGCCATCACCGCACCTGCAGCAAAACCTTGTCTAGTATGCGCTGTATGAGTTATTTCAATAGTATCAATAGCTGAACTATAGCATACCGTATGGGTTCCTGGAGCAGGGTCTATACGTTCAGAACGTATACTGATTTCATTAGGATTACTTGCAGTGTCGTTTGTCCACTTATGTTTTCTGCCTAAGTTCTCTAAAATTTGTTCTGCCAAAGAAATAGCGGTTCCACTTGGTGCATCTTTTTTTTCTGTATGGTGTATTTCTGTCATTGATACATTGTAATCTGGATAAGGGTCCATTAGTTTTGCCAATTGTTTATTGATTTCAAAAAACAAATTCACGCCAATACTATAATTACTTGAATAGACCAAAGTGCCATTTTTTTCTTTACAGGCAGCTTCAATAGTTGACCATTCACTTAACCAACCTGTAGAGCCACTCACTACAGGTAACCCATATTCAATACATTTAAGAATATTTTGTACCGCACTATGTGGTCCAGTAAATTCGATAGCAACGTCTGCATTATCTGCATTTGCTTGGGTAAACTCAGCGGCATTAGACACATCAATTTTCATCACTACTTGATGTCCTTTTTGAAGGGCAACTGCTTCTATTGCTTTGCCCATTTTACCGTATCCAATTAATGCAATTTTCATTCCTTATTTTTTTAACTTCTTTATTTAGTATACTTCCAATTGAACTGTAAAGATAAACCAGCTTGCTGATAAGCATCAGCGCGCATGGGGGCCATTTTTACACTTAAATTATTACTAATATCAAATTCCTTTAAGTGACCAGAGACCGAAGCGTCAACCACATTGATACCCCATGCAAGTATAAACCACATGATGGAGTAGTCCCTATTTTTTCTGAATACGTTTCTGTAACTCTGCAATGATCCTGCACTTAAATTTTTTAAGGTTGGGTCAATCTTGCTCAGGTTTGAATTGTCACCATTTGCTTCCATGATCCTTGCTTCATAAGCAAATTTTGTCTTTGTGTATAAATCGTTATTATAGATATAGGTCACCACGGGTACTGATAATATACCATAGACAAGTGGGATTTTCCAATATTGTTTATTGTAAGCTTGTCCGAGTCCTGGTAAAATTGCAGATCGATTGGTCGCTTTTTTGGGCGAATGTATAGAATTGTTGATCGTGCCATCCTGTGCCCACAAGGTTTGTTGCATGCACAACAAAAACAATATGGTATATATGCCCTTCATCTAACTTATGCTTACTTGCATTGCATCTAAGATCTTGTTCAATGCATTTAAATCATTGTAACCAATGGTGATTTTTCCAGATCCATTTTTCTGATGCTGTAGTTGAACTTGTGTGCCAAAATGGTCTTTTAATTTATTTTCCAAACGCTGATAGACGGGAGAGAGTTGTTGCTTGTTTAATTCAATTGCTATTTTTTTGGAACCAGCAATAGGATTCATTTGTTTGATTAAAGCTTCTGTTTGACGCACAGTCAAGCCTTTTTCTATGATCTCTTTTAATAAGAATAGTTGTTTATCTACTTCTTTGCCAATCAATAATTTTGCCAGACTCACACTTAAACTTCCGTTTCGAACTGCAGCTTGAATGGCAGGAGGTAATTCCAATAATCGAATATAGTTAGAGACTGTAGAACGATCTTTCCCCATACGCTCAGCTACTTGTTCTTGAGTATAGTTGAGTTCGTCCATCATTCTCTGGTAGCTTAAAGCCACTTCAATCTCATTTAAATCAACCCTTTGTAAGTTCTCTAATAAGGCGAGTTCTAACAGCTCTTTATCATTGCCAAGTCTTGTATAGGCAGGGATATCTTTTAACCCAGCAATTTTTGCGGCACGGAATCTTCTTTCTCCAGCAATCAGTTGGTATTTACCATTCGTTAATTTTGCAACAGTAATTGGCTGAATCAAATCGTGCATTTTTAAAGAATGTGCTAACTCTTGTAATGCTTTTTCATCAAAATCTTTTCTAGGATTTTTTGGATTAATAATAATTTCTGTTAGCGCAATTCTGTTCGTTGCAACTGCCTTTTCAATGGCAGCAGGTTGAACCTTTCCAGCAGGATTTTTATATTCTGCATCCATATTTTGTAGTAAAGAACGAAGCCCTTTACCGATTAAATCTTTATTTGGTGTGCTCTTGCTCATAATGCTAATCAATTATTCTCTCGGCATTACTCATTTTGGTCATGCCATTTTTCTGTAAAATTTCTTTTGCCAAATTCAAATAGTTCACAGTGCCTTTACTATCTGCATCATACAATATTACTGGTTTGCCAACACTTGGTGCTTCACTCAGTCTGGTGTTACGATGGATAATGGTTGAAAAAACCATTTCATCAAAATGTTTGCGCACTTCACTGACTACTTGGTTACTCAATCTTAATCGACCATCATACATGGTCATTAATATACCTTCTATTTGTAAATCTGGATTTAACCTACTTTGTACAATTTTAATGGTATTTAATAATTTGCCAAGACCTTCTAATGCGAAAAATTCACATTGTACAGGCACAATCACACTATTTGCTGCCACAAGTGCATTCACAGTGATTAATCCTAGTGAGGGCAAACAGTCAATGATGATGAAATCATATTGATCATTGACATCAGTCAATAAATTTTTTAAGACATTTTCTCTGTCTGGGAAATTAACCAATTCAATTTCAGCACCAACTAGGTCAATGTGAGATGGGACAAGGTCTAGATGAGGTATTTCCGTTTTCAATACTACATCCGCCAAAGGTGTGCCATTGATCATTGCGTCATATAGGCTAGTAGTGATATTGTGTAAATCAAAGCCAACTCCAGTAGTACTATTTGCTTGAGGATCAGCGTCAATTAATAATGTTCTGTATTCCAAAACTGCTAAGCTTGCCGCAATATTAATTGCCGAAGTGGTTTTACCCACGCCTCCTTTTTGATTTGCTATACCTATAATTCTTGCCATATCAATACACTCCTTAATTTGGTCCAAAAATACGGCATAAATAGGAACAATTTGGGAATATATCTGTTATAAAAACACCCATTAAGCTTAATTTTACACCTTAAACCCCACTATGAAGAATCCTGTTTTTGTATTTGTCCTTATCACTATCTTGATTTTGATCGATTTTTACATTTTTCATGTCTTAAAAATCATGTTAAATGGAGCAAGCTCAGGTATAAGAACAGCTGTTAGTTATGGTTATTGGTTTCTCTGTATTGCAAGTTTAGGATCTTTTTTATTATTTCCTTTTGTAGTCAATGCTTATTTTAGGCAATATGTGTTTTCCATTGGAATTGGTTGGGTGATAACTCAAATTACCTTGGTCCTTTTCTTTTTGGTGGACGATTTGAGGAGGGGGACATTTTGGACCATGGGGCAGGTGGCGTCCACAGCAGGGGCGAAATTTATGAATACAGAACAGGGTATTCCAAGATCAGCATTTTTAAATTGGCTTGGATTAGGTGTGTCTTCCACTTTATTTTTTTCTCTTTTGTATGGATTTGGCAATAAATATAAATACCAGTTAGTGCATAAAAAACTGGCTATCAAAAACCTACCTCAAGCTTTTAAGGGCTTTAAAATAATTCATATCAGTGATATTCACAGCGGTAGTTTAAAAGAAATCGATTCGGTTCAAAAAGGAATAGATTTAATTCAAAAACAACAAGCAGATTTAATTTTATTTACTGGAGATCTAGTCAATGATAGAGCGATCGAAATGGCACCTTTAACAGCTGTCTTTGGTCAATTAAGTGCACCCAAAGGTGTATTTAGTATTTTGGGAAATCATGACTATGGTGATTATGTGCAATGGCCCACGATGCAAGCAAAAGAGGATAATTTAGCTGCTTTGAAAGAAGTGCACGCTTCAATGGGCTGGAAATTACTTATGAACGAACATGTTACCATACACCATGGAGGTGCTCAAATTAAGTTAGTGGGCATTGAAAATTGGGGAGCAAAAGCTAGGTTTCCTAAATATGGACGAATGGATAAAGCCATGGCAGGAGTGGATCCTAAGGAAGTGATTATTTTAATGAGTCATGATCCAAGTCATTGGGAAGCTCAAGTTATTTCGGAATATCCACAAGTAGATCTAATGTTGTCGGGTCACACACATGGTATGCAATTTGGATTAGAGAATCCTTATTTTAAATGGAGTCCTGTTCAGTGGGTATACAAACAATGGGCTGGTTTATATCAAAAGGGTGAACAAAAATTATATGTCAATAGAGGATTTGGGTTTTTAGGTTATCCAGGTAGAGTGGGTATTATGCCAGAAATTACATTGTTGGAATTAGTTTAATTGTATTTAGCGATAACAAGCTTTAATTTTAAATTACTATGTTGCATTTGAAACAACATTTATTCAATTCATTTATTATGAAAAAGATCCTTTTTTTAATCATACTATTCTTTTCATTAGATACACACGCGCAAGAAAAATTTGGGTTAGGAATTAAAGTGGGCCAAAACTTATCGAGTGTTAATTCAGTAGCAGTGGATAGGCATTCCGCCTCTTACCATGGGGGAGTAACCATGCAACTAGGCTTAACAAAAAAAATTAGTTTGGTGCCTGAAGTGTTATTGTCGCAAACGAAACTGGCTACCAATCCATCTATTGGTGATGTTCTGAATGATAATTTATTGAAGCCAGAAACCTATCATCTAAATTATTTATTATTGCCTCTGATGTTGCAAATTAAACCATTCCAAGGCCTTTTGCTACAGGCTGGCCCACAGTATGGTATATTACTAGACCAAAAGAAAGATGGTATTGAAAACGCTCAGTTAGCCTTTAAACAAGGAGAGTTTTCTTTGGTAGGTGGAGCCAAAGTGAATTTAGGTGGATTTTTCGTCTATGGCAGGTACGTGATTGGTTTACAGAACATAAATGAATCCCAAGACCAAGAAAAATGGAAAACTACACAATGGCAACTTGGCATAGGAATGAACCTATTTGGTTTTTAATGCTTTCTTTATTTCAACAATGAATTGGGTTAATTTTTGCAACTCTTTTTCTTGTTGCTCAATAAAGCTATTGTCATTTAGTCCACCAACAACTGCATCCATTTCTGCCTGATTTTCATAGACCATTTTCCTAAATGGATTGGTATAGTCTTTTTCTCTTGAGCTTCTTATTTTATTAGTAATTTCTTTTTTTATTTCTAGGTATCGATCAATCCATGCATTCATCTTTTTAACACTTAGGCCGCTAATGCTTTCTCCTTGTATAAACTCAAGGCAATGCAAAGCATGCGCATTCTTTTTTGCTAAGTATTTATCTGTTTCTAGTTGATAAAATTGGTGCACTTCGTCCCAGCTATGTAGTTTATTTGTTTTAATTTGTTGGAGTAAGTTGTGTACTGATTTTGTGGGAATCAATTGTCCGCCAATATTCATCCATTCTAATGTTGCACCTGAAGTTTTAATCCCTTTAATTTTGGTGTGTAAATTTTTTAAACCATTTTGAGTTAGTCTAATGATCAATTGATCCATACCATACATGAAAATCATTTTTTCGAAAATGGTAAATGCTTCATAGCACTTTATTAATCTAGTTTTACGTTTACTATTTTCGAATCCCTCCACAAAAACATCTAATTGGTCAATTTCTTTTTTTGTTTTAGTGGTAAGTAATTTACAACCTAAAAGAGCTAGTTTATCTTCATCTATTTGGATTGATTTCTTCTCTTTGATCAATTGTGCTTTCGCAACGGCTACTGCAATGATCATTCTTCCTTTAATCAATTCATTAACACTATCTGGCGCCAAATAGTCATATTCGAAAAATTGATCAATATTTTTCCTTTTGTCTCTGTCTTGGTATTTCCATGCATTACGGGCTAATGCATAAAAATTATACATAAACCAATAACCAGGCATGACAACTAACTCGTCTTTGACATAGTCGATACTGATAAGTGAAAAAGGGATTGGAATATTTAATTCATAGTTGTAATCGCCTTTATTTAAAATTGTGAAACTTGGGAAAATAGAGTTGTGCTTAATACTAACACACAATCCAGGCCAGAAGCCTCTACCCATAATCACTTCTCCATCAGCGCCACGGCTATTGTGGTTAGAACCTAAAGTAGCTCCTGCAGCAATATTACTTTGCCCCATGACCAATGCGGCACATAAGAAAGAATTATTGTGGTGTTGTTCGTGTGCAGGATAAATTAAGGAGTTCAATACTTCACAACAAGAAATTGTGGCATTGGGGCCTAAGAATGAGTTGATTAATCTTGCACCATATTTTAGTTGAGAATAATCAGACATAATAAATCGAACCGCCTTGATACCATAGAATATTCTACACCCAAATCCAACTATACCATTGACCAATTCTGAACCTTCGCCAATCTGTGACTTAGCAACTTCATTAGAATTAATGGTTACATTTTTGATTTTATTAGCACCTTTTAAATACGCATCTGTACCAATCCAAGTGTCTTTGATGATTCTACAATTTTTAATTACAGATCGACTGCCAATTTTTCCGTAATAGCCTCTCTTATTATCAAACTGTTTTTCTGTTAGCTCAATAAATTTTTCTTGCAAAGCTTGGTCATGTCTGTTCCTCGTCCATAAATAAGCATCTGCTGTGATCATGCCATTGAATGGAAGCACTTTTCTGCCTGTATTTTCATTACATAGTTCCAGCCAAATTCTCACGGATTCGGATTCCCCTTTTTTTAGGATACCATTACCAAATTTTGCATGATTGGTAGTAACTAATTCATTTACATTACTAATAATTACCTCGTCACCAATAATGTAATGGGAAAGGTAGTTGACATTATGAATGGCCACATTGTTCCCAAAATCAGCGCTAATAATTGTAGAATTATATAATCCAACTGGGACTGTTAGATCGCTAAAACATAGACAGGTTGTTTCTAAATTACCTATTCGAACTAAACCAAAAAAGGAACAGTTCTTCACTAATTCAGGATTAAATGCATTTGATACTAAAAGTTTTGTCCAATCGTCACTTGTATTTCCATTACGGACTAAGATCTCTATCTCTAATGCTGTTAAGGAGCGGTAATGAATGCCACTTCTGTTTTGCTGGTTGCGTAGATAGTATTCATCCTTACCTTTTGGTAATTCTTTTATAAAACCATAACCTAATTGATCTATCGCTATTTTTTTTATTTGATTCATTTTCTTACGAATTATTTGAACATTGCAGGGTGAATTTCATCCCATTCAGTTGCTTTTTGGTATTGATGTGCTACGGTTAAAATGGTCGCTTCGTCAAAGAGTTTCCCTACAAAGCTAATTCCAGTCGGAAGTTTTGATTTTGAATCTAGTCCTGTAGGTACACAGACAACTGGATGTCCTGTTAAATTAGTAATGGCTGACTGATTGCCACCTCCTCTTGAAGGACAAATGATGGCGTCATATTGAGCAATGATTTCATTTACTTTTTGCATCAATATCGTTCTATGTCTTTGTGCATTGATGTATTCTACTGCTGGTGTAAACCTAGAAGTTCTAAATTGATTTGGCCAGTCATTCTTAGTCTGTCTTGTTAAAACATCATCAATACCTAATCGAGTCATCTCATCAAATTGTGCTGCACATTCAACACCAATAATGACATCCATCATATTAAATTGATAGATACCGCTGTCAGGGAAGTTGATGGGGATCAATTCAACGCCCATTTTTTTAAATTGCTTTAAAACTTCGAATTCAGATCGGCTGGTATCTTTAATTTTATCAAAATAGTTTTTTGCGTAGGCAATTTTTAGTGTTTTAAGGTTTGTCTTTGGTGCATAATTAAAGGGCATATCCACTGCAGAGCCATCTTTCCCGTCTGTTCCATGTAAGTAATAAAAAACAATGGCAGCGTCATTTGCAGAACGTGTGATTGGTCCAACTTTATCTAAACTATAACTCAATGCCATAGCACCAGATCGGCTAATACTTCCAAAGGTAGGCCTAAGTCCTGTTGCTCCACAAGTGGTGGAAGGAGAGACGATGCTTCCCCATGTTTCTGTACCTATTGCAAATGGAACTAAACCTGCAACGGTTGCGGAAGCTGAACCAGCAGAGGAACCAGAAGAGCCATAGTTTAAATTCCAAGGATTTTTTGTCCTACCACCAAACCAATAATCACCCATTGCTAGTGCGCCTAATGTAAATTTGGCCACTAATACTGCACCTGCTGCTTTCATTTTTTGGTATACAAACGCATCTTCTTGAATCTCTTGGTTTTTATAGGGTTCAGCGCCCCAAGTTGTTTTTGTACCTTTTACAGCAAATAGATCTTTTAATCCATAAGGAATGCCGTGTAATTGACCTTTATATTTTCCAGCAGCAATTTCTGCGTCAGCCTGCTTTGCTTGAGCCAATGCAAGCTCTTCTTGCAAGCTTATGACACATTGTAAAGTATCGCCAAATTTTTTTATTCTATCTATAAAGAATTGTGTCAATGCAAGGGAGCTAATTTTTTTATTTTTTATTAGGTAGGCTAATTGCTCGACAGTGTAAAATGCAAGTGTGTTTTTATCTTCAGGTAATTTTACAGAAGTTACTGCATCCCAAATAATTGGTTTCTGTACTTTGTTGAATTTCATTCCTGGAAGTATCGCTGAATGCCAAAGACTGAGAGGAGTGCTGTTGTTCAATGATAACTTATGCATTGCTTTGTAGTTCGCAATATTATCAATCACGTCATTGAACAGGGAATCAATTTCAGTATCTGTAAATTGAAGGTCCATTAGCTTTGCACTGCTCACAAGATCTGCTTTGACAATAGGATGATCTTGGGCAAATATTGAGGTAGAGATAAGGAACAAAAAGCCAACCAGCATTTTTTTCATAGAAAACGATTTAAGTACTTATCTCAAAGATAATATTACCTATTCGTTTTTGAATTGCTAAATCTTCTTTTTTGGCCTCCGTTTTGACCTCCTTCACGGGGTGCTCTGCCTCTTGTGTTCTTAGGCTTACCCCAGCCTGCGTCTTTTGAGGTTTTATTTGCGTGAAACTGCTGCATTGGGTAAGGATGGCTTTCAATTACTGGTATTGTCTTACCAATTAATTTCTCAATATCTTTTAAAAATGCTTTTTCTTCAAAATCGCAGAAAGAATAGGCAGCACCAGACGCACCGGCTCTTCCTGTTCTACCAATACGGTGCACATAAGTTTCTGGGATATTTGGAATCTCAAAGTTAATCACATGTGCTAATTCATCGACGTCGATACCTCTTGCTGCAATATCAGTTGCAACCAATACACGGGTGGATTGATCTTTGAAATTACTCAATGCCCTTTGTCTTGCATTTTGTGATTTATTTCCATGAATTGCTTCAGCAGAAATATTGTTTTTTGTTAATAAGTTTACTACTTTATCAGCACCATGTTTAGTTCTTGTAAATACTAAAACGTTTTTGATATTTTGATCTTTTAGTAATTCCATCAACAAAGCATTCTTATTTACTTTGTCCACAAAATAAACTGATTGATCAATGATCTCAACCGTTGAAGAAACTGGTGTAACGGTTACCGAACTTGGTTTATTTAATATTGCATTGGCTAACGCTACAATTTCTGGAGGCATTGTTGCAGAAAAGAACAAGGATTGTCTTTTCTTAGGTAATACAGCTAATATTTTTTTTATATCGTGTACAAAACCCATGTCAAGCATACGGTCGGCTTCATCCAAAACGAAGAACTCCACGTCTCTTAAACTAAGGTATCCTTGATTCATTAAATCCAATAAACGACCAGGTGTAGCAATGACTACATCTACGCCATTTTTCAATGCTGTAACTTGAGGGCCTTGCCCCACGCCGCCAAAGATAACGGTACTATTTAATGGAGTATGTCTACCATAAGCTTCAAAACTCTCTGCAATTTGAATGGCCAATTCACGTGTTGGAGTAACAATTAATGTTCTAATTTTTTTTCGCTTTTCTGCAGGTTTAAATTGTAACATTAACTGGATGATAGGAAGGGTAAATGCAGCGGTTTTCCCAGTACCGGTTTGTGCACAACCAAGTAGGTCTTTTCCCTCCAATATAATAGGGATAGACTGTGCTTGAATTGGGGTTGGGTTGGTTTAGCCTTCTTCAAAAAGGGCTAATAATATAGGCTCAATAAGGCCTAAATCTTTAAAATTCGTACTCATAATGGACTGCAAGGTACGACATTTAAAATGGATCCCTACTATTCCACCGTAACGGACTTCGCTAAATTTCTTGGCTTGTCAACATCAATGCCTTTGGCGACTCCCACATAATAACTCAGAAGTTGCAATGGGATTACACTTAATAAAGGTGCAATGACTTCGTCAATATCAGGCACAAACATCACATTGTCGGACATGGTTGGCAAAACTGTATCCCCCAATGAAGCAACAGCAATGATCTGTCCCTTTCTTGCTTTAATTTCTTGGATATTAGACACGACCTTTTCGTAATACAAATCTTTTGTTGCAACAAAGACCACAGGTAAGTTTTCATCTACTAACGCAATTGGTCCATGTTTCATTTCTGCGGCAGGATAGCCTTCTGCATGGATATAGGTAATCTCTTTTAATTTCAATGCACCTTCTAAAGCAATGGGGAAATTGTAACCTCTTCCTAAGTAAAGAAAATCTTTTGCATCTTTATATTTTGTCGCAATCGCTTCAATTTTTGTTGTGTCTGCTAGAATTTCTTTTACTTTTTCAGGGACTGACGCTAACTCATTCAATAAATGCACATAGCGTTCGTCATTAATACTTCCTTTTGCTTTGGCAATTTTCAATGCCATCATAGTCAATACAGCCAACTGTCCAGTAAATGCTTTGGTACTAGCCACACCAATTTCAGGACCTGCATGGGTATAAGCACCAGCATGACTTAAACGAGCTATGCTACTTCCTACTGCATTCACAACGCCAAATATAAATGCGCCTTTTTCTTTTGCACTTTCTAATGCAACTAAGGTATCAGCAGTTTCACCACTTTGTGAGATGGCAATAATGACATCACCTGCATGAATGACAGGATTACGGTACCTGAATTCAGAAGCATATTCTACCTCAACTGGAATACGACAAAGTTCTTCTATCATATATTCGGCTACCAATCCAGCATGCCAGCTTGTACCGCATGCCACAATCATAATCCTAGAAGCTTTGGTTAAGGCTTCTAAATGATTGTCAACCCCCGCCATGATGATCTGTTGTTGCTCGTGTAATAACCTGCCTCTTAAACAATCAAAAATGGTAGCAGGCTGCTCAAAAATTTCTTTTAACATAAAATGGTCATAGCCGCCTTTTTCAATTGCAGCTAATTCCATATCTAGTTTTTGTATGAAAGGAGTTTGTTTTTCATTACCTAGATTTTTCAAAATTAATTCGTCTTTCTTCACAATCGCAATTTCATAATCATTTACGTAAACCACTTCCTTGGTGTATTCAATGATAGGAGAGGCGTCACTTGCCAAAAAATGTTCATCCTTACCAATGCCAATGACTAAAGGACTTCCTTTACGCGCTGCGATAATAGTTTCAGGATCTTCTTGATCAATTAATAATATACAATATGCACCCACAATTCTTTTTAGAGCAATACGAAGCGCTTCTTCCAGATTACTATTGTTATTGTCTTGGATGTCTTGAATAAAATTCAATAACACTTCCGTATCCGTATCGCTTTTAAAAGTATAGCCTTTTGAAAGTAGTTCAGTTTTAATTTGGGTATAGTTTTCAATGATTCCATTATGCAACATCGCTAAACGTCTGTTATTGGATAAATGTGGATGTGCGTTGCGATCTGATGGTTCGCCGTGTGTTGCCCAACGGGTATGTCCAATGGCTATATGACTGTGTAAATTTTTGCCTACAACTGATTCCTCAAGTTCTGCCACCTTCCCTTTCTTTTTATGTACTTGTAAAGCCCCGTCTTGAATGATCGCAACTCCTGTACTATCATAACCACGGTATTCTAATCTTTTTAATCCTTTAATAACAACAGGATATGCTTCTCTATGACCAATATAACCTACAATTCCACACATATTTTGATGATTTGAACTTTATTCAATAATTTAAGCGAAAATAAACATTAATAATTTAATGCATGCATTCATCATTAGTTTTTGATACATCAGTTGACTTGATTTTAGAAAACGAACGCGTGTTATTGCGTCCTTTGGTGCAGAAAGATGCGGTTTTATTAATGCCATTTGTAAATGCAGAACCATCAATTTGGAAATATGCATTGACCCCTATCGAAACAACGCAAGATATGGAAGCATATATTGCTTCGGCGATTGAGGCAAGGAGTTTGCAAACTGCTTATCCATTTATTGTATTTGATAAATTGCAAAACAATTATGTGGGCAGTACTAGATTATATGACCTTCAAATTAAATTTAAAACGACTCAATTAGGGTATACATGGTATAGTGAAAGTACATGGGGAACAGGATTGAATGAACACTGTAAATTTTTACTCTTAAGTTTTGTATTTGAAAAAGTTGGAATGGAGCGTGTAGAGTTTCGTGCAGACAATAGAAATAAAAGAAGCATTGCCGCCATGCAAAAAATAGGGTGTACCATTGAAGGCGTGCTTCGAAATCATCTTCCTACTAGTGATGGAACAAGAAGAGATTCTATTGTATTAAGTATTATAAAAGAAGAGTGGCCTGCTGTTAAAGAAGGGTTCCTTGCAAGAATAAAAATGCTAGACCGAAATAAATAAGGATGGCAGTTACGTCCACCAAGGTGGCCACAAATGGAGCGGAGGAAACTGCAGGGTCAGCGCCTAATCTTTTCAAGACAATGGGTAACATCGAACCTGTGATGGTACCCCAAATGACCACCCCCAACAAAGTCAATCCAATTGTATTTGCGATTGAAAACCAATGTGTACCATAAAATCCTGGTGATATATAATGCCAAACCATGACTCTAAAAAATCCGATGATACCTAGGACTAATCCTAATAATAAACCACTCAGCATTTCTCTTCTCAAAATTCTCCACCAATCTGCAATGGTAATTTCACCTACAGACATGGCTTGAATAATAAGTGTAGATGCTTGTGAACCAGTATTGCCACCACTTGACAAAATTAAAGGAATGAAAGTAGTCAGTACTATCACTTTTGCAATTTCCCCTTCAAAATAACCTAATGCAGTTGCAGTTAACATTTCACCAAAAAATAATACCACCAACCAGGTGATTCTTTTCTTAAATAATTTAAAAATAGAAATATCTAAATAGGGTTCGTTTAATGCTTCTGTACCTCCCATTTTTTGCATATCCTCACTGAACTCTTCGTTGGCAACCCATAAGATATCATCAATAGTGACAATACCCAATAACACATCATTGTCATCCACAACTGGAATCGCCACTCGGTTATTCATTTTAAATACTTGACTTGCATGTTCTTGGTCATCATATACATTCAAGGCAACATACCTTCCATCTATAATGTCTTTAACGACATCGTCTGGCTTAGCTAATAATAGATCTCTAATTCGAATATCATCAACTAAACATCCTAGTTCGTCAATGATATAGATTACATCGATGGTCTCAGAATTCTTGCCATATTTTCTGATATTGTCTAAGACCTGTGCAACGGTATAATGTGGATATACATATACATAATCGGGCGTCATCAAACGACCTACTGAATCTTCAGGATAACCTAATAGGGACAAAGTGATTTTTCGCTCTTCTGGATCTAATAATTTAATTAAATCACGGATAGCCGCTTTAGGCAATTCTTCTAAAAAGTCAGTACGGTCATCGGGAGGTAATTCATTTAAGATCTTAGCTGTTTTTCTTGCAGGTAGTTCTTTAATGATATCTTTCTGTTGGTTAATATCCAATAATTTGAAGACGCTAACCGCACGATGTACGGTCATCGTATCAATGATCATGCCTTCCTTTTCAGGGAATTCATTGACAAGCTCCACTACATCACTGATGTTTTGCTCATCTAAAAATTCCTTTAAAAGATGCTTGTCTTCTCTAGAGAGGATCTCTAAAAAAACTTCTGATAATATGATTTCGTCTTCTAATTCCTCTGACATGGCTGCAATTTACGAAATTCATACTAGGATGTGTTAACTTTATATGATGATATTGCCAATTTTATACATAATGGATACTGCACATCGAGGTAGAGGGGTTTTTACTAGTGAAGCAATCCCAGAGGGTACTACCATTGAAATTGCTCCAGTCATTGTTTTAAATGAGACAGATCGAGCCATTATAGACAAGACATTATTACATGATTATATTTTTGAATGGGGCGAAGGAGAACAAAAAGCAGCAGTTGCTTTGGGGTATGTATCCATCTACAATCATAATACGGATGCCAATTGCAAATATGAAATGGACTATGAACATATGACCATTCAAATTCAAACAAAGCGAGCAATTGCTGCAGAGGAGGAATTATGCATTAATTACAATGGAGATGGGGTAGTGGATAAGCCAGTTTGGTTTGATGTAAAATAAGTAGTCAATAATATGCCACCATTAAAATAAGATCAAGCATACTGGCATTGATACATTTGCTGTATTGGGCATTTTTGTAAGGTTGCCCGTGCTTACATTTCTTTTAAATACCACTATATTATTACTCATTTGATTGGCAACCAATAGCCATTTTCCATCCGCACTAATGGTGAAATTTCTTGGTGAAATTCCACCAGATGGTGTGAACTTTTTTGAAGCGATATTTAATAAACCTTTCTGATCAATTTGGTATTGAACGAGATTGTTTTCTACGCCTCTATTACTTGCGTATAAAAATCTTCCATCTGGACTCAAATGTATATCAGCACTACCTGGAATTTCTTTGAAATCGTTAGGATGTGTAAAGTCTCTTTGTTTCAATTTTGCAATGCCATTTTTAAATTCATAAACACTAATACTGCCTGTTAGTTCTTCTAATATATAGATGGTTTGTCCATTTTTTGAAAAACACAAATGTCTTGGACCTGAACCTGCAGGTGCTTCAATAACCTTGATAGTCGATTGTTTCAAAGGAGGATGTGCACTCGTTTGGTAAAGATAAATTTGCGTTTGATCCATGCCCAAGTCATTCACTAAAAGGTATTTCCCATCTGGGCTAAAAAAACTACCATGTACGTGCGCTTTTGTTTGTCTTATTGGATGTGAACTAGCTCCATCGTTTTGAATAAACTGTTGGGCATTGGATAGTCTTCCATCTGCAAATCGATGAAAGCTCGTTAAACTTCCTCCTGTATAATTGGCAACAAATAAATTTTTCTCATCTGGACTCATGCTAATATGGCAAGGGTGAGCTCCTTTGGTTTCTACTTTGTTTAAAAAATGTAATTGATCTTTACTTGCATTTAAAGCAAACGAGGTGATGCTTCCAATTTCATTTTCATTCACAGCGTAAACAAACTGTTTGTCTTTTGATATTGCTAAATAGGAAGGATTTGAAACACTATCTGTATGGCTGATTACTTTAAGTTGTCCTGTAGCAGTATCTAAATGGAAAAGGTAGATGCCCTTGCTTCCTTTTTGCGTATAAGTACCCACTAGGAGATTAGGAGTCTGCGCATTTGATAGTAAACCTATTAAACATATAAATCCAGTTAAATAGTATTGTTTTAGCTTCATCTAATTTTTTTAATATAGGGAATGAAAATTTTACTGATATACTCTTACATAATCAATTTCCATCTTTGCGGGCAGGATAGCCTCACTTATCCCTTCTTTACCACCCCAATTGCCCCCAAAAGCGATGTTTAAAATTAAATACATGGGTGCATCAAAAGGCCATGCATCTTTACCAGTGCCACGGTTTTTAAAACTATAATAACTTTTGTTATCTAATAAGATATTGACACTGTCTTGATTCCAAATAACAGAATATACATGAAATTGTGTATCAAAATCTAACACTTCAATGGTATCTGTTTTTTGATTACCGATAATATGATTGAAACTTTTGGTATGTACTGTGGCATGTATAAATCCTGGATTGTAACCAACATGTTCCATGATATCAATCTCGCCATCATCGGGCCATTTTAATGGGGTTGCGGAGCCTAGCATCCAAATGGCTGGCCATGTGCCCAACCCTTTTGGTAATTTTGCACGCACATCAATCCTTCCGTATACCCAATCCCCTTTTCCTTTGGTCACCAATCTAGCCGAGCTATATGCTCTACCTTCAATAGCTTGTTTTTTTAATGTTATCGTTAATAATCCATTGTCAACACTTGCATTGCCAAGGGAATCCTTTGTATAATATTGTAATTCATTATTGCCCCATCCCCATCCGCCTATATCATAATTCCATTTATTGGAATCTGGCAATCCGGTATAATTGAATTCGTCCGACCAAACTAAGCGCATTCTAGCATCTTTAGTAGTTTTAGCAGTTTGCTTTTGACTATATGTTGAAATACTAAAAAGGCAAATTATCAGAATTGAAAAGGATTTGAATAGCTGCATAAAACGATTGTTCGTGTTTAATTGAGTTAATGCTTGATCTAAATTAGGTATTTTATGCTGTTTTAGTTGGGTATTTTATAAAAGGGCCTTAAATTTGCTACATGTTATTAAACAATCATATCCATCATTTTCATCTGCTATCAGAAAGGTAAGCTGTGGATGTTGGTATGTATCAATATTAAACAAGGGCTTACTAAATAGTAAGCCCTTTTAATTTTTATAATAAATATATGCGATTAAAATTAGCGATTCAAAAGTCAGGTAGATTAAATGAAGATTCAATGCGACTATTAAAGGAATGCGGCATTGATATTAGTAATGGAGTAAATAAATTAAAAGCAGATGCAAGTAATTTTCCTATTGAAGTTTTCTTTTTAAGAGACGATGATATTCCGCAATATGTGCAAGACGGTGTAGCTGATATTGGATTTGTTGGAGAAAATGTAGTGTACGAAAAAGCAAAAAAAGTAGAAGTCGCTTATGAACTTGGTTTTGGCAAATGTAGACTGAGTTTTGCAGTAAGAAAAGGTGAGGAATTTACCGGCCCTCAATTTTTAGCTGGAAAAAAAATTGCCACAAGCTATCCAGTTTTAGTTCAAAAATATTTGGATCAACATCAGATCATTGCAGAAATTCATGAGATTAGTGGTAGTGTGGAAATAGCACCTGGAATTGGATTGGCAGATGTGGTTTGTGATTTAGTGAGTAGCGGGTCTACTTTATTTATGAATGGATTGAAAGAAGCGGAAACAATTTTGAACTCACAGGCGGTATTAGTTAAACGAAGTAACCTGCCAATTGAATTGGTGACTATATTAGAACGTTTGCTTTTTCGAATGGAATCGGTTAAGAAAGCAAAGAAAAATAAATATGTTTTAATGAATGCCCCAAATGCACAATTGGATAAAATTATTGCGATTCTACCAGGTATGAAAAGTCCAACGATAATCCCATTGGCAACAGAAGGATGGAGTAGTGTGCACACGGTGATTGCAGAAACAGATTTTTGGAATTTAATTGAACAATTAAAAGCAGTAGGTGCCGAAGGTATTTTAGTCATCCCTATTGAAAAAATGATATTATAAGATGCAAGTTTTTATAGAACCAAATAAGCAAGAATGGGCAGAATTATTGAAGCGTCCTAGTTTTGATGCTGCCTTATTATTACCTAAAGTGAAGATGATTTTAGATGCAGTTGCTATGGAGGGTGATGCAGCATTGTATCGCTATAGTGCTGAATTTGATCAGGTAGTATTAAAATCAATCGCGATTGATCCAGCTATGGTAAGGGCAGCGGAACAACTAGTTGCCCCTGCCCTTAAAACAGCCATACAATCTGCTAAAGTAAATATTGAAATTTTCCATCAGGCGCAAATCAAGAAAGAAGAAAAGATAGAGACCATGCCAGGTGTTTGGTGTTGGAGAAAAGCCGTAGGAATTGAAAAAGTGGGGATTTATATTCCAGGTGGCACAGCGCCGTTGTTTTCTACTGTGTTGATGTTAGGTATACCAGCAAAATTAGCAGGTTGTAGGGACGTAGTTTTATGTACACCTCCAAGAAAAGATGGAACAATAGATCCTGCAATTATTTATGCAGCAACTCTAGTTGGCATTCAACACATATATACTATTGGTGGTGTGCAAGCGATTGCCGCAATGGCTTATGGTACTGAAACGGTACCCAAAGTGTTTAAGATATTTGGTCCAGGTAATCAGTATGTGACTGCAGCCAAACAATTAATTCAACAATTAGGCGTGGCGATTGATATGCCAGCTGGCCCTAGTGAAGTATGCGTATATGCAGATGATACAGCAGTGCCTTCTTTTGTGGCAGCAGATCTTTTGTCACAAGCCGAACATGGAGCAGATAGTCAAGTATTATTGATAACAAGTAATAAAACGATTGTGGACAAAGTTCAGTTGGAATTAAATAAACAATTGGCTGCCTTGCCAAGATATACATTTGCAAGCAAAGCGTTAGATCACTCAAAAGCAATTGTAGTTTCCAACAGAGAAGAGGCTATTCAATTGATCAATACGTATGCTCCGGAGCACCTTATTTTATCGATTGACAACGCGTTAGTGGTAGCAGAAAAAATCATCAATGCAGGTTCTGTTTTTATTGGTAATTATTCTCCTGAATCGGTTGGGGATTATGCAAGCGGCACCAACCATACTTTGCCCACCAATGGTCATGCAAAAGCGTATAGTGGGGTGAGTGTAGATAGCTTTGTTAAAAAAATCACTTTTCAACAATTGACCGAAATGGGCTTGAAAAATATTGCACAAACTGTCATCCAAATGGCTGAAGGGGAGCAATTAGAGGCTCATGCGCAAGCAGTTTCAATTAGAGTGAAAGATATTGAATCAAAAATGTAATTTTAAGGACTAAATTTAAGTTGAATTATGGCATTTGAATTAAACAAAGTGGTGCGGCCAAATATTAAAACTTTAAAACCCTATTCTTCTGCAAAAGATGAATACACAGGGGAGGCGAGAATTTTATTAGATGCGAACGAAAATAGTTTAGGCTCACCATTGACTAAATGGTACAATCGTTATCCTGATCCTTATCAATTAAAAGTAAAGGAGCAATTGGCATTTGTAAAGCAAATTGCTGCGAATCAAATTTTCTTGGGTAATGGTAGTGACGAATGTATTGATATTTTATTCAGAACATTTTGCATACCGGGTAAAGACAATATTATAATTTGTCCTCCAACTTATCCAATGTATGAAGTGGGTGCGAATATCAATGAAATTGAGATTCAGAAAGCACCATTGCTTCCAGATTACCAATTAAATGTAGCACATATTGAACAATTGGTGAATGAGCGTACTAAAATTATTTGGATCTGTTCACCGAATAATCCAACTGGTAATTCTTTGGATCGTATTGACATTGAAACCATACTGAACCATTTTGAGGGCATTGTGGTGGTGGATGAAGCCTATATCAACTTCTCTAAACAAAAATCATTTGTTCAATCATTGATAGACTACCCTAATTTAGTAGTGTTACAAACATTAAGCAAAGCATGGGGTTTAGCAGGTTTAAGATTAGGCATGTGTTTTGCCAGTCCTGAAATTATAAGCTATATGAATAAGGTGAAAGCACCTTATAATATCAATATTGTGACACAAGAATTAGCTATTCAAGCATTGGAAGAAGTGGGACAAGTAAATGAAATGATTCAATTATTGGTTGACATGCGAATTGCACTTGCAGAAGTCATTGCATCCATGCCACATGTGATTAAAGTGTTTCCCTCTGACACCAATTTCCTTTTCGTAAAAATTCCACATGCAAGAAAATTATATGAATACTTATTAACTAAAGGGATTATTGTAAGAGATAGATCGGCTTTAGAGTTATGTGAAGATAGTCTTAGAATCACTGTAGGGACTGAGCATGAAAACACTGAACTAGTTGATGCAATGTATCAATGGATTACTGAAACTTTTGAATAAACGAACTAATTAAATTATAAAATTAAGTATCATGAATAAATTAAGCAACTTATTATTGGCATGCGTCTTTGCATTATCTGTAAATGCACAAGAGAATGCAGGTTTGAAATTACCTACAGGTTTTTCTGCAAAATTATTTGCAGATCAAATTGGTAGTTCAAGACATATTGCCATCAATGAAAACGGGGTATTATTTGCTAAGTTAAATTACCCAAATAAAGCAGGTCAAACTATTGTGCGTATGGAAGATGCTAATGGGGACGGCGTGGCTGAAAAGATCAGTGGCTGGGGAAATTACGGAGGTACTGGTATTTATGTAAGGGGGAGTCAATTGTTCGCTAGCTCTGATGATGCAGTGTATTTATACCAATTAGATGCAAAAGGTGAAGTTGTCAACCCAACTACCCCAAAGACAATCATTAAAAACTTACATAGTCGAAGACAACATGCTTCAAAATCTATTACATTAGATCCTCAAGGGAATATCTACGTCAATATTGGCGCTTATTCTAATGCTTGTCAAGAAAAAGACAGAACGGTAGGTTCTAAGGGCATGATGCCTTGTCCAATTTTAGATTCTGCTGGCGGTATATGGAAGTTTGATGGTACCAAAGAAAATCAATCTTATGCAGAAGGTAAAAGATATGCAACAGGATTAAGAAATGTCATTGGATTAGATTGGAATAACACTACAAATAGTTTATTTGTAACCCAACATGGTCGTGATCAACTAAATACCTTTTATCCAAGTATGTACACAGATGCACAAAATGCTGAATTGCCTGCAGAAACCATGTACGAAGTAAAAGAAGGAGATGACTGTGGCTGGCCTTATGTGTATTATGATCCTTTCCTAAAGAAAAAAATACTTTCACCAGAGTATGGCGGAGATGGGAAATTGGAAGGTGGGAAAAATGCATTGGATCCTTTAGTTGCATTTCCAGCTCATATGGCACCAATGGCTTTATTATTTTATAAGGGCAATCAATTTCCTGCTAAATATAAAGAAGGTGCATTTATTGCTTTTCATGGTTCTTGGAATAGAGCGCCGTTGCCTCAAGAGGGTTATTTTGTGGCATTCGTGCCGTTTAAAAATGGCAAGCCTTCGGGAGCATGGGAAATTTTTGCTAATGGATTTGCTGGAGAAGAAAAGAATAAGGGACCAAGAGCTGCTAAAGCTAGACCATGTGGTTTAGCAGAAGGTCCAGATGGAAGTTTATATGTTAGTGATGATAGTAAGGGTGCAATTTTTAAAATTAGTTTTAATAAATAGTCATGCATAAAGTGTCATTCAAAATAATGAGTTTGTTTTTAACAGCATGGCTATTTTGTAGTATAGAAACAGTTGCACAGAATATGCAAAAGGGTAAACAAATTTATGAGACAAGATGTCTTGCATGTCATCAAGCAGATGGTGGTGGTGTACCCAATATGAATGCCCCTCTAGATGGCGCTAGCAATGTGGTTGGTAAAGATATTGCTAGACTGGTTCGAATTATTCGCAATGGTTATAATGAGCGTGTCGCATTGGATGGCTTTTATTATAGCAATGCAATGACCGCTAGCCCAGATTTAAAAGACAGTGAATTAGCAGATTTATTAACTTATATTAGAAATAGTTGGTCCAATAAAGCAAGTGCAATTACCATTGCTCAAGTACAAGCTGCTAAAAAGAAAAAATAAAAAAATGAGACCAATATTATTTATAGACAGAGATGGGGTAGTGCTAGAAGAACCAGCAAGTGATTTCCAGATAGACCATATCGATAAAACAGTATTTGTACCTGGGGTGATTTCTAATTTAAAAAAAATCGCATGTGACTTTGGTTACTATAAAGTGATGGTGACGAATCAGGATGGATTAGGTACCTCATCTTATCCAATGGACACATTCAAACCCTTTCAGGAATTAATGATACGAACTTTAAAAGGGGAAGGATTTGAATTTGATGAAATTTTAATTGATACCTCTTTCGCTAAAGATAATGCAACGACTAGAAAGCCAGGCATTGGATTAGTAAAGCATTTAATGGATGCTTCTACCTATGATTTAAGTATTTCCTATGTGATTGGAGATCGTTGGTCTGATATTGAGTTAGCGAAAAACATAGGATGTAAGGCAATTTATCTAAAATCTAACTTGCATAGTTTAACACCAGAGCAAGAGATTGCTTTAAGACCTTTTATTGCATATGAAGCGAACAATTGGGATGATATTTATAGCTTTTTGAAATTAGGATTAAGAAAGGTAGTACACGAAAGGAATACTAAAGAAACAAAGATCCATATTGAATTGAATTTAGACGGTAAGGGGGATGCTTCAATCCATACTGGCTTAGGTTTTTTTGACCATATGTTGGAACAGATTGCGAGACATGGCGCATTGGATATGACCATACAATGTCATGGAGATTTACATATAGATGAGCATCACACGATTGAAGATGTGGGTATCGCTTTAGGAGAGGCATTTGCAAAAGGTTTAGTGGATAAAAGAGGGATGGAAAGATATGGTTTTGCTATTCCAATGGACGAGGCAGAAGCCAAGGTGTTGATTGATTTTGGTGGAAGGAATTGGATTGTTTGGGATGCAGAATTTAAACGAGAAAAAATAGGAGAAATGCCAACAGAGATGTTCTTCCACTTTTTTAAATCATTTAGTGATTCGGCTAAAGCCAATATTAATATAAGTTGCAAGGGAGATAATGAGCATCATAAAATTGAAGCTATTTTTAAAGCCTTTGCTAAAGCTATTAAAATGGCTGTAAAAAGGAACCCTGCTAGTGATGCATTGCCGAGTACAAAGGGTGTATTATAAGCCTAACAATTGATAGTTGATTGGAAGATGTTTTTTTGGTTGAAGAGGAAGAATTCCTTAATTTTGTGTACGAATGAAAACAATAAACAATTTTTGGTGGTGGCATACAAACTCCGTTGGGGTATTGTAAGGTCATGGCCGTAATTGTCAAGCTATACATAAACCCCGACAGGATCTGTCGGGGTTTATTTTTTTAACGAATGAAAGAATGAAGATGCAAAAATTGAAGATTCAAACTGAGGTGACTAAGATGTTAGCGGATACGTATACACCTGTTGGAATCTATCTCAGATTAAGAGATCGATTTAGGGATACAATATTATTAGAGAGCACTGATTCACATGCAGCAGAAAACAGTTATTCATTTATTGGCGTGAATGCGATTGGGGGCATAGAGATCTCTAGCTTAAATGAAATTGAATACAAGTATCCAAATCAAGAACCTCAAAAAGAAGTCATTCAACATGTGCAACATGCACCTGATCGTATTTGGGCCTATATGCAACATTTTGACATTAGAGTACCTTCACAAAAAGAGGCCACTTTTGCCCAAGGTTTATATGGGTATACCACTTATGATGCTATTCCATTTTTTGATACCATTGAATTTAAGCAAGAGAAACCTACTATACCTTTGATGCGATATCGCTTGTATCAGTATGTTATTGCGTTCAATCATTTTAAGGACGAATTGTTCATTTGTGAGAATAAAATTCAGGGTATTGAGTCTGAATTAGATGCATTGTTGTCTTTTATAAAGAGCAAAGATGTGCCTCAGTTTCCGTTTAGTATTGTAGGCAAAGAATCTTCCAACTATACTGATGAAGCGTATCGAACTGCTGTTCAAAAAGGAATTCAACATTGTATGCGTGGCGATGTATTTCAGATTGTGTTGAGTAGAAGGTTTCAGCAACAATTTAATGGAGATGAATTCAATGTATATAGAACTTTAAGAAGTATTAATCCCTCCCCATATTTATTCTTTTTTGATTATGGAGATTATAAATTAATGGGTTCTTCACCAGAAGCACAAATCATTATCAAAGGGGGTAAGGCGGTCGTACATCCTATTGCTGGTACATTTAAGCGTTCCGGTGATGAGACAATCGACAAAGCAAGAACAGAGGAATTATTAGAAGATCCAAAAGAAAATGCAGAGCATGTGATGTTAGTAGATTTAGCAAGAAATGATTTAAATAGGGTATGTACAAATGTGCGTGTTAAACAATATAGACAAGTGCATTATTATAGTCACGTGATTCACTTAGTCAGTGAAGTGGAAGGGGAAGTCGCTGCAGGTACAAATCCATTTCATTTGATAGCAAAAACATTTCCTGCTGGCACTTTGAGTGGTGCACCTAAATTCAAAGCGATGCAGTTGATTGATGGTATTGAGCCAACTAAAAGAGCTTATTATGGAGGATGTATTGGTTTTGTAGGATTTGATGGCAGTTGTAATCAAGCGATCATGATTCGCACTTTTTTAAGTCAACAAAATACTTTGACTTACCAAGCTGGCGCTGGCGTAGTTGCAGCAAGTAATCCTGAAAGCGAATTGCAAGAAGTGAATAATAAATTGAATGCATTAAAGACAGCCATTATACTGGCTGAAAAAATATAAATAAGAGAAGATGAAAATATTGGTTTTTGATAATTATGATTCTTTCACCTACAACTTGGTTCAATTAATTAAGGAGCAGTCTAATGCAACCGTGGAGGTATTTAGAAATGATGAAATTTCTCTAGAAGCGATAAAAGAGTATGATAAAATTTTATTGTCACCTGGTCCTGGTATTCCATCTGAATCAGGTTTGCTATTGCCTTTGATTAAAGAATATGCTGCTTCAAAATCAATTTTTGGAGTATGCCTTGGTCAACAAGCAATTGCAGAGGCTTTTGGCGGTAGTTTAATCAACTTGTCTAAAGTATTCCATGGTGTAGCTACTCCAGTGGAACTTATTGATGAATCTACCTTATTTGAAGGTATGCCAAAAAGTTTCAATGTGGGTCGATACCATAGTTGGGTAGTGAATGAAGCTGATCTTCCAGCTGCATTAAAAATTACATCCAAAGATGTAGATGGCTATATTATGTCTTTAGAACATAAGGAGTACGATGTAAAAGGAGTGCAATACCATCCAGAAAGTGTATTAACACCAGAAGGTGCTAAAATCATTTCTAATTGGTTGAAATACTAAAAAAGTTATAAGATGAAAAAGATTCTACAATATTTATTTGAACACAAAACTTTGAGTAGGGAAGCGGCTAAAGATGTTTTGGTGCAAATTTCAAAAGGGACTTACAATGAACATGAAGTGACTTCTTTTGTAACGGTATATTTAATGCGTAGTATCACCATTGACGAGTTAATGGGCTTTCGTGATGCATTATTATCACTAGCTATTCCCTTGGATTTAGGTATTGACAACGCAATAGATATAGTAGGTACAGGCGGGGATGGTAAAGACACCTTTAATATTTCTACTTTGGCCTGTTTTATAGTAGCAGGTGCTGGCCAGCCCGTTGTGAAACATGGTAATTATGGTGCATCTAGTGTAAGTGGATCATCCAATGTGATGGAGCAGTTAGGCTATGTCTTTAAGCATGATGAAGCTGCATTGACAAAAGAAGTAAAAACTGCGGGTATTTGTTTTTTACATGCCCCATTATTTCATCCTGCATTAAAATCAGTTGGACCCATTAGAAGAAATATAGGCTTAAGGACATTTTTTAATATGCTTGGACCTATTGTGAATCCTGCACAACCAGCTTATCAATTGATTGGTGTCTATAATTTAGAGATGGCAAGGATGTACAATTATGCAATGCAATTATTAGGTAAGGAATTTACATTGATCCATAGTTTGGATGGTTATGATGAAATTTCATTAACAACAGATACAAAAATCATTTCCAATAAAGGAGAGTTTATTATGACGCCTTATCAGTTGGGAAAAAGAAAAGTATTCGCAGAAGAATTGCATGGAGGGACTTCTGTAGAAGCGGCTGCAGCTTTATTTAAAAAAATTATTGAAGGAAAAGGATCATGGTCTCAAAATGCTGTAGTCCTTGCCAATGCTGCTATGGCACTTCAAGTAACAGGTCAATATGAAAACTATGAAGCTGCGTTTCAGGCTGCAGTGAAAAGTTTAGAATCGGGGGCAGCTAGTAATTCCTTAAAACAGTTAATTGCTCTACAATCATGAGTGCAAATATCTTAGCTAAAATTGTCGATCACAAATTGGTCGAAGTTGCTGAAAGAAAAAAGCAAATCAGTATTGCTCAATTAGAGGCAATGCCCTTATTTACTAATTCAGCATATTCGTTGAAAAAAAATTTATTGAATCCTGTATTGACTGGCATTATTGCAGAGTTCAAAAGGCAATCACCTTCAAAAGGAGTCATCAATGATCAAGCTTCAGTTGCTGAAGTGACAAGCGCATATACTAAGATTGGAGCTGCTGGTATTTCGGTTTTAACTGACAATCATTTCTTTGGCGGAAACATTGAGGATCTAATTATAGCAGTGCAAAATCCAATCCCCGTATTGAGAAAAGAATTTATTATAGATGAGTTTCAGTTGCTAGAGGCTAAGGCTTTTGGTGCTTCAGTGATTTTATTAATTGCAGCTTGTTTAACACCAGAAGAAACAAGGTCATTGGCGGCATTTGCAAAGCAATTAGGATTAGAAGTTTTATTAGAGATACATGATTCGAATGAGCTTGGACATATAACAGACGAAGTGGATTTCGTTGGTATTAATAATAGAAGTTTAAAATCTTTTGAAGTCAATATTGAACACAGTTTGCACCTCAAAGATCAATTACCCAAGGGGAAATTGAGTATTGCAGAAAGTGGCATCTATAGTGTAGAGACATACAAATTATTAAGGAAAGAAGGTTTTGATGGATTTTTAATGGGCGAATATTTTATGAAGCACGAAGATCCTGCTATTGCCTTTGAGGAATTTGTTTCATTGATTAAAATAGATAGCCATGCAGTTTAAAGTATGTGGTATAGCTGATATAGCGCAGGCAAAAGCATTGGAGGCAATGGGGGTGCAGTATATTGGTTTTATTTTTTATCCTGCTTCTAAACGCTATGCTTTAGCAAAGCTTAGTTTTAATGATTTAGCGAATTTCAAACCAGCAAACACAAAAAAAGTGGGTGTTTTTGTGAATATGCCAATGGATGAGTTGTTACAAATTGTACAGCTCGCGGGGTTGGATTTGGTACAATTGCATGGTGATGAAACACCTGAATATTGTGCAGCCATAAGTACCAAAGTAGAAACAATCAAAGTGTTTAGAGTCGGAGCTTCGATACCAGATTTTGCGCTGTTTGAAAATGTAGTAGACTATTTCTTATTTGATACAGATAGCGCCATGTATGGAGGAACAGGCCAACACTTTAATTGGGAATTAATTAAAGGTGTAACAATACCAAAACCTTATTTTTTAAGTGGAGGAATTGGACCCAACGATATACAAGGGGTGCAGGTTATGGAACAAACTAAAGCGGGTAAGACTATACATGCTTTGGATATCAATAGTCAATTTGAATTGGAGCCTGGTATAAAAAATATAGAAAAAATTAAAATTTTCATCAATGCATTCATTTAATGAGTCAATTAATTATCAGCAGCCAAATGTAGAGGGTTATTATGGTACTTTTGGTGGAGCTTACATTCCTGAGATGCTATATGGCAATGTGGAAACATTGAAAACACAGTATGTGCAGATCATGGAAGACCCAACATTTAAAGAAGAAGTAGCTACTTTGTTAAGAGATTATGTAGGTAGGCCAACTCCTTTATTTTATGCAGCAAGATTAAGTGAAGAAATTGGCGCTAAAATTTATTTAAAGCGTGAAGATTTATGCCATACAGGTGCACACAAAATAAATAATACAATTGGTCAAATTATTTTGGCACAAAGATTAGGCAAGAAAAAAATTATTGCTGAAACAGGAGCCGGCCAACATGGAGTAGCTACGGCCACTGTTTGTGCTTTAAAAGGGATGGAATGTGTGGTATACATGGGAGAAAAAGATATTGAACGTCAAGCCCCTAACGTGGCAAGAATGAAAATGCTTGGCGCAAAAGTAGTACCAGCAACTAGTGGTAGCAAAACATTGAAAGATGCTACCAATGAAGCCATTCGTGCGTGGATAAACGAGCCAGACACAACTCATTATATTATTGGTAGTGTGGTAGGACCGCATCCTTATCCAGACATGGTAGCACGTTTTCAAAGTGTTATTAGTAAAGAAATACGCACTCAGTTGAAAGATAAAACGGGTACAGAATTACCTACCCATGTGGTAGCTTGTGTGGGTGGGGGTAGTAACGCTGCAGGGGCATTTTATCATTTTTTAAATGAACCATCTGTGGAACTAGTAGCGGTCGAAGCAGCTGGTCATGGAGTTCACTCAGGAATGAGTGCTGCAACTACACAGTTAGGAAGTACAGGTATTCTGCATGGAAGTAAAAGTATTGTGATGCAAACCAAGGATGGCCAAGTGGTTGAACCGCATAGCATTTCTGCTGGATTAGATTATCCTGGTATTGGTCCACTACATGCATTTTTGTACGAAAGTAAAAGAGGTACATTCATGAGTGCAACAGATGAAGAAGCATTGACTTGGGCTTTTCACTTATCGAAAATTGAAGGGATTATTCCAGCTTTAGAAACAGCACATGCTTTTTCGGTATTACCAAAATTGAATTTAAATCCATCTGATGTCGTAATTGTTTGTCTTAGCGGAAGAGGAGATAAGGATTTGGCAACTTATATGCAAGCAATGGATGTAAAATAAAAATATTCACAAGGGCACATTTAATAGAGGTTGCTCAAAAATTAAAAACATGTCAAGGTTAGCAGATTTATTTAAACAAAAAAGTGAGCGTGTCTTAAATGTCTATTGTACTGCAGGATATCCTCATTTAAATAGTACTATGGAAGTGATAGTGAGCTTGCAAAAAAATGGGGCGGACATCATTGAATTGGGGATGCCTTATAGTGATCCACTGGCGGATGGCGAAGTGATACAATCAAGTAGCAATATTGCACTTGCCAATGGTATGACGATAGATACTTTATTTGAACAATTAAGATCAATGCGTCAAACAATTCATATTCCTGTTGTATTGATGGGGTATATGAATCCAATTTTACAATACGGATTTGAAGCTTTTTGTAAAAAAGCAAAAGCCGTTGGCGTGGATGGTTTGATTTTGCCAGATTTGCCTTTGTATGAGTTTGAACATACTTATGGTAAGCTCATAGAAGCAAATGACTTAGATTTTATTTTTCTAGTGACGCCTGAAACACCTGAAGTAAGATTAAGGAAATTAGATAGTTTAAGTACTGGTTTTTTATATGCTGTAAGTTCTTCAGCAACTACTGGTACAGATAAAGATTTTTCAAAAGTAGCCTTATACCTTGCAAGATTAAAATCAATGAAACTGAAGAATCCAATATTAGTAGGATTTGGTATTAAGGATAAAGCAAGTTTTGAAGCAGTGAATGCCTATGCAAATGGCGCTATTATTGGGTCAGCTTTTATACAAGCATTGTCTAAAGGAAAGGATATTGAAGCATCTACAGCACAATTTTTAAAAGGGGTTCTAGGTAAATGATCCCACAATTTAATTTTATGAATATTACAATCATACAATATAATGCAGGGAATGTCCAGTCGGTATTATACGCATTGGAAAGATTGGGCGCCACAGCCATTGTCACAGATGATCCTACAACAATTCGAGCTTCGGACAAAGTTATATTTCCTGGTGTAGGCGAAGCAAGTACTGCCATGGCTTATTTAAAAGATAGAAATTTAGATCAGCTTATTATATCCTTAAAGCAACCTGTTCTTGGTATTTGCTTGGGTATGCAATTGATGTGTGAATATTCGGGAGAAAATGATACACCTTGTTTAGGTATTTTTGAAGAGCATGTGCAGGTGTTTAAGGCAAAGGATGCAACAATTAAAGTACCTCAAATTGGATGGAATACTATTGCCAAACTCAAAACAGATCTATTCAAAGGTATTGCTGAAAACAGTTATGCCTATTTTGTACATAGTTATTACGTAGGAATAGGGGCAAACACAATAGCCACAACGAATTATATTCAGGACTATAGCGCTGCGCTTCATAAAAATAATTTTTATGGGGTACAGTTTCACCCAGAAAAATCTGCAACTGTGGGGGAAATTATTATTCAAAATTTCTTAGCACTTAAATCTTAATATTATGCAAATTATACCAGCCATTGATTTAATAGATGGAAAGTGTGTTAGATTGACCGAAGGGGATTATACTCAAAAGAAAATATACAATGAGGATCCATTAGAAGTCGCAAAACAGTTTGAAGGGGTAGGTTTAATGCGTTTGCATCTCGTTGATTTAGACGGGGCAAAAGCGGGTGAAGTAGTGAATTGGAAAATACTTGAAAAAATAGCTAATAAAACGAATTTGAAAATTGATTTTGGTGGTGGTATCAAATCTGAAGCTAGTTTAAAAACGGTATTAGATACAGGTGCCACTTATGCAACAATTGGGAGTCTTGCGGTTAAAAGTAGAAAAACTTTTGAAGAATGGATAGTACGTTATGGTGCTGCAGTATTTATGCTAGGTGCTGATGTTTTTGAAGAAAAAATTGCAATTGGTGGTTGGATTGAAAAAACCAATATTGATGTATATGATTTTATTGAATCCTATATGAACAAAGGCGTGACACAGCTATTTTGCACGGATATTCAAAAAGATGGCAAACTTGAAGGTCCATCTTTAAATTTGTATCAAAAAATTATCACTCAATTCCCATCACTACAATTGATTGCAAGTGGTGGGGTAAGTCAATTAAAAGATTTGGAAGACTTAAGATCAATGGGTTGTTCAGCAGCGATTGTTGGTAAGGCGATTTACGAAAACAAGATTAGCTTAGCCGAGCTTTCAAGATTTTAAATAGTTATCTTATTAATTATACAAAATTGATTGTGCTATATTTATGAAATTATGTTAACAAAAAGAATCATACCCTGTTTAGATATCAAAGATGGCCGCACTGTCAAAGGAGTTAACTTTGAGCAAATCCGAGATGCTGGTGATCCAATTGAATTGGGTGCCTTGTATGCAAGTCAAGGAGCAGATGAATTGGTTTTTCTAGACATCACTGCGACTGTTGAAAAACGAAAAACATTGAGTGAATTAGTGAATAAAATTGCACATCGTATCAATATTCCGTTTACTGTAGGTGGCGGTATTAAAACTGAGGAAGATGTAAGCATATTATTACAAAATGGAGCGGATAAAATTTCTATCAATACAGCTGCATTTTTAGATCCTTCTACAATCAGTCGATTTGCCAAAAACTTTGGAAGTCAATGTGTGGTATTGGCAATTGATGCAAAATGTGAAGCCGATAACAATTGGTATGTGTATTTAAATGGTGGCAGGACAAAGACAGATAAACTAGTGACAAATTGGGCAAAAGAGGCAGTAGATTTAGGTGTAGGGGAAATTTTATTAACATCTATGAACCACGATGGTACCAAGCAGGGTTTTGCATTAGACATTACAGCGCAATTAGCCGAAACTTTGCCGGTGCCTATCATTGCGTCAGGAGGTGGCGGAACAGAAGCCCATTTTTTAGAGGTATTTACAGCGGGTAAAGCAGATGCAGCATTGGCAGCAAGTATTTTTCACTACAAAGAAATTACTATCCCAGACTTAAAACAATTTTTACACCAGAATGGAATTTCTATAAGACTATAAACTTTAATTAATTTTAACAATGAATATTGATTTTACTAAATATGCTGATGGGCTTGTTCCAGCCATTGTGCAAGATGCGACTACAAAAAATGTTTTGATGTTGGGTTTTATGAATCAAGCGGCAGTAGATGCAACTTTGTCTTTGCAAAAAGTAACATTTTTTAGTCGATCCAAAAATAGGCTTTGGACAAAAGGCGAAGAGAGTGGTAATCACCTAATCTATAAAAATATGACATTGGATTGCGATCAAGATTCAATTTTGATTCAAGCAAATCCAGTAGGCCCTGTTTGTCATACCGGCACTGATACTTGTTGGGGTGCTGAGAATAAATCAAATGCTGTTAATTTTTTATCCAATTTGGAACAAGTGATAGAACAAAGGAAATCGACTGATCCAGCGCTTTCTTATGTAGCTGGCTTATTTGCCAAAGGCATTAATAAAATTGCGCAAAAAGTGGGTGAAGAAGCTGTTGAAGTGGTCATAGAAGCCAAAGATCAAAATGACGACTTGTTCTTAGAGGAATCTGCAGACTTGTTATTTCATTATTTAATGCTCTTACAAGCTAAAGGGTTTAAATTAGAGGATGTTGTTAAAATATTAGAAAAGAGGCATAAGTCTAAGTAGTAACCACTTTTAATTTCTATATTTGAATATAATTAATAAAATATGAAAAAAAATATACTCTTATTTGCACTCATTTTAGTCACTTCATTTTCGAATGCTCAAACTTTGCAAATTCAAGGTAAATTAGCCAATCTAAAAGATTCTGCGAATGTGACTTTAATAGATGGTGTTTCTAATAAAGAATTGGCAACCAGTCAATCAATTGCAGGAAATTTTAATTTGCAAACTCAATTACCTTATCCAAATTTATTGGTTTTAAGTATCGATGGAATTGCGCAAAAATTACCTGTATTTGTTGGGAACGAAAATGTGCTTATTGAGGGTGATGTGCAAAATTTAACTGCCATCAACATAACTGGATCAGCAAATCATGATGTGTATAAGGCATATATGCAAGAATTAAATCCTAAGATGATGCCTTATATCATGAATATGCAAGCTGCGAGTCAAGAAAAAAATACATCAAAAAAGGATTCTTTAAACAATGTAGCAATTGGGCAATCTAAAGAGATTGTTACAACTTTTAAAGCATTAAGTAAAGCAAATGCTGCTTCTCCGGTGACGACTTTAATGTTATTACAGTTTTCAAATATTTTTCCAGAAGTAAAAGAAGAGTTAGCCTCAATTTATGAGGGACTTGGGGGGGCTGCAAAAAAAGGACCTTTCGCTGAATTTATTGATAAGACGATCGCTTCATCCGCTTTTGGTCAAATAGGGACATTGCTTCCTGATTTCACACAAGATGACATAAATGGCAAACCATTTAGTTTATCTTCTTTAAGAGGTAAATATGTATTGGTTGATTTCTGGGCTAGCTGGTGTGGTCCATGCAGGGCGGAGAATCCTAATATTGTAAAAGCATATAACAAATTTAAAACTAAAAACTTCACGGTACTCGGTGTTTCACTAGACCAAGACAAAGCAAAGTGGTTAGAGGCGATTAAAAAAGATGGGCTTACTTGGAATCATGTGAGTGATTTAAAATATTGGAATAATGCGGTGGCTGCACAATTTGGTATTCAAAGTATTCCTGCTAGCTTTTTAATTGATCCTGCTGGCAAGATTGTTGCTAGAGATTTGAGGGGTGCAGATTTAGACAAATTCTTAGCGAATAATTTAAAGTAACAAGTTTAAATTACTGAGTTATTCCGAGTGAAATTTTATTAAAAAGCCTCCAACTAAGTCGGAGGCTTTTTAATGCATACTAGCAAATAAAATGCTTATTATTTGAATGCTTTTTTGTACGCCGTTTCGTCGAATCCGAGTACAATGATTTTACCATCTTTTTCAATCAAGGGTCGGCGTATCACAGATGTTTTTTCTGCCATCAATGAGATGGCGTTTTTTTGATTGGTTATGGTTGCTTGTAATTCAGGTCCTAGCAATTTCCAAGTTGTTCCTTTTTTGTTGATCAATGCATCCCATCCTACCTGCTTAGACCAATTGATCAATTGTACGCTAGTAATGCCTTGTTTTTTATAATCATGAAATGTATAACTAATCTTATTTGCTTTTAACCAATCTAATGCCTTTTTTACAGTATTGCAATTAGTGATCGCATAAACGATATAATCTCCCATTTTAATTTATTTGACAGTGATTTTTTTAGCTAGCCAGCTTTTTGAAATAGGTTGTAGCCAATCTGTTTCAAGGGCTGCTTTAGTGCTCACTAAATTATTAAAGTAAAGTGTCTCCATTGTAATTAAACCATTCTCAAGTGCATAATTCAATTGTGCTTGAGGGATGGTTTGTACTTTGTCTTTTATGTAAAATGCTAATAATGTTCTATTAAACATTTGCACCCCTGTTAATTGTTCAATCGCTTTAATGACATGTACAGAACTGTCTGTACTACAACCGCCAACGGTGATCGCTGTCTCGTCTGCCATGATTATGATGAACTGTCCATATAAAACAGTGGCATATCCTTTAACTTTTGCTCCATGACTATTCCAGCTTGCAACAAAATCTTCCAGCAAAGGTTCTAATTCGAAAATTTCACCCATTGTGAAAGTCCTATTAGCTTGGTATACCCAAACCCTCGATTGTGGATCAAAATTCTTTGGCAGTATTGTAGGTAAATCAACCATATAAAATTTATTGTATTGCTTTCGCAATGATTTCAGCAATGTCTAAAACTTCTGTTTTCACTTCTTCGTCTCTATTTTTGATACCATCGGTCATCATGGTATTGCAAAATGGGCAAGCACTTGCTACATAATCAGCTTTTGTTGCAATGGCTTCGTCAGCTCGTTCCATATTAATTCTTGATGTGCCTTTTTCTTCTTCTTTGAACATTTGTGCACCACCGGCACCACAGCAAAGTCCTTTAGACTTACATCTGCGCATTTCTTTTAACTCAATATCTAAAGATTCAAGTACTTTTCTGGGGGCTTCATAAATATCATTTGATCTTCCTAAATAGCAGCTATCGTGGTAAGTAATAGACTTGCCTTTCCATTCATTGCTATCAGTTATTTTGATTTTACCATTTTCAATTAATTCTTGTAAAAACTGAGTGTGGTGTATCACATCGTAGTTGCCGCCTAATGCAGGGTATTCGTTTTTTAAAGTATTAAAACAATGTGGACAAGTTGTCACGATTTTTTTAATCTCATAAGCATTCATGACTTGTATGTTTTGATAGGCCATCATTTGAAACATAAACTCATTGCCAGCTCTTCTGGCAGGATCGCCAGTACATGCTTCTTCTTTACCTAAAATTGCATATACTACATTTGCTTTGTCTAGAATAGTGGCAAATGCTTGGGTAATTTTTTGGGCTCTTTGATCAAAACTACCTGCACAGCCTACCCAAAACAAGACCTCTGGTTTAATACCAGCAGCCGTCATTTCTGCCATTGTTGATACTTTCATAGTGCTTTTATTTTATGCTTGCTTTGCCCATGCGTCTCTATCGTCTGGAGCAAATTTCCAGGGAGCAAAATTATTTTCAATATTACTAAACATACCATTCCATTCTGCTGGAGCGTTGCTGTCTTCCATTATGAGTGATCTCCTTAATTCTAAAATGATATCTAATGGAGAAATACTTACTGGGCATTCTTCTACACAAGCATTACAGGTTGTACAGGCCCTTAATTCTTCCACAGTGATATAGTCATTTAATAAAGTTTTACCATCATCTATGAAGCTGCCATTTTTATCTATGTTTTTACCAACTGTTTCAAGACGGTCCCTGGTATGCATCATGATTTTTCTAGGGCTCAATAATTTACCGGTTATATTAGCAGGGCAGGCAGCGCTACATCTACCACATTCTGTACAACTATAAGCATCCATTAAGTTTTTCCAACTTAAGTCCATGACATCTTTCGCGCCAAATTTTTCAGGAGCTGCAGCATCGGTAGGTGCAAGTTCTGGTTGCATGGCATATAAGACTTCATTCTGAATAGAAGCCATATTGTGCATTTTACCTTTAGGTTCTAAGGAAGCATAGTAGGCATTTGGGAAAGCCAACACAATATGCAAGTGCTTGGAATAGGGTAGATAATTCATGAATGCATAAATACCTAATATATGTAACCACCATGCAGATTGCTCTATAAGATGCAATTGATGTTCAGTGAAATCAGCAAACAACGGTTTAAGTGAGGAAGAGATCAAAAAATTAGCATCGGGATCTGCTGCATTCATTGTTAAAAACAAACTCATTAATACAATTTCAATGATCAAGATCAAATTGGCATCTGTTTTTGGCCAACCAGCAAGATCATTGCTGATAAATCGTTTTAAACGAATGATATTCCTTCTTGATAAAAAAATAATACATGCCACTACAACCAAAGCAGCTAAAACCTCAAAACTATTGATTAAAAAAGGGTAGAATGCACCAAGGAATGGTTCAAAAAAACGGTGTGTCCCAAATAAACCATCAACAATAATTTCAAGTAATTCAATATTGATGATTACAAAACCAACATATACGATTAGATGTAAAATTGCCACTGGAATATTACGAAACATTTTCTTTTGCCCAAGCGCAAGTAAAAATACATTTTTCCATCTTTCAGAAGGTTGATCATTGATTTCAAGTGGTCTTCCTAGATGTATATTTCTTTTTATTTGTTGAAGCTTTTTGGCAAAACTGTAAAAAGCAATGACCGATAGGACTACGAAAATAATGCCGCTAATGAATTCCATAGTTAAAAGCAGTTTGACTGAGACACGAATTTACTCCATTTCTTGTTGTCTTGTGCTTAAAATACCCTCAAATAATACACAGTTTGGTATGAAACTAATGGTAGAATTATGGACTTTTTTAAGCAGAATTATTTAATTTGCCCTTATTCTTTATAGTTCTAAATAGTCCCATTATGAGTCAAGAGATAGATCAAAAAATTGCAAGTTGGTTAAACGGTCCTTTCGATGCTGCCACTAAAGAGGAGGTTCTTGCATTACAAAAGAGTCAGCCAGATGCATTGCAAGATGCTTTTTATAAAAATCTTGAGTTTGGGACAGGTGGACTAAGGGGTATCATGGGTGTAGGTACCAATAGAGTGAATAAATATACTATTGGGATGGCTACACAGGGCTTTTCAAATTATTTATTAAAAAGCTATCCAAATGAGTCCATTGCAGTGGCAGTGGGGCACGATAGTCGCAATAATTCAAGGTTTTTTGCAGAAACTACTGCTCAAGTGTTTGCAGCTAATGGGATTAAAGTTTATTTATTTGAAGCATTAAGACCAACGCCAGAGTTGAGTTTTGCTATTCGAAATCTTAAATGCAAGGGAGGCGTGGTATGTACTGCATCTCATAATCCAAAAGAATACAATGGCTACAAAGCTTATTGGAATGATGGAGGTCAATTGGTTCCGCCACATGATAAAAATGTGATTATAGAAGTAGAAGCAATCCAATCTTTAGACGAAGTTAAATGGAAGGGTGGGGAAGCTTTAATTGAGTTAATAGGTGCAACAATGGATGAAGCTTATATTAAAATGTTGACTTCTTTAAGTGTTTATCCAGAGGTGATTGCAGAACAAAGTGACTTAAAAATAGTTTATACACCGATTCACGGAACTGGTATCACACTGGTACCAAAAGTGTTAGCAGCTTATGGATTTAAAAATGTGCAGGTGGTTGAAGAGCAAGCAATACCTGATGGTAATTTTCCGACAGTGGCTTATCCCAATCCAGAAGAAAGTGAAACCATGAGTATAGGTTTAGCAAAAGCAAAATCGTTGGATGCGGATATTTTATTAGGTACGGACCCTGATGCAGACAGAGTAGGTATTGGTGTAAAAAACCACAAGGGTGAGTGGGTTTTAATGAATGGCAATCAAACAGCTGTATTGGCATTCGCCTATATGATGGAAGCAAGAAGAGCAAAAGGGATTGCACAGCCAAATGACATGGTCATTACAACCATTGTGACTACTGAAATGATTAATGAAGTAGCAAGACAAAATAAGGTAGCTTGTTACAATGTATTAACAGGGTTCAAATGGATTGCTGAATTAATTAAAGAAAAAGAAGGGAAAGAAAACTATATAATAGGTGGAGAAGAGAGTTTTGGTTTAATGATTGGAGATCAAATTAGAGATAAAGATGCGATCAGTGCAGTAGCTTTATTATGTGAAATGGCAGCTTATGAGAAGAGCAAAGGAAAATCTTTGTTTGATAAAATGATCGAATTGTATATGCAATATGGATTCTATTATGAAAACCTTATAAGCATTACCAAAAAAGGAATGAATGGACAGCAAGAAATTGCTTCAATGATGGAAGGTTATAGAAAACAACCTCCTGTGACAATTGCTGGCATGAAAGTAGTCACCTTATTGGATTATCAATTGCAAGAAAGCATCAACTTACTAACTGGAGTGAAAACTAAAATTGACTTACCAAAAAGTAATGTATTGCAATTTGTGACTGAAGATGGCACTAAAATTTCTGCTAGACCAAGTGGTACAGAGCCAAAGATTAAATTTTATTTTAGTGTCAATGCGGTATTGCCAAACAAGGAATCATTTGATCAAGTATATGCCCAATTACAAAATAAAATTAACACCATTATTGCAGCTATGCAGTTAAATTAAATCTAGCATGCGAAAATTAGAAGATGCTTACCTGCATAAAGGATTGCGCAAGCAATTAGTTGAATTATTAAGAACAAAAGGGATTACAGACGAAAAAGTATTGGAAGCAATTGGATCTATTCCAAGACATTTCTTTTTAGATTCTGCATTTGATAGGATTGCCTATGAGGATCGTGCCTTCCCAATTGCAGCGGATCAAACTATTTCTCAGCCTTACACTGTCGCATATCAAACACAGTTATTGCAAATAAAACCAGGTGATAAAGTGCTAGAAATTGGTACTGGTAGCATGTATCAAACAACAGTACTAGCTGCGATGGGGGCAAGAGTATATACCATCGAAAGACAAAAACAGTTATTCGAACTCACTCCTTATTATATTTTCAAACAACAGTATCCTGATATCCAGTTTTTTTTTGGAGATGGATTTGATGGCTTGCCTGATATGGCTCCTTTTGATAAGATATTAATTACTGCAGCCGCACCCAAAGTGCCTGAAAAATTATGGAATCAATTAAGAGTAAATGGTAAAATGATTATTCCATTAGACGAAGAGGGTGCTGCACAAAGGATGATGCGCCTTACAAAGAAAAAAGATGGAAAAGAAAAAAGAGAATCCTTTGAGGCATTCTCTTTTGTTCCTATGTTAGAAGGTAAAACTTCTAAATAATTTATTTGAAATAAAAGATGCTACAATTATTGTTGCATTTGATCCATTCCGCTTCCTCCATCTTCCATTTTATTACTTTTTCTTCTTAATAAATTCACGTCGAATTTACCAAAGCGGTAAGAGAAGTTTAATCTAAAGAATTGTTGATCTCTTGTTCTAGTTACATTTTGTGTAAAGTATATACTTTCAGAGAAGGTTTTGTTAATTCTTGTTTTAAAGACGTCATTTACACTTAAAGTCAAAGAAGCTGTTTTGCCACCTTTCAAGGCCCAGTCTTTTCTGATACCTAAATCAAAATCATAATAAGGTAAATTGTAACCTTGCGCAGTAGATTGGGGACCACCAAATCCGCCCATACCCCCGCCAAATCCACCTCTTCCGCCACCGCCACCGCCAGAATTACCACCTGGCGGAAGAATTGTTTTAGCTTGGTACTGACCACTAAATTGCAAGGACAAGCCTTTTACAATTTTGAAATTATTGTTCATCTTGCTAAACCAGCTAGTTAAGTTATTGTTCACATCTTGGCCAGGAATAGTAGCATTAATTTCAGATTTAAATAAGTTGAAGCTTAAGTTCAAGTCCCACCATTTTGTAATAGCTGTTTTATTGCTAATCTCCAATCCAAACACTTTTGAAGTATTAGCATTGATAAAGGAGCTAAAGAAGGCACTGTCATTAGTTACTGGATTGATATCTTTGTAGATATAGTTAGTAATTAAGTCTGTGCTATATTTATAATATGCAGTAACTAACAAGTTGGATCCTTTTTTATAAACATTATTATATGCTACTTCAAAAGAATGCGTGAATTGAGGCTTCAATGTAGGGTTACCCACCGAGATGTTCAAAGGATCACTATAGTCCGCAAAAGGTTGTAACTGGAAAGGATTGGGTGCATTGATACGTTTAGAGTAGTTGAACTGCATATCGTTCTTATCATTCAGTTTGTAACTCAAGAAAGCACTTGGAAATAAGGATATTGGCAATTTGATTTTAGATTCTAATGAATCCTGTCCTTGTCTATTCAATACATTCACAGTGTAGTCTCTGTTTTCAATTCTGAAACCTAATTGATAACTTAGGTTATTCTTTTTACCTCCTAAATTGGTATAGGCAGCTAAAATTTGTTCGCGGTATTTTAATTGATTGCTGATGCTATTCACTAAAATTTCATTTCTATATTGGTCTCTTGCATTGAATTCGTTCCTACTATTCATTCTTAAGCCAGCTTCAAACTTGGCATTATTTTTAAATAATTTTTCGTAGTCTATATTTGAAGTATAGTTTTTATTATAACCAGAACCTATTGTTCTTTGGTTGATGATAGAAGATTTAATTAAAGAATTATTGTCATTGTCACTTTCGTTATAATTAAAATCTGCACTTAATTCATGTCCTGTTTCTGCAAATAAGTGTTTGAAACTTACTTGTCCTCCTTTGTTCATAAAGGAGAATCTAGAACTGTTATCAAGGCCAATCGAAGGAGAAGTGACTCCTGCTACTATTGAATCAATTTGTTGACTGGATGTATTTTCAAAGGTACCTTTTACGATGTTGCCATATACAGAGAAGGTGTTTCTATTATCAATTAAATAATCAAGTCCACCTCTGAAAAAAGAGAAATTACCATTTCCTATACTATTTGTAAAGGTATTAACGCTTGCAGGAACTGGTGTAAGCAATAAGTCTCTTAAGTTTTCAGAAGTGCTTAATGATTTATTATTTCTAACGTTGGCACTTAGCGAAAAATTTACTTTATTGTCTCTAAGATTTAAATCCGTTCCGCCACTTAATTTTCCACGCATGTCAACACCAGCTCTAATGCCCCCATTATATCCATTTTTTTTATTCTTCTTTAATACGATATTCAAAATTCCAGCATTACCGCCAGATGCATCATATTTTGCAGAAGGGTTGGTGATGATTTCCACTCTGTCAATGATATCTGAGGGGATCTGGTCCATAGTCAAAGTTGTTGGACGATTATCGATTAACAAAGTAGGGGTAGCATTTCTCAAAGTTACATTGCCATCAATATCTACATTTAAGTTGGGGATATTCTTCATCACTTCGACTGCAGTTTGTCCTGTACTTGCTAAATTTTTGTCTACATTGAAAATTTTTCTATCGATCCCCATTTCAAATTGTGGTTTTGCAGAACTTGTTACCGTGACACTTTGTAATTGAGTGGCGTCTTCTTCTAACTTAATATTACCTAAGTCTTTGTCTACAAGAGCCATCATGTCTTGAGGATTGCCATTTGGTTTAAAGTTGAAGCTAATTTGTTTTTCTAATTTTTTGAAACCAATGCCAGAAACTATTAATTTGAAATTACCCATTACGGATAAGTTTTCGAAACTAAAATCGCCATTGGTTGCAGTAATCATGGTGCCTAATATTACTTCTGAGGTTTTTTTAGTGGCAGGGTCAAACTTGCTTCCTTTTAATTGAACTGTTGCACCATCTATGCCTTTCTTATTAGCATCTACTACTTTCCCATAAAAGTGGCCCATATTCAGGTTGCTACCACCTGAAGGACGGCCAGATGGCACTTGAGCAAAGGATAAACTTTGCATTAATAAAAATCCTGCTAGTATAATTAGTTGTTTCATGTGTTGTTTTTAATTAAGGATAAGACCTTAATTGAACTCGTTAGTTTATTTGAAAAGTCAAATTTCGTACTAAACTTTTACCAAAGTGGTATAGAAGGTATAAGCGGTTAAATAGAAGGAAGAATTAACATAATTAATAAGCCCCAAATTACACCCAATGCAAAAACAATCCATCTTAAAGGTTGGGTGACTTTAGCTATTTTCTTCATGATTATTTGTTGAAAATGAGTCTGCCATTGCTGTTGGAGCTTTTTATTTAAGTTAGCGCTAAATTGATTGATTAGGATTGGAAATAAAACAGCAAGTTCTTCCATAAAAACCTCTTTTAAAGATGCTATTGTCTTGTCTCCAACAAACATAGAAACCATTGGTAATTTCTCACTTAATTTATGTCTAAAGAAATCGTCCAATTTCTCATTAATGACTGGTTTTAGTGTTTCAAAACTATCATTTTGAGCTAATTGAGGAAGCCATTCGGCCAGATTGATTTGACTAATCCATTTACTAGCAACACTTTCTATTTTGATCGTGCCAACTACGAAAGGTTGTATTGGATAAAATATTAATTTGGGCACCCCCCAGATCATTAACCACCCAAAGACACCCACTAAAATTGGTATTAAAAGCATATTCAAAGCTTGTATTTAAAACTAAAAAACCTATCCCGAATTTGGGACAGGTTTTTAGGGGGAGAACGATGGGTCTCGAACCCACGGCCTACAGTGCCACAAACTGTCGCTCTAACCTACTGAGCTACGCCCTCCATTTGGGCAGCAAAAATACATTAAATCAACAATCTATAAAATTAGTTTTGCATGTTTTTATAAAATAATGGTAAAAAAGCGCACAAAACTAGAATTACACACGCAAGATTCCCATTTTACGCTATTTTTGAAATCCTACATGCAAGCAATTATGACATACGTAAAACAAAATAAGTGGAAAGTTTTTGCCACAGTGTTCCTTTTTGGCGCTTTATTTTTTGCTTTTAACACTTTTAAGACCGATAATCAAGAATCACCAGATTTAAGACAAAGAAAATTATTATCAACAGTTGGTCATTTACTAGAATCTGAGCATTATAGTCCTAGGAGGATTGACGATGATTTTTCGAAAGATGTTTTCAATGCTTATTTCAAAGCTTTAGATCCAGAAAAAAATGTGTTTTTGCAATCAGATTTAGATAGCTTGAGTAAATATAGTACCTCTATTGATGATGAAATTCATGGTGCTACTATTTCATTTCAACCAGCAGTGAGTGCCATATATGAAAGGCGTATTAAAGAAGTTCAAAACTTATTTAATCAAATCATGGATAAGCCTTTTGATTTTAGTAAGGACGATTCAGTTCAATTAAATGCAGACAATATACCTTATCCAAAAAATGAAACAGATAGGTTTCTAAGATGGAGTATGCTATTGAAATATAGGACGATTGAAAGGTTTGCAAGTTTAATTGAAGAGAGAGAAAAAAATACCGGAAAGGAAAAATATGTAGTGAAAACAGATTCAACCATTGAAGCAGAATCAAGGGCTTATGTAAAAAAGTCTTATAAGAAAAGATTGGAATCGTTGGAGAAAGTATTCACCAAAGAAAAAAGATTTGAACTTTTTTTGAACGCAATTACAGGATTAATGGATCCGCATACAGACTATTTAGCACCCATTGAAAAACGCTCTTTTACGGAGCAAATGAGTGGTGTTATCTACGGTATTGGTGCACAGTTGACGCAGGATGATTTTGGTATAAAAATAGCCAGTATTCAGCCAGGTGGACCTGCCTGGAAATCTGGGCAGATGTTGGTGAATGATGTGATTGTAAAAATTGCACAAGGCGCAGAAGAGCCTGTAGATGTTACTGGATATGAAACGACAGATGCAGTAAAATTGATAAGAGGAAATCTTGGAACAGAAGTTAGGTTAACCATAAGAAAACCAGATGGCACTTTTAAAGTAGTCACTTTGATAAGAGAAAAAATTGTTTTAGATGAAGGGTATGCAAGAAGTGTTGTCATCCAAAAAGGAGAAGACAAATATGGCTATATATTATTACCAGATTTTTACTCTGATTTTGAAAGAGAAGATGGACACAGGTGTTCGGAAGATGTGGCGAATGAAATAAAAAAATTGAAAGCAGAAAATGTAAAAGGTATTGTGATTGACGTTCGTTTTAATGGTGGAGGTTCTTTATATGAAGTGGTGCAAATGGCAGGTCTTTTTATTGATAAAGGACCTATTGTACAAATTAGAAACAAAGAGGGACGTTCGCAAACTTTGTATGATGAAACCCCAGGTATTTTGTATGACGGACCATTGGTAGTGATGGTAAATGAGTTTAGTGCATCAGCAAGTGAGATTTTTGCTGGGGCGATACAAGATTATAAAAGAGGTATTGTAGTGGGAAGTACATCTACTTTTGGAAAAGGAACTGTGCAAAGGAATGTGGCGTTTGGAAAACCTTTAGATTCTTTAGGTATTCAAACGGAGTATGGATCGGTTAAATTAACTTTTCAAAAATTTTACAGAATTAATGGTAGTTCAACACAAAAGAAAGGGGTTGTACCAGATGTAATTTTGCCTGACGAATATGAGTATTTGAAGTATAGGGAAAAAGACAACGAATCTGCTTTGAGCTGGGATGAAATGGAGAAAGCGAAGTATCAAATCTGGCCTAATCACCTTGAAATTGCGCCAATTATACAATCAGCTAATAAGCGTATTCAGTCGGATACAGCTTTTAATAAGTTTAAGCGAAATTTGCAATGGGTTTCGAGTCAAATAGAAACACCTGTTTACCTTAAATTAGATAAGTTCCAATCTTTTAAAAAGCAAGTTCATGTTATCTCTAAGCAAAATGAAGAAGTACTTAAATTAAAAACACCGCTAAAAATTACCCCGTTGAAGGTGGATTATAACAAATACTATAACAATCCAGATAAATCAAAACAGGATCGATATCAAGCATGGATCAAAGATTTAGCAAAAGATTTTCAGCTGAATGAGTCAAGTACTATTTTAACGGCATTCAATAAAAAGGCAGTAGTAGCGAAAAAATAATATCGACTATGGAGCAATTGAGAAAATGGCATGTAGTATATACTAAGCCAAAATGGGAGAAAAAGGTAGATCAAAATTTTGCACAAAAAGGAATTGAAAGTTGGTGTCCAACACAGAAGAAGGAACGACAGTGGTCTGACAGAAAAAAAATCATTGAAGAGCCCTTATTCAAGTCCTATGTTTTTGTAAGAGCAACGAAGGAGGAATACACAAATGTTTTAAATACCATGGGGGTGGTGCGGTTTCTTTATTTTGAAAAAAAACCAGCTATTATTCGAGATAATGAAATCGAATTAATTAGAAAATATTTAGGCCTCTCTTATTCCAACATTCAAGTCGTTGATTTAGGCGAGCTAAGGCCCAATGCCAAGGTGACTGTAAATAATGGCTTGTTCATGGGGCAAAGAGGGGAAGTGGTAAAAGCAGATAAAAAATCCGTCTATGTAAGATTCGACAGTATCAATATGATGATGATTGTAGAATTTAAATTGGAAGAAGTGTCTATTTTATAATACTTAGATGGTCCAATCCACAATTTGATTGCTCCACTCGGCTCTATAGGGTGTAGTTACCCTGATGTAATTGTCAGAATAGCCTTCTAACATCTCTATACCGCCATCTGTTGTTTTCTTTACAGATTCAAAAAGTACTTTTCTGGTTTGTCCTCTGTGTGCTTCTGTGAAATATTGTAATTTTTGGTAGGAAAGATTGCGTAAAATTTTATTGCGATCATTTCGTACAGCAATGGGTACAATTGGTTTAATATCCAAAGCCTTAGTTGCCGCACGCTCAGAATAGGTAAATACGTGTAAATAAGATATATCTAAACTATGAATGAATGAAAAGCTTTCTTGAAAAAAAGCTTCAGTTTCTCCAGGGGAGCCAACAATTACATCTACACCAATGGCTGCATCTGGAATTAATTTTTTCACCAATTCAATTCGTTCTCTGTAAAACTGACTATTGTACCTACGTTGCATTAATTTTAATACAGCATCCGATCCACTCTGTAATGGAATATGAAAATGAGGCATGAACTTGTTGCTTTCCGCAACCCATGCAATAATCTCATCTGTTAATAAATTTGGCTCAATTGAAGAGATACGGTAACGTTCAATTGTCGTATCATTATCAAGTGCTTTGATCAACTCAAAGAAACTTTCTTGATGTTTTTTTCCACCATCACTGCCTTTTCCAAAGTCCCCTAAATTAATGCCTGTAAGTACAATTTCCTTTACGCCATTTTCAGCAAGGCTTTGTGCTTGTTTTACTACATTAGCAACCGTATCACTTCTGCTTTTCCCTCTTGCCATGGGGATGGTACAAAAAGAGCAATTATAATCACATCCGTCTTGCACTTTTAAAAAGGTCCTAGTTCTATCGTTCATAGAGAAGGAGCTATTAAATCCTGTAAGTGTATCAATATCGCAACTGCAGATTTTAGTTTCGTCCCCTTTTGTAAGGTTGGCAAGATGTTGGACAAGGTTAAATTTCTCTGCAGCCCCTAAAACCAAGTCAACTCCAGGTATGGAAGCAATTTCCTTGGGCTTTAATTGTGCATAGCAACCTGTAATGACAATAAAGCTTTCTGGTGCCATGCGCTGTATTCTTCTGACCAATTGTCTACATTCTTTGTCTGCATTTTCAGTAACAGAGCAGGTATTAATGACATATACGTCTGCCTGCTCGGTAAATTGCTTTTTTTCAAAGCCTTCTAGCTCAAGCTGCCTAGATAGTGTAGAAGTTTCTGAAAAATTCAACTTACAGCCTAATGTATGGAATGCGACAGATCGATTTTGACTCATGGGGCACAAAGATAAAAAACCTTGAGGGAACCTTAAAATCTTAAAATAACCTTAAAGATGGCTCAAATTTCCCATTTTGCTCAGTTTCAATTAAGTTTGCAACTACTAAAAAGGACAAAATGGATTTTAAAAAAATCAACAATTTAACAGGCTGGGCAGTTACTTTGATTGCTTGTACAGTTTACTTGTTAACGATGGAAGCATCTGGAAGCTTTTGGGATTGTGGAGAATTTATCAGTAGTGCTTATAAATTACAAATTCCACATCCTCCTGGGGCACCAATGTTTGTACTTTTAGGCAGGGTATTTATCATCTTTTTTGGGGACAATCCGCAAACGGCAGCATTGGCAGTCAATAGTATGAGTGCCTTAGCAAGTGGATTTACCATTTTATTTTTGTTCTGGACCATTACCCATTTTGCAAAACGGATTTTAGAAAATCAATCTGGCACTGCATTAACCAATAATCAAATTTTGTTGGTGATGGGCGCAGGTGTAGTAGGGGCATTGGCCTATACATTTAGCGATTCTTTTTGGTATAGTGCTGTGGAAGGTGAAGTGTATGCATTGAGTTCATTCTTTACTGCATTGGTTTTTTGGGCTATATTAAAATGGGAACACAAGGCAGATCAACCAGGTGCTGACAAATGGATTATTTTCATTTTCTACATCATGGGTATTTCTATAGGCGTCCATCTGTTAAATCTATTGACAATTCCAGCGATTGTAATGGTATATTATTTCAGGTTGTACAAACCCTCCATTAAAGGAGCCTTATTTGCTTTTTTTATTGGGGTTGTTATTACTGGACTGGTACAAGTATTTTTAATTCAATACACCATTAAGTGGGCAGCTTCTTTTGACGTACATTTTGTAAATAGTTTGGGCTTACCTTTTTATAGTGGTTTCATCTTCTTCTTTGTATTGGTGATAGCACTAATCGTAATAGGCATTAGATATGCTAACAAAAAAGGGTTCTATTTCTTAAAATTGGGTATCTGGTCTACCGTTTTTGTTTTAGTAGGTTATTCTACCTATTTGACCACTATGATTCGTTCCAATGCGGATCCTTCAGTAGATATGTATAATGTGGACAATCCTGTAACCTTGGTAGGTTATTTGGGTAGAGAGCAATATGGTGATTGGCCAATTTTATATGGTCCAGATTTTGTAGATAAGGCTGAGACTATAGAAGGAAGCGACCAATATGTTAAGACACCGACGAACTATGAGTTCTCTGGGAAGAATTTAAAAAGAGATTGGAGCTCGGCTCCTTCCGCTCATTTATTTCCAAGAATGTGGGATGGAGACAATGATCGCGGACAATTAGATAGTTACCGTGCTTTCGCTGGGGTGCAGGAGGGTGATATACCCACTTTAAGAGACAATATCAAGTATTTTACCAATTATCAATTTGGCTTTATGTACCTGCGTTATTTCCTATGGAACTTTGCGGGTAAGCAAAACGATTTACAAGGTTTTGGCAATGTACGTGATGGTAATTTTAAGACAGGTATTTCAGTAGTTGATAATTTCTTCTTTGGAATACAATCGAAAATGCCAGATAGTATTAGTAAAGACAATAAAGCAAACAATACTTTATTCATGTTGCCGTTGTTCTTAGGGATTATTGGATTATTATACCAATACCAACAGAATAAAAAAGATTTCGTGGTGACTGGTCTATTATTTTTCTTCACTGGCTTAGCTATTGTGATTTATTTAAACCAAGTTACTTTGCAGCCACGTGAACGTGACTATGCTTATGTAGGTTCATTCTATGCATTTGCAATTTGGATCGGATTAGGGGTATTACAAGTAGCAGACTGGTTGAATAAAGTAGTAAATAAAAAAATAGCGACAACGATTGCAACAATTAGTTGTTTATTGGCCGTGCCAACTTTGATGGCGCAACAAGAGTGGGATGACCATGATCGTAGCCAAAAGACTTTGGCAAGAGATATGGCAAGGGCTTATCTTGAAAGCTGTCCTCCAAATGCAATTCTGTTTTCTTTTGGAGACAATGATACTTATCCTTTATGGTATGCACAAGAAGTAGAAGGAATTCGACCAGATGTACGTGTCGTGGTAAATAGCTTATTGGGTTCCGATTGGTACATGCGTGAGTTAAGATATAAGGTCAATAAGAGTGATAAGTTTGATGTCATATTCACAGAAGAACAAGTTGCTGGAAATAAATTGAATGTTGCATACTACAATCCTTTGCCAGAGTTTGGTGAAACAACTTACCATAATTTGGATTCTATGTTAAGGTATGTAATAGGAGATCAAACAGGTAAATATCAGGCTTCAACCCAAGAGGGTCCAGTGAATATTTTCCCAACGCATAAGTTCAAAATGCCAATTAATAAGGAATTCGCATTGGCTTCTGGAATTGCGAAGCCAACAGACAATATTGAGTCTGAATTGTTGATTGATTTCAATCCAAATAGACAATACATGATCAAAAATGAATTGGCGATTTATGCAATCATTGCTACAACTCAATTCAAGCGCCCAATTTGTTTTACATCTACACAAGAATTGAAAGATCTTGGATTGGATCAATATGTGCGTCAGACTGGCTTAACCTATCAGTTAGTTCCTGTAAAAGGTGCATCGGTTGATACAGATGTAGCATACAAGAACATCATGACAAAATTTGATTTTAAAAATGCGAGTAAACCAAATGTATACTTTGATGAAGAGAATAGAAGACATTTAAATTCATTGAGATTGAATATAGCACAAATTGCTCAGGCAATGGCTGCAGAGGGTAAAAAGGATAGTGCGCGACAAATTTTAAGAAAATTAGATACAGAGATTAGCGCAAAGAACCTTCCTTATGGGATGGCTTCTAATAGAGGTAATCAACATAACTATTTCTCTTATTTATTTTTACAAGCTGCTTATGCTGCTGATGATAAAGTATTAGCTAAAAAAGTTGGGGCAGCAGTAGTGAAAGATTTAACGCAACAGCTTGCCTATTATAAATCTTTAGGTACACCAATGTCAGATGAGCAGTTTATGCAAAATGCAGAAAATGCCTATCAGAATAAACCAACTGAATTTAATAATAAACAAGCCTCTTTTATTCAAGACATCCTTACATGCTATCAGTTGATCAATGTGATTCAAAATTTAGAAAAAGGAATACCAATGGCACAGCCATAATACTTGGTATATAAAGATAATTTAATAAAAAAGGTGCTTCATTTGAAGCACCTTTTTTATTAAAGCTTATATTTTAATTGATATAATCAGTTGAGTGCAAAAATACTTTTATTGCAACATTGTTAATAAAGCAGCGACTACTTTATCAATTTCTTCTTTTGTATTTTGTTTAGAGAATGAAAAACGAATGGTCACAATTTCTGAGCCTTTGTTCAGTGTATTAATTACGTGAGAGCCTTGTTGCGCACCACTTGAACATGCACTACCTCCACTTGCACAAATATGATGCATGTCCAGGTTGAACAAAATCATCTCCGTCTTTTCATTTTTTGGAAAATTCACACTTAATAAGGTATATAAGCTGGCCCCAAAAGGATCTCCATTAAAACTTACACCTGGTACTTTCTCTAACAGCTGATCATGCATGTATTGCTTTAAAGATTGAATATACTTACTATCTTCTTGGTATTTTTCGGTAGCTAATTCGAGTGCTTTTGCAAATCCAACGATACCATATAAATTTTCTGTTCCTGCGCGCATGTTGCGCTCTTGTGAGCCACCATGTACTAAAGGACTAATTTTTACATTTTCATTGATGTATAAGATACCGACGCCCTTTGGTCCGTGGAATTTATGCCCTGCCCCAGTGATAAAGTCTACAGGTAATTTGTTCAACTCGAAAGGGAAATGACCTACCGTCTGAACAGTGTCGCTATGGAAATAGGCTTGGTGTTGACGACAAAGTTGCCCAACGGCTTCGATGTCAATCATATTGCCAATTTCGTTATTTGCGTGCATTATAGAAACAATTGTTTTTTCAGTATTTTCAGCTAATAAAGCTGCCAAATGTGCCATATCAATATGTCCAGAAGGTAAAATCTTTACAAAACTTAGTTGAACATCATGCATCTTTGCAAGATGTTCAACAGTATGTAAAGTAGCATGATGTTCAATTGGAGAACTAATAATATGGGTACAACCTAAATCTAAAATAGCTGCGTTTAATATAGTATTACTACTTTCTGTGCCACCACTAGTAAAGAATATCTCTGCAGGCTTTGCACCCAAGTTTTTTGCTACAGATTTTCTAGCTTGCTCAATAGCCAATCTAGTCTCTCTGCCATAGCTGTAAATAGAGGATGGATTGCCAAATTTTTCGGTCAAAAAAGGCATCATGGCTTCAAGTACTTCTGGTGCAAGCGGGGTAGTAGCTGCATTGTCAAAATAAATTCTCTGCATGTTTGCTAAATTACTGAATTTTAAGGATCAGCTGAATAATTTTATCAGCTAATTGATCTGCTGCATCTTGTGATTTTGCTTCCGTATAAATACGCATAATAGGTTCGGTATTACTAGAGCGTAAGTGAACCCATTCATTATCAAAATCAATCTTGAGGCCATCTACATCATTCATTGGATAAGCAGAAAATTCCTTTTTTAGGTGATCAAAAATTGTTGTTAAAGAGAGATTTGTATCCAAGTCCATTTTTTTCTTACTCATATAATAAGCTGGATAGCTTGCTCTCAAACTGGAACAGGTCGTTTCTGCTTTAGCAAGATGAGATAAGAATAATGCAATTCCAATTAATGCATCTCTTCCATAATGCAAGTCTGGTACAATGATGCCACCATTGCCTTCTCCCCCGATCACAGCTTTTTCAGCTTTCATTGTTGTCACCACATTGACTTCACCCACAGCACTTGCAAAATAAGTGCAGCCATATTTTTCAGTCACATCTTTAAGTGCTCTTGTCGAAGACAAATTACTAACTGTAGCACCTTTAGTATATTGTAAAATATAATCAGCTACAGCTACTAAAGTATATTCTTCTCCAAATAAATGCCCATCTTCGCTCACAAAACACAATCGGTCAACGTCTGGATCTACAGCAATGCCTAGGTGTGCTTTTGCTTTGACAACTGTATCGCAAAGTTCAGTTAAGTGCTCCTTCAATGGCTCTGGATTGTGTGCAAAATCACCCGTCATCTCTGCATTTAAAACAACGATATCTTCTACGCCAATCGCTTTTAATAGAGCTGGTACAGTAAAAGCACCAGAACTGTTAATTGCGTCAACCACTACTTTAAAGTTGGCTTTCTTGATTGCATAGATGTCCACTAATGGGTGATCTAAGATAGCTTGTATATGTTTAGATAAACTATTATCATCACCAATGAGTTCGCCCATCGCATCAACTGGTGCATAAATAAAATCTTCTTGTTCGGCTAAGGCAAGAATATTTTTACCATCTTCTCCACTTACAAACTCGCCTTTCTCGTTCAATAGTTTAAGTGCGTTCCATTCTTTAGGATTATGACTTGCAGTTAAAATAATTCCACCATCAGCGTCTTCAAATACCACAGCCATTTCAACAGTTGGTGTCGTACTTAATCCAAGATGAACTACATCAATCCCAAGCGCTAGTAAACTTTGTTCAACTAACGCCTCTACCATTAATCCACTCATTCTACCATCACGTCCTACGATGACTTTTTTCTTTCCAGTTGATTTTCTGATTAACCAAGTGCCATAAGCAGATGCGAATTTTACAATATCGATTGGAGTAAGGTTTTCTTCTGGGCGACCTCCAATGGTGCCTCTAAAACCAGAAATGCTCTTAATTAATGACATAGCTAAATATTAAAATAAAACTGAATGCAAATTTACTTCAAATTTTTCCACTTCCTTGTATCTTTACCCCATGGGATTAAGTATTTTTCAACAAATTAAGGACATCGATCAAGCATTGTTTCACCAAATCAATGGCGTTTGGCATAATGCGCTATTAGATAAGATCTTGCCATGGACTCGACATTCCAATAACTGGGTCCCATTGTATGTCATTTTGTTGTTATGGATGGGTTATCAAATAGGCTGGAAAACATGGAAATGGTTATTGTTTGCTTTAATCAATGTGGGTGTCACAGACCAAGTAAGTAGTAGTATTTTTAAACCCCTTTTTCATCGTTTGAGGCCTTGTAATGATCCTGCATTATTAGGTAAAACAAGACTTTTATTAGAACATTGTTCAGGTGGTTTTAGTTTTACATCCTCACATGCTGCGAATCATTTTGGATTAGCCATGTTCATTTTTATTACTTGGGGAATAGCTCCACAGCAATTTACTAAGTACTTCTTTATATGGGCTGCTATAATTGCCTACGCACAAGTATATGTTGGAGTGCATTATCCAATGGATATAGTTGGAGGCACTATCATTGGATTGTTTTCTGGATATGTAATGGCTAAGCTGTATTTGAAATGGGCTGGGCCGATAGCATTTAAAAATTAATGATCGATGAATAAAAATACTTTCTGGTTATTGTTGTTGTCTATTTTAGGTGTGCAGTTGGTTGGTGCATGGAGTATACCTCTAATGGATATTGATGCGGCACAATATGCGTCCATTAGTAGGGAAATGCTAGAAAGGAATAGCTTCTTGCAAATTTTTGACCTTGGGAAAGATTATTTAGATAAGCCACCCATGTTGTTTTGGTTATCGGCTTTGTCTATGAAAATATTTGGCATCTACGATTGGGCATACAGACTGCCGTCGCTTATTTTTCTTGGACTTGCATTGTATGCAACCTATCAATTTGCAAAATTAAAATACAATCAAATAGTTGCCTATTTAGCGGTCTTGATTTTGGCAAGTTGTCAAGCATTTTTCTTAATCGCGCATGATATTAGAACAGATACCATGTTAATGGGGTGGGTGGCTTTAAGTATTTGGTTGATTGCAAAGTGGGAAGAATCAGATCAATGGGCCTATTTTATTTGGGCGATGGTAGGGATTGCAGGAGGCATGATGACTAAAGGGCCTATTGCATTGGTTGTCCCTGTTTTGGCTTTTGCGCCACAATGGTTTTTCGAGAAAAAATGGAAATTATTTTTCAAACCCATTTATTTGATTGGGATACTAATCATTGGTGTTTTATTATTACCTATGAGCTGGGGTTTATATCAACAGTATGATTTACAACCTGGAAAATTAATCAACAATATACCTATTCAATCAGGTTTGAAATTTTATTATTGGACGCAAAGTTTTGGCAGGTACACAGGGGAAAACTATTATCGTGAAATGAGTTATCCAACTTTCTTATTGGAGAATATGTTTTGGAGTTTCTTACCTTGGATTTTTATTTTTCTTTGGGCTTTTGTAGCTAAAATAACCACTATTTTAAAAGAAGGTTTGTTTAAAGTACATATTGAACGAATTAGTTTTTTTGGTTTCTTGTTGACTTATTTAGTATTATCAAGAAGTCAGGCGCAATTGCCCCATTATATATTTGTGGTCTTCCCCTTTGCTGCTATTTTAGTTGCTGCCCATATGGCACCATTACTCGAAAAGTCTGATAGTTTGAGTAGAGGGGTTAGATGGTTTTATCGATTCCATCTTTTCATTTTTTTAATATTATTGATCGCCATGGGTTTGATCATTAATATTCCATTTGGAAAGATGGGTTGGTGGGCTGTATTAATTCAGTTCGGCACTTTTTTGTTGATGCTTAAAATCATCATTAGTAAACTTGGGCTAATTCAAAAATGGATTACAATGAGTCTTGTATTGATGATTGGGCTAAACTTAATTTTAAATAGTTTCTTTTATCCGCATTTATTGCAATACCAGTGGGGAAATGAATTAGCTAAAGTGGCGAAAGCGAAACAATGGAATATCAAAAAAGCTGCTTTGTATAAACTGCCTAATAGCTATGCATTTCATTTTTATGGACAGCATATTTTCCCTGTCATTAAAGATAGTAACTTATTAAAAGAAGGGCAATGGTTGGTGACGGAGACATTGCCTGCAAAGCAAGTATTGGCTGATTTTCCGCATTCGAAGATCTTATATCAAGGGAATCGATTCCATGTAACCTTATTGACTTTATCTTTCTTAAATCCAGCAACAAGGGCTAAAGAATTAACCCCTTATGTTCTAATGGAGCTCAAGAAATAGTAGAGGAAGTTTAAGGAGAAATGAATGGGTTGCTAAAAAATAAACTGGGTTGAATTTTTTGGAGCTGTCAACTCATAACTCTTTCTTTGTCCATTAACTGTGACATGAATAATATTGATTTGGTTTGGATCAATGCCAAATAGTATTTCACAAAAAATATTCAATTGTTTTATTTGTTTAACTTGTTTGATTTCAAAGTAACTCCATGTGCTTTCTTTCTGTATTTCGAATCCTATAAAGTCCATTTTGTATTTAACACCATTTGACTGAAGGGCCAATTTTTTTTGCATGTATTGGTTGATATATAAATTGGCTTTTTCTTTTTGATTGGCTTGACTCAGATCTAATTTTACATTGAATTCTTTTTGAATCATTTTCTCCAAGTCGTCTGTATAAGTACGAGCACTAATTTCAATGGTTGACTCTTTTGAATTGTGTTCTACTTCTACCACTGAAATAAAAAAAGGATGCATTGCAGTCAGCGTCCAAAGCATCAAATGTTTCAATCCAATCCAAGCCATAGTAGTTTATTTTGTGGATACAAAGGTCTTCTTTAATTTAACACCAGAAAAATTCATTTATGGACGAGTTGTTAATGTACGGAAGACTTGGTTTTAAGCATATTATTGATTTAGATGGCGTGGATCATATTTTATTTGTATTGGCTTTGACCCTGCGATACATCTATGCTGATTGGAAAAAGGTATTAGTATTAGTCACTTCTTTTACAATTGGACATTCTTTGACATTGGCTTTAAGTACATTTTCACTGATTGACATTTCGGTTGACTGGATAGAATTTTTAATTCCAGTAACCATTCTAATAACCGCAGTGTCCAATTTTTGGGTCAAAGATTTTGAATTTAAACAACGCAACTTGCTCCATTATGCTCTAGCCCTCTTTTTTGGCTTAATCCATGGCCTTGGGTTTAGTAATTATTTAAAAAGTTTGCTAGGCAGGGAGGAAGCTTTAATTGGACCTTTATTTTCCTTTAATATTGGGCTTGAAATAGGACAAATCTTAATTGTTGGGGTGATTTTTGTCCTTTCCTTTTGCTTGATCTCCCTCTTCAATTTGCCAAGAAAAATATATGTGCGGTATGGTTCTATCTTGGCTATATCCTTATCTTTACGTATGATCCTAGAGCGACTAGGATCTCTTTAAAACTTGAAAAACGAAAAGCAATGAAGAAATTATTGTCATTCGGATGTATGTTCTTAACTGTCTTGACAGTTTTAGCACAAGATATCCGTAACAACCCAGGCTCTAACCATGGAAACAAGTTCGAGCAATTGGGCACTATTTTACCTACGCCGAATGAATATAGAACGGCAAGCGGTGCTCCAGGACCAAAGTATTGGCAACAGAGAGCGGACTATGACATCAAAGCAACTTTAGATGAAAAAAATTTAATGTTACATGGTGCAGAGACCATCACTTATTTTAATAATTCTCCAGACGTATTAACTTATATCTGGTTGCAATTAGACGAAAATGAGCATAGCACTACTAAGAACGCTGGTTATCCAGAGGGAAGTTCTATGAGTAGAGGTATGAGCCCTGCAATGATCGATAAATTAGAAGAAGCAAAAAGCGACAATGGATTAGGGGTAAATATTTTAAAAATTACCGATCTATTAGGTGCTAAATTAAAGTATACAGTAAATAAGACGATGATGCGTGTAGAATTACCTACTCCATTAAAACCAGGTCAAAAGTTTGCTATGAAAGTAGATTGGAATTACAAAATCACAGATAGAATGACTGTAGGAGGTAGAGGTGGATATGAGTTTTTCCCAGAAGACGGGAATCATTTATTCACTATGGCACAATGGTATCCTCGTTTAGCAGTGTATTCTGATTTCCAAGGATGGCAACACCACCAGTTTACTGGAAGAGGTGAGTTTGCCTTGACATTTGGTAATTTTAAAGTGGCGATCACTGTACCTAGCGACCATGTGGTGATGGCCACTGGTGCATGTCAAAACTATGCATCAGTATTGAGTCCTGCTCAGTTAGCGAGATGGAACAAAGCTCAAAATTCTGCAGAACCTGTAGAGGTGGTTACTTTGGAAGAAGCGAAGAAAGCAGAAAAATCAAAAGCAACCACTCAAAAAACTTGGGTATTTAATGCAGAAAATGTGCGTGATTTTGCTTTTGGATCAAGCCGTAAATTTATATGGGATGCTTTAGCAGCTAATGTGGAAGGCAAGAAAGTAATGTGTATGAGTGCTTATGGAAAAGAAGCCTACGGTTTATACCGACCATTCTCTTCGAAAGCAGTAGCGCATACGATTAAGACTTACTCTAAATTCACTATCCCTTATCCATACCCGGTAGCACAAAGTATTGAGGCATCAAACGGGATGGAATATCCAATGATCTGTTTTAACTATGGTCGTACAGACAAGGATGGAACTTATACTGAAGCAACAAAGAATGGTATGTTAGGTGTGATTATCCACGAAGTAGGGCATAACTTTTTCCCAATGATTGTAAATAGTGATGAGCGTCAATGGTCTTGGATGGATGAAGGATTAAATACTTATGTTGAATACTTGACAGAAGAGTTATATGACAATAAATTCCCTAGTCGTCGTGGACCAGCATTTTCAATTGTAGATTATATGAAATTGCCCAAGGATATGCTAGAGCCTATTATGACAAACAGTGAGAATATCATTCAGTTTGGACCCAACGCTTATGCAAAGCCGGCTACTGGATTAAACATATTACGTGAAACAATTATGGGCCGTGAATTATTTGATTATTCTTTTAAAGAATATGCAAGACGATGGGCTTTCAAACATCCTACTCCTGCAGATTTATTTAGAACTATCGAAGATGCAAGTGCAGAAGATTTAGATTGGTTCTGGAGAGGCTGGTTCTATAGCATTGATCCGGTGGATATTGCGATTGATACGGTGAAGCATGCGGTATTTGACGCTAACGCTGCTGTACCTGCAGCAAGATCAATGGGCGGTCCAAGAGGATTGGCGAAGCCAGAAGTGAATAGCTTTGAAGACATTTCTAAAATCAGAAATAGAAATGATAAATCAATTGTATTCTTAACTGACGTAGACACAAGCTTACGTGATTTCTATTGGAGATACGACAGAGGTTTAGAGCCTTATGACTCGGTGACGAAACAACCAGCAATTACAATGCCTGCTCCTGAAGCATTAACGGATGCTGAGAAAGCTAAATATGCTAATGCGAATTTGTATGAAGTAAGTTTCTTAAATAAAGGAGGCTTAGTGATGCCAATCATTCTTGAATTCACCTTCGAAGATGGCACGAAAGAAACACAACGTCTACCAGCACAAATTTGGAGAAAGAACGAAAACAAAGTAACAAAGGTATTTTTGACAAGTAAAAAAGCAGTATCTATTCAATTAGATCCAATGCGTGAAACGGCTGACATTGATGAAAGTAATAATAAGTGGCCAAATGTGGCTGCGCCAAGTAAATTTACTTTATTCAAGTCAAAAGGGTTTACTAGAGGACAATCAGTGGGATTGTCTCCTATGGCTGCGAGTCAAAACAAACAATAATATTGTTGTAAGTAGCAAAAATAAAAAGAGCCGCATCGATTTTCGATGCGGCTCTTTTTGTAGTATAAGGTAAAAGTTTTTTTTAAGTATGTGCTGCTGCTTTATAATTTCTCCATTTAGAGATTACTGCTTCCATATCAGTGGGTAAAGGGCTCTCAAAACGCATCATGGCTTCTGTGGTTGGATGTATAAAACCAAGTGTTGCTGCATGTAAGGCACATCTTGGGCAGGCGTCAAAACAATTATCAACGAATTGTTTATATTTTGTATAGATCGTCCCTTTTAAAATTCTATCTCCACCATATTCTTGGTCATTAAATAAAGTATGTCCAATATGTTTCATGTGCACGCGAATCTGGTGTGTTCTTCCAGTTTCTAATACACAAGACACAAGAGTGGTGTAATTATAACGTTCGATAACTTTATAATGTGTTATGGCATGTTTGCCAACTTCTCCTTCTGGATAAGCATCAAACATTTTACGAAAGGTTTTATGTCGAGCGATATGTGCGTTCACCGTTCCTTCGTCCTCCTCTATATTGCCCCAAACTAAAGCTAAATATTTACGTTCTACTGTATGGTTGAAAAACTGTTTTGCTAAATGACTTGCTGCTTCTGGTGTTTTAGCAAGCACAATGAGTCCAGTGGTATTTTTATCAATACGATGTACCAAACCAAATCTTGGTAAGATTTCTTCATTTAAATTTGGATTTTGTGCCAATAAATGAAAGGCTACGCCATTGAGTAAAGTGCCCGTATAATTTCCAATACCGGGGTGTACCACCATATTGGCTGGTTTATTGATCACCATTAAGGCATCATCTTCATACACAATATCTAATGCCATTTCCTCTGGCTTCAATTCCGTGTAATCTGGGTTGACATAACTCATGTACACCACTTCATCGCCAGGTCGGGTACGATAATTACTTTTAACGACTTTCCCATTCACTGTTAAAAAACCACCTTCAATCCCATTCTGTAATTTGCTTCTAGTTAGTCCTTCGATCCTCATTTGAACCCATTTGTCAATACGCATAGGTTCTTGACCCTTATCAACAATAAAGCTAAGTTTCTCATAGACATCTTCGTTCTCTATTTGTAGCTCTTCGTTTTGTGGGCTATCAGATAATGAATCCTGGTTCACTATCGATTGTTTCGCATGCTCTTTTGTTGACATCTTGCAAAAGTAAGATATTGCTGCTTAGTTTGTAACTTTGTTCTATGCGTCAACAAGTGATTTTCGAAGATTTAGGAATTCAATCCTATCAGCCAACTTGGGATTACCAAGAACAGCTTTTAAAAGAAAACGTTGGATTGAAGGCAAAAGCTAGAACGGAAGGTAAGGAAGCAAATGAAGCAACCACTCAACATCGTTTGATATTGGTGGAGCATCAGCCTGTTTTTACATTGGGAAAGAATGGCAATAGAGCTAACGTATTGGTCTCTGACGAGCAATTAAAAGTCTTGGGCATTGAATTCTTCCATATAAATAGAGGGGGTGATATTACCTACCATGGCTTACAGCAGGTAGTAGGCTATCCAATTATGGACTTAGATAAGTTCAAGCCAGATTTGGGTTGGTATTTAAGAAGTTTGGAGGAAGTGATTATTCAAGTTTTGGCAGAATATGGATTGAAAGGAGAAAGAAGTGTGGGAGAAACTGGCGTTTGGTTGGATCCTGATGACCCATTTGTTGCAAGAAAAATTTGTGCTATGGGGATTAAGTGCAGTCGATGGATCACGATGCATGGATTTGCGTTAAATGTCAATACCGATTTATCCCATTTCGAATTCATTGTGCCTTGTGGAATCCAAGGGAAAACAGTGACTTCTATGGAAAAAGAACTAGGCAGGAAATTGGATTACGAAGAAGTAAAGCAAAAAATAAAATATCATTTTGAAGCTATTTTTGATTGTGAATTGATTTAAAATCCCCAATGGTTTCATCTCTAATTTGAGTACTTGAAAGTGCTTTAAAATTTTAAAGTGCCTGCTGGCAAAGATCGGTTGCCTTGTAAGCCACCGCTATGGATCACTAAAATGGAACGCCCTTTTTCAAAATAATTTTCTTTAATTAAGCTGTCAACTGCAAAGATCAATTTGCTAGTATATACAATATCAGTTGGTATTTTTTCCTTTTCCCAAAAAGCATTCATAAAAGCAATAATGTTTGGGTTTGTTTTAGCATATCCTCCTTGATGGAATTGGTGCAATAGAGTATAGTCTTTAAGTTTATCTATTAGTAATGCTTCAATCTCGGCTTGTATGCTACCTTCGTTTTTTAAAACGGGGATACCAATAATTTTCTGATTTGGTTTAGCTGCGTTAATGAAACCTGCAAGCATAGTACCTGTGCCTACTGCACCAACAATATAATCGTAATATTCAGTTTCATGGTCAGTTAAAATTGTGCCCGCACCCTTTGCCCCTAAAGGACCATATCCACCTTCATCCACAAAAAAACAGCTAGTATTTTTTTTACTATCAAATAGAATTGCATCCTTTTTTGACTTGAATTCACTCCTACCTAAATAGTTTAATTCCATACCATAGGACTTTGCTTCTGCTAAGCTAGTAGTCATAGGTTCATGTTCATTTGTTCTGATATAACCTATACTTTTTAAGCCTGCTTCTTTTGCTGTAAATGCTAATGCAACGATATGGTTAGAGTAGGGTCCTCCAAAACTTGCGATAGTTGTTGCATCATTTGCTTTTGCTGCTTCGATGTAATACCTAAGTTTAAAAAACTTATTACCGCTCACTATTGGATGTATCATGTCTAATCTTAAGATATCAATAGAATGAGCTTGGCTAAAAGAACCAATAGGTTGCTTATATGGATTTATATGCAAAATTTTATATTTAAAATAAATCAACTAATTTTGGCCCCTGTAATGGATCGTGAAATTACAATTAAAAAAAGGAAAAATGAGTGCACCGACATTAGTGATTTTAGCAGCAGGGATGGCAAGTAGATATGGCAGCATGAAACAAACAGAAGGATTTGGGCCAAGTGGAGAAACAATTATGGAGTATTCAATATTTGATGCTATTCGAGCTGGATTTGGCAAAGTCGTATTCATTATTAGAGCAGATTTTGCGGAAGCATTTCAGGCCGTGATTGAACCAAAATTAAAAGGTAAAATTGAAACCGCTTATGTATTTCAGTCTTTAGATAAATTTACAGAAGGCTTTTCTATTCCTCAAGAAAGAACCAAACCTTGGGGTACTGCACACGCTTTATTATGCACTAAGGGTGTGGTGAATGAACCATTTGCTGTTATCAATGCAGATGATTATTATGGTCAGTCTGCATTTGAAGAAGCATATACATTTTTGACTACTACTTGTTCTGAAAAAGAATATTGTATACTAGGTTACGAACTTTCCAATACATTAAGTGAAAATGGTACAGTGAGTAGGGGCGTATGTAGTTTGGATGCGGAAGGCTATTTGACAGCAATTAATGAGCGTACAAAGATTTATAGAAAAAATGGCGATGGTATTTTCTATGAAGAAAATGGTATAGAAACGCCATTGAAAGAAGATACAAGAGTGAGTATGAACTTTATGTGCTTCGCACCAGGCTTTATTAGTTTATGTGAAGCTGAATTTAAAACATTTTTAGCAAAAGAAGGGCAAGCTTTAAAGTCTGAATTTTATATCCCATTTGTTGCAGGTAGATTCAAGGAATTGAATTTAGGTGCTGTGAAAGTGATCCCTACAAATGCAAAATGGTTTGGCGTAACATACAAAGAAGATGCTCCTGGCGTAAAGGCAAGTATTGATGCATTGATAGATGCAAAAGTTTATCCAACAAATCTTTGGGATAACTAAGAGAAAAAATACTTAGGCAAAGCAGTTTAATTAGTTGAATTGAAATTAATCCAGTTATTCAGGAAATGATTTCTTGATTAGTCAAAAGCGCGAACGCTGTAGATGTAATTCTTGAAGTGGTTGATTTGAGTTTTACGATCTTTATATCCCTTCACTTTTTGTTTATTCAATTTAACATTGAGGTCTTTTGTTAATTCATGCTCTTCTAATGTTTCCACTAGATCAAATAACTTATCAGCTTTAATAGCAAATGCAACACCTTCGGCCTGCTTCTGTCTACTACTCATGATACCAACTAATTCATTCTTATCATTGAAAACTGGTGCGCCAGAGTAACCCGGGTTGGCACTGATTTGAATTTGGTAGGTATTGCTATCTCCATTAAATCCAGTTTGAGCACTTAAATATCCCCTACCGTAAACAATGTCATTATCATTTCTAGGGAATCCTAATGTGAAAACATCTTCACCTAAATCACTTACTTTCTTACGAATGGTAAAAGGCAATGCCTTGGCTTGTTTGTAATCAGTGTCTTCGATTTTCAATAATGCCAAATCGGAGTTCTTATCGCTATATACTATGGTTGCTTTAAATTCTTGTCCAAGACTGTTAACAACAATAGCCCCTTCTCCTTTTAAGACATGGGCATTAGTGATGACAAATCCTTTGGTGTCAATTAAAAAGCCAGAACCACCACTGATTAATTTTGCATTCTCAGGTACTTTCGTTTTTACCTCGTTTAATAGATGTCCTTGAACTTTTTGGTTCTGTTCAATTTTTTCTACTGCTTTACTTAGTTCTAAAATTTGATTGCCACTAATGCTAGGGAAAAAGAAAAGCATCATGGCAGAGGTAAATAAGGCAATGAAACCGCCAACAGAAGCAGCTATGGCAGTGACTTTTTTATACTTGCTCCAAAGTTGAATCACTTTAGATGTTGTAGATTGTTCTTCAATTGGCACCCAAGTACCAGCATCTAATAATTGGTTGAAGACTTGATTGCTTAATTTTGAGAAGTTTTTTCTACTCACGTATACTTCCATCTCTCTTAAAAACATATCATGTTCTACGACCATTTGATCAATCTCAGGTGTAGATTTACGGATAGCCTCAAATTGAGTGCGTTCTTCAACAGACATTTCGCCTGTCAAATATCTTTCTATCGCTTCCTGTAATTGAATGTCGTCCATGGTGTTATTCTCCTATATTATATTGCGCAAAAAAGAGTTTCTTTAAGCGCATTAAGCATTTATATTTTTGGTTCTTCGCATTGTCTGCATTGGTGTATCCAAACTGACTTGCTAGTTCCTGCATTCCTTTTTTATTTAAGTAGTAACCCTCTAACAAACTTTTACAAGGTTCCCCAAGACTATTTAAAGCTCGGTCCATGATTGAAAATGCGGCATCTTTTTTTTCAAAATGCTCTAAGTCTTCTTCGACCGAAATCGTTTCTTCTTGCGCACTGAGTGGGGCACTATATTTCCCCATTTGTTGTAACCTTTTTAACCAAAGGTTTTTACAGATAGAGAATAAATAGGTTTTTATTTGACAGGTTAATGCAAAATGGTCTAATTGTACTTTTTCATACAAAGTGATCATTGCTTCCTGGAAAATATCCCTAGCATCATCAAAAGAGCCATTGTTATTGGTAACAAAGTGCTGAATCATACTAAAATGACTTTTATAGAGGGTTTCCACCGCTCTGGAGTCATTTTTTGCTAGCCCCTTTAAAAGGGCTTGTTCGTTGAGATCAGCTTTCAAGATATTAATACGATTAGGCTACAAAAGTAACCCAACTGGGTTAAAAATGACCTGTTTTTAAAATTTTTAAGAAATCGAGGTTACCTTTTATCAGATGGTGTATTAAGAGTATAATTTAAACAATTAAAACTCATTCAAATGAAAAAAGTATTCGCAATCTTCGCTATCGCTGCTTTAACTGCATGTGGTGGTGCTTCTACTGAAGCTACAACTGATTCTACAACT